>OGRH01001786.1_pt1 | contig 12590 bp, 10 predicted proteins | sample 1553461 | NCBI WGS metagenome assembly OGRH01 (sample SAMEA2580092, study PRJEB22360) | human gut metagenome | biome: human gut; feature: human-associated habitat; material: faeces | place: Denmark | collected 2008/2010
AATAACATATGTAATTTTGTTGCATGATTTGACTTGTTATGTTGCATTTTCAGTTGGATGTATTGCAATGTAAAAATGTGCAGTTATAATAGAGTTATAAAGAAAAAACGAATTATTTTAACTATCAATTTAACGCAAATACAATCAGCAAAGGAGAAGAAAAAATGATACAGCAGAACGTATTAGACAAATTCAAGGAGCTTTTTGGAGCAGATGGGGATATCAGAGTATATTTTGCTCCGGGACGTGTAAATCTGATCGGTGAGCACACTGACTACAATGGAGGACATGTGTTCCCATGTGCACTTACCATCGGCACATATATGGCAGCAAGAAAGCGCGATGACAGGAAGCTTCGTTTCTACTCTATGAATTTTGACAATCTGGGTGTGGTTGAGTCATCACTTGATGAGTTTACACCTGATCCGGACGGACTTTGGATAAACTATCCAATGGGCGTTATGTGGGCCTTCGAGGGACGCGGAATGAAGCTTGAAAGCGGTCTTGATATTGTTTTATTCGGAAATATTCCAAACGGCTCAGGCCTTTCTTCATCAGCATCTCTTGAGGTGGTTACAGGATATATGTTAAAGGATATTTACGGCTTTGACGTGACAAATCAGGATATTGCACTTATCGGTCAGTATTCAGAGAACAACTACAACGGCTGTAATTGCGGTATCATGGATCAGTTTGCATCTGCAATGGGCAAAAAGGACAATGCAATTTTCCTTGACTGCAATACTCTTGATTTTGAGTATGCACCAATCGTTTTGGATGGTGCAAAGATCGTGGTTACAAACAGCATGGTTAAGCACAGCCTTGTAACAAGTGCTTATAATGACAGAAGAAATGAGAGTGCACAGGCTCTTAAGGATTTACAGACAGTATGTGACATCAAGACTCTCGGTGACTTGACAGATGAAGAGTTCGAGGCTCATAAGGATGCGATTAAGGATGAGGTTGCACGTAAGAGAGGCAAGCATGCGGTTTATGAGAACCAGCGTACCATCAAGGCTGTTAAGGCATTAAAGGAAAATGATATTGAGACATTTGGAAAGCTTATGAATGCCTCACATGTATCACTTCGTGATGATTATGAGACATCATGTCCTGAGGTTGACGTACTTGTTGATGAGGCATGGAAGATTCCGGGTGTTATCGGATCACGAATCACAGGAGGCGGATTTGGCGGCTGTACAGTCAGCATAGTAAAGGACGAGGCTATTGATCAGTTTAAGGCAAACCTGACAAAGGCCTATGAAGAGAAGGTTGGAAAGACACCTGAGTTTTATGTTGTTTCAATCGGAGACGGACCTAGCCGTCTGGCATAAAATTAGCAATATGAAATAACAGTAACGGATAAATAGGTTTTTCCCGACAATGATTAAGGAGCATGACATGATTCAGGAGAGAATATTAGAATTAGTAAAATATGGTCTTACAACAGGACTTGTTGACCCTGCTGATGAGGTATACACAGTAAACAGACTTCTCGAGGTACTCGGAGTGGACGACATCGAGGATGAGACATTTGAAAAGGTAGAGGCTCAGCCGGCATGGACACAGGAAGAGGCAGAGGAGAAGCTTGAGGGTATACTCGAGGATATGATGACATACGCATATGACAATGGCATCATGAAAGAAAACAGCATTGTATACAAGGATCTTTTTGATACAAAGCTGATGGGCTGCCTTGTAAATGCACCAAGCGTGATCAGAGCTCGCTTTAAGGATTTATACGACAATGAGTCTTCACTTGCGGCAACCGATTATTTTTACAAATTAAGCTGTGACGGCAATTATATCAGAAGACAGCGCATAAAGAAGGATATGAAATGGACCACAGACACAGAGTATGGCACACTTGATGTGACAATCAATCTCTCAAAGCCTGAGAAGGATCCAAAGGCAATTGCTGCTGCTAAAAATGCTAAGCAGAGCGCATATCCAAAGTGCCAGCTTTGTAAGGAAAATGAGGGCTATGCAGGCCGCGTAAACCATCCTGCAAGAGAAAACCACAGAATTATCCCTGTTACAATAAACAACAGCCAGTGGTTTTTCCAGTACTCACCATATGTATACTACAATGAGCACTGTATCGTGTTCAATTCAAAGCATACACCGATGAAAATCGAGCGTGCCACATTTGGAAAGCTGCTTGATTTTGTGACACAGTTTCCACACTATTTTGTAGGCTCAAATGCAGATCTGCCAATCGTTGGAGGCTCTATCTTAAGTCACGACCATTTCCAGGGCGGACACTATACCTTCGCTATGGCAAAGGCTCCGATAGAGAAAGAAATCACATTCAAGGGCTACGAGGATGTCGAGGCAGGTATCGTAAAATGGCCTATGTCTGTTATCAGAATCAAGTCAGCAGACAGGGATAAGCTTATTGACCTTGCAGATAAGATTCTTCTTGCATGGAGAGGCTATACAGATGAAGAAGCATTTATTTTTGCAGAGACAGATGGAGAGCCACACAACACTATCACACCTATAGCAAGACGTCGTGACGGAGACTATGAGCTTGACCTTGTGCTCAGAAACAACATCACAACAGAGGAGCATCCGCTTGGCGTATATCATCCGCATGCCCACCTTCATCACATAAAGAAGGAGAATATCGGACTTATCGAGGTAATGGGACTTGCAGTGCTTCCTGCCAGATTAAAAGGTGAGATGGCAGAACTTAGGGATGCAATCCTTACAGGAAAGGATCTGCATTCGACTGAGACTCTTGCATCACATGCTGACTGGGCTCTTAAGTTTATGTCTAAGTATGATAAGATTGATGAGTCTAATATTGATGGTATCATCAATGAGGAGATTGGACTTGTATTTAAAGAGGTGCTTGAGTGTGCAGGAGTGTACAAGTGCACTGATGAGGGACGTGCAGCGTTCCAGAAATTTATAGATGTGGTAAACTTATAATATAATTTTTTATAAAAACAATGCCCCAGCGTCCATGCTGGGGCATTGTTGTATATGGACATAATTCTAACTGCTTTTAAGCTGCTTTGTAAAGCTCAATATATAGTATGTTCGCCGGTGCTTTCCTCGGCCGTGAGATAAATTTACTGCTTTTGCAGCTCATGCAGGCAGTGGATGAATGCAGGCACCAGGAAGGCATCTGCGAGAATCCATGCGAGTGGGCTTGCAAAGCAGGCGGCAGAAAAGCCGAATATCGGTACAAATACAAGTCCGATGAGTGAACGCGCAATCATTTCTGCTACTCCTGCAAACATCGCAAAGCCGGAAAAACCCATGCCCTGTATGGTGAAACGGACTGTGTTTACCAGAACGAGCGGGATGTAGAAAAATGCATTTATCAGCAGAAACTGATGAGCCTGTACGACAACCTCTGTTTCGCTTGGTGATACAAACAGGTAAATCAGATAGTTGGCTATAAACGGCAGTGCCACAAAAATCAAAACCGAATAGATCGATCCTATCACTGAGGCTGAAATAAGCCCCTTCTTTACACGTTCAAATTTGGTTGCACCGACATTTTGTCCACTGTAGGTGGCCATTGTGGAGCCGAGTGCGTCAAATGGACACACCATAAACATTGAAATACGGCTTGCAGCGGTCATTGAGGCAACTGCGATGGAGCCTAAGCCGTTTACGGCAGTCTGCAGTATGACGCCGCCTATAGCGGTTATCGAATACTGAAAGCCCATAGGAAGTCCCATGACCATCAGATTTCTGACATATGAAGAGTCAAGCTTCAAATCATTTCTGCTTACGTGCAGCAGAGGTACATTTTTTGCTATGTAAATGATGCACAGCACTCCTGATATACCCTGTGACAGTACGGTTGCAAAAGCCGCTCCAAACACGCCCATGTTAAATACCAGAATGAAAAGTAAATCAAGACCGATATTTAGAATAGCCGCGATTATAAGGAAAATAACAGGTATGACCGAGTTGCCGAGAGATCTCAGATATCCTGACAGCAGATTGTACAGTATTGTGGCAGGAATGCCTGCAAATATGACAATCAGATACTGGTAAGCGAGGTCGTAAATGTCACTTGGCGTATTCATCCAGGTCAGAATGTGACCGCAGAGAAGCACAGTGAGTGCCGTCATGGTTATTGCGATAATTACAGACACAATTCCTGCATTTCCTACATATTTTTTAAGTCCTTTTTCATCCTTGGCACCAAAGCGCTGGGCTATTGGAAGTGAAAAGCCGGCACACACACCCTGGCAGAAGCCGATGATGAGAAAGCAGATGCTTCCGGTAGAGCCGACTGCGGCTAAGGCCGAAACACTTAGAAAACGACCGACGATTATTGTATCCATAAGGCTGTAAACCTGTTGAAAAAGCATTCCGAGAAGCAGCGGAAGGGAAAAGCCCAGAATGAGCCCGGTAGGAGAACCTACAGTGAGGTCCTTTGAATTATTTTTAGTCATTATTTATAATCCCCCTTAATTAAAAATAGATAAAAATGTATATAAAAAATAGTGATTAAGTGTAATATACAACCTTTACAAACATAAGTAAATGAGGTAAAGTAAAATTGTTAGCATTTTTTTGGGTGCATATTTTAAAGTGAATAAAAACGCTGATTTTATGTTTGATATCATTTTTTTTTGAGAAGAAAATTGAATGATCAGTAAATATGTATGGGCTGACATATAATTAAATTTGGAGGAAAAGAATGAGAGACTGGGAAAATAACATTCGAAGGGTTGTACCTTATACACCGGGAGAACAGCCAAAGAATACCTGTGTTATTAAGTTAAATACAAATGAGAATCCATATCCGCCAGCGCCGGGAGTGAAGGAGGTTTTAAGTAATTTCAATACAGATGATTTAAGACTGTATCCTGATCCAAGGGTTGATAAGCTGGTAAATGCAATCGCGGATTTCTATAAGATAGACAGCTCGAAGGTGTTTGTCGGAGTTGGCTCTGATGATGTACTTGCCATGATTTTCATGACATTTTTCAATTCAAAAAAGCCGATACTGTTTCCTGATATTACATATTCATTTTATGATGTGTGGGCAGATATGCTTCGAATCCCTTATGAGCAGCTTCCATTGTCTGATGATTTTTCAATAGTACCGTCAGATTACTATAAGGCAAACGGCGGAGTAGTATTTCCAAACCCTAATGCTCCGACAGGAAAGCTCATGCCTCTTGATGAGATAGAGGATATAATAGAGCACAATCAGGATGTAATTGTCGTGGTAGATGAGGCATATGTGGATTTTGGCGGGGAGAGTGCGCTGCCGTTCATTGACAAATATGATAATGTCATTGTGGTACAGACATTCTCGAAATCACGATCGCTGGCAGGTTCAAGAGTTGGTTTTGCCATGGCAAGTCCTGTGCTTATCAAGTATCTGAATGATGTGAAATATTCGTTCAACTCATATACAATGGACAGAATCACAATCGAAGCAGCTACAGCAGCGATAAAAGACAGAGCATACTTTGAAGAGACCACAGCAAAGGTTATAAAGACACGTGAGTGGACAAAGGAAGAGCTTAAGAGACTTGGCTTTACATTCTGTGACTCAAAGAGCAACTTTATATTTGCAAAGCCTGCAAATGTTTCTGCAACAAAGCTTTTTGAGGACCTTAAGGCAGACAATATATTTGTCAGACATTTCAGCTCACCTGAGCGAATCAACGACTATCTGCGCATATCCATAGGAACTGATGAGCAGATGCATACACTAATTAAATTTTTGGAGAATTATTCATGTTAAAAAAATATATTTACATCTTTTTAATTTCAATGATACCACTTATTGAACTCAGAGGAGCAGTTCCGGTTTCACAGGTGATGGGGCTGCCGATAGTGCCATCATTTATCGTTTGTATCATTGCAAATATGCTTCCGGTACCAATTATTTATCTTTTTGCAAGAAAGGTTCTCATCTGGGGAGCAGACAAACCAATTATTGGAAGGTTCTTCAGCTTCTGCATTGAAAAAGGAGAGAAGGGCGGCAAGAAGCTTCAGGCAAAGGCCGGAAGAGGTCTGTTTGTTGCACTTTTACTTTTCGTAGGTATCCCACTTCCGGGAACAGGTGCATGGACAGGAACACTTGCTGCAAGTATCCTTGATATGGATTTCAAGTCAACAGTTGCCGCTGTCATGCTTGGAGTACTGCTTGCAGGCATTATTATGATGATAGTAAGTCTGGCAGGTGTGACTATATTCCTGTAGAATTTATGGGGAGCTTTCTTCGTCCTTTGTTAAACAGTACAAATCCGACCACCAGTGAAACAATTGTAACAGCAATCACAACAACAAAGACCACTACACTATTACCGGGATCAGGGAAAAATCCTGAAAGTGTGCCCCAAAGGTTGAAAAGCATATGAAGCCCCATAGAGTAGTAAATAGAGCCACCGCATTCGCACACATATCCGAGCACGATGCCAAGTGCAAAGGCATATATGCCCTGAATCCAGTTGAGATGGAACAGTCCGAAAAGTGCAGCCTGCATCAGATTGGCAAGAGCAAATGGCAAAGCCTTTCTGGCACAGCGCATGGTTACACCGCGGAATATAAGCTCCTCACAGATTGGCGCCAGTATTACAGAATAAAGTACTGTCACAAAGGTGGTATCTGTGATGCCGGATGTTTCAAAAAGCTTATTGTACTGTTGCAGCCAGTCGGGACAGATGTAGCCGGTTAAGTTAGCGATGAAATTGGCAGCAAACTGTGTACCTGGCACGAGTATGACGATTGCCGCAAGCATCGTGGGATTGAAGGTTTTCTTAGGGGATGGAAGAAAATTACCTTCGTATCTGGCATAGTACCACATGCCAAAAATCGCAATGGTAATGAGTGCATAGATGATCATAATCATCATGTTAAAATTTACAGAGGTAAATGTCTTTTCAAGGCGGTCCGATACGTTTGCAGACGGAAAAGCAAGCTTTCCGACAAAACCCTGTCCAAACATTCCCATGCCCATCATAAAGAATAAGGCGATAGTCTGAATTGCCTCAACTGCAAGCAGTGGGACAAATGTGTAAAAGAAATATCCTACTTTTTTCATTTTCAATTTACTCCATTCTGATTTATTAGGCGATAGTAACATTAGTATAACATATCGGAATTTAATTGCAAGAAAGCTGTTTACTTTAAAACTTTAATATGTTAAAATTAAAAGTAAATAAATCGCATGAAAAAGGAGAACACGATGAGCAAGAATCTTAAAACAGAAGCAGTAGACCATTTGTTTGATGCTATTTTGTGTCTCAAGGATAGAGCAGAGTGTTATACATTTTTTGAGGATGTTTGTACTGTAAATGAGCTTTTTTCTCTATCACAGAGATTTGAAGTGGCAAAGATGCTTAGAGAGCAGAAGACATATCTTGATATAGCAGAAAAGACCGGGGCTTCCACAGCCACAATCAGCCGAGTGAACAGATCATTAAACTACGGCAACGATGGATATGATATGGTTTTTTCGCGCATGGAGGATGGCTCTGACAAAGAGGATTAGTTTATCATAGGGGGAAAAAACAGGCTCATTAATTTGAGCCTGTTTTTTTACTTTCCTTTCCTGAATGTGTATTTTCATGGGAAGAAGCCTCTTTTTCTTCATTTAGATTGTCAATCATGCGCTCAATCAGCATTTTCTTGATGTAGACATCAAAGCTCAGCATGCAGATAAAGCTAAATGTGTGAAGAAATTTCTGATCCTCATCAGGAAAATCCTCAAATGTCTCACCGGCAATCTTGTATTTCTTGCCGAGATCCTTTAGGAGCTTCTGCGATTCCTCCGCCTCTAAGCTGAAAACCTCGGTATAGACATCCTGCATCGTAAATCCGTCATCATTGCCGAAATACTTCTCGGTAAGCGGATTAAGAATCGAGCGGATATCGTTGATGCTCAATATATTTTTGAAATAATATATAAAAAGCAGTGTGAGCACATGCTCCTTAGAATACTTTTTCTTGTCCGGAGAAGGGAGCAGATTGTTTTTGGCATAGTTGTTTATCATTGTCTTGGTAAGGATTTTGTCGCTTTCATAGCGCTTTGATGCAGCGAGCTGCTCGTCCATGAAAGTTGTGACCTGATCCATGTACAGATCAATATTTGGTATATCCTCCGGCTTTATGTAATCTATTGATTTAAGCTGTTTTAATAATTCTGATAAAAATTCTTTAACGTCATTCTCCATATCATCACCTCAGGCTTTTATTATATAGTATTGAAAACTATATGACAAGTTTTTTTTGAATTTTCTCATATTGGGTTGTGCAAAACATATGTTTGTGGTATGCTGTAGATAAATTATTTTTGTATTTATGGTTTGTGTGCCTGTAATAAGACTGGAGAATTGAGAGGAAAACAGATGAACTTAGATATGTTGAATGAACAGCAAAGGGAGGCCGTTTTGACCACAGAGGGACCGCTTCTTATTTTAGCGGGGGCAGGCAGTGGCAAGACCAGGGTTCTTACATACAGGACTGCCTACCTGATAGATGAGTGTGGCGTCAATCCTTACAATATCATGGCAATCACCTTTACAAACAAGGCTGCGGGAGAGATGCGTGAGCGAATTGATGATATGGTGGGCTATGGTTCGGAAAGCATATGGGTTTCTACATTCCATTCGACATGTGTGCGTATACTGCGCAGGTATATTGACAGGCTGGGATATGACACGAATTTTACAATATATGATGCTGACGACCAGAAGGCTCTGATGAAGGACATCTGCAAGCGTCTTGAGATAGATACCAAGATGTATAAGGAAAAGATGTTTTTAAATGTCATTTCATCTGCAAAGGATGAGATGATTGATCCGATAGAGTTTGAAAACCGCTTCACAGGTGACTTCGTGAAGCGCAAGCAGGCACTTGTATACAAAGAGTATCAGAATGCCCTAAAGCAGAATAACGCACTCGATTTTGATGATTTGCTTGTGAAGACAGTAGAGCTTTTTAAGCTGGATAAAGAGGTGCTGGATTACTATCAGGAGCGCTTCAGGTATATCATGGTGGATGAGTATCAGGACACAAACACCGTGCAGTTTGAGCTTATCAGGCTTCTTGCCATGAAGTATAAGAATCTGTGTGTGGTGGGTGATGATGATCAGTCCATTTACAAGTTCAGAGGTGCCAATATCTACAATATCTTAAACTTTGAGAAGCATTTTGAAGATGCAAAGGTCATAAAGCTTGAGCAGAATTACAGGTCTACACAGAATATCCTAGATGCCGCCAACAGCGTTATTTCCAACAACGTGGGTAGAAAGGACAAGCGCCTTTGGACTGATAACGGAGCCGGAGACAGGATTACCTTTGAACAGCTTGAGAGTGGATTTGAGGAAGCGGATTATGTGGCGCGTTCGATAGCGAGACTCGTGAGAAAGGGTGAGGCGCGCTTTAAGGACTGTGCTGTGCTTTACCGAACCAACGCACAGTCGCGTCTCTTCGAGGAGAAATTTATTGCTGCAAACATACCATACAAGATTGTCGGCGGCGTGAATTTCTATGCCAGAAAAGAGATAAAGGATATCCTTGCATATTTAAAGACTATTGACAATGGCCATGATGACCTTGCGGTAAAGCGAATAATAAATGTGCCAAAGCGCGGCATCGGAGCTACGAGCATCAATAAGGTGACAGACTATGCTCTTGAGAAGGGGATAGATTTCTATACGGCACTGCGATATGTCGATGAGGTGTCTGGCATGGCGAGGTCAGCAGGCAAGATAAAGCCTTTTGTGATGTTTATACAGTCACTTCGTGCGAGAGCCGAGATGGATTCGGTTTCGCAGCTCATACAGGCAATAATCGATGAGACCGGCTATGTCGATGAGCTGAAGGCAGAGGGCACGGATGAAGCAGAGCAGCGTATTGAGAATATTGATGAGCTTATAAACAAGGCTGTTGATTACGAGCAGGGGGAGGAGAATCCTACTCTCAGTGGCTTTTTGGAGGAGGTAGCGCTTGTAGCAGATATAGACGGTCTTGACGAAAACAGCGACTATGTGGTTCTTATGACTCTGCACAGTGCTAAGGGACTTGAGTTTCCGAATGTGTATCTGGCGGGTATGGAGGATGGTCTTTTCCCAAGCTATATGTCAATCACGAGTGATGATGCAACAAGCGAGATAGAGGAGGAAAGGCGTCTTGCTTATGTTGGCATCACGAGAGCCAAGGAGCATCTTACAATCACATCTGCACGCATGCGTATGGTGCGTGGAGAGACACAGTTCAACAAGGTATCGCGATTTGTGAAAGAGATTCCGCGTGAGCTTATGGCAGGCGAGGTTTATGAGCCAAAGCGCCGTGATGATGACCTTGAAAGAAATTCGCAGAGCACGTACAGAAAGGCTAAGGAGGCCTTCAAAAAGACACCTACATACGGCACAGAGTATGCGACCACCTTTAATACACAGCGTACAAGGACACCTGTCTACACGCCTGTGAGCAACCAGAAGTCTTTTGCCAGTGCCAATACCACCGGAGGCCTTTCATATAAGGTAGGAGACAGAGTATCTCACATCAAGTTTGGTGCGGGCGAGGTCATGGCAATCGTAGAAGGCGGCAGGGATTATGAGGTCACTGTGGATTTTGACAAGGCCGGTACCAAAAAGATGTTTGCTTCATTTGCCAAATTGAAAAAAATTGACTAAAATTATTGTAATTTTTATAGGAAAATTGGATATAATATGCTATAATGGATTTAACAAATAGCATTTGGCAATTACTTTTGGAAAAGGAGCGGATTGAATTATGAGTAAAGTTGAAGAATTATTAAAGGACAACAAGCTTGCAGAGAAGCTCAGCATGGCAAAGCTTAATGACCTTCTCAAAAAAGAAGAGGAAGACAAGAAGCCTTCCAAGGCTGTTATCATATTTGCCATCATTGGTGTATTAGTTGCTGTTGCAGCAGCGGCATATGGTATCTACAGATTTTTCACACCGGATTATTTAGATGATTTCGATGATGAGTATGATGATGAATTCGATGATGATTTCTTCGAGGATGAAGACGATGATGATGCTGAAGAGGAAAAAGAGGCACCAAAGACTAAAGAAGAGAAATAATCGTTTTTAGATAATGGGGGCTACATATGTAGTCCTCATTTTTCTTTATGTGTGAAGCAAGGCATTTGCAGTCAGGCATACAAAGGAATAATAAAGTATAAAGAGAGATAAGAATTACATGAAAAAAGGATTTAGAGGAACAGGAACCGTAGAAAGAGTAGACTTCCCAAACAAGGGAATAGCTGTTACAGATGACGGCGACAGAGTAATTGTGAAAAATACAATTCCGGGACAGAAGGTGGAATTTGTTGTAAATAAAGTAAAGCATCAAAGGGCAGAGGGCAGACTCATGGAGGTAATTGAGAAATCGCCTCTGGAGACAGAAGAGCCATGTCCTCACTTTGGAATGTGCGGGGGCTGTACATATCAGACAGTGCCTTACGAAAAGCAGCTAGATATGAAGCTTACCCAGGTGAAAAAGCTCATTTCGGATGCTATCGGCACTGAAAAAGAGTCAGGATATGAGTTTATAGGGATACATGGAAGTCCGAAAAAGAGTGAATACAGAAACAAGATGGAATTTTCCTTCGGTGATGAGTACAAGGATGGCCCTCTTGCGCTTGGCATGCACAAAAGAGGAAGCTTTTATGACCTTGTGACAGTATCGGACTGTCAGATAGTGGATGAGGATTTCAGGACAATGTTAAAGGTAACACTTGATTATTTTTCAAAAAACAATATCCCATATTTCCACAGAGCAACACACAAGGGATATCTGCGGCATCTACTTGTCAGAAAGGCAACAAAAACCGGTGAAATCATAGTCGACCTTGTCACCACCACACAGACAGAGGGCTTCAACGAGGAGGAGTTGCTCGCAGGTTTTAGATATGCACTTTTGACCAGGCACTATGACGGCATATTTAAGGGCGTTTTACACACAAAAAATGACAGCGTGGCAGATGTGGTCAAAAACGAGGGCACAGAGGTGCTCTACGGAGATTCATATTTCTACGAGGAGCTCTTAGGTCTGAAATTCAAAATCACACCATTCTCATTTTTCCAGACCAACTCACTCGGAGCGGAGGTGCTCTATGAGACAGCGAGAGAGTTTATCCTGGGAGATGACAAGGATTCGCTAAACGGTAAAACAGTCTACGACCTCTACAGCGGAACCGGCACCATCGCGCAGCTTATGGCACCGGTGTGTAAGGAAGTAGTAGGTGTCGAAATAGTTGAGGAGGCAGTTTGCGCAGCAAAGGAAAATGCAGCTCTTAATGGTCTGGATAACTGTAAATTTATCGCAGGTGATGTCCTCAAGGTGCTTGATGAGATAGAGGAAAAACCGGATTATATAATTCTTGATCCACCACGAGATGGTATCCATCCGAAGGCTATCGGGAAAATCATAGAGTATGGTGTTGAGAATATGGTTTATATTTCATGTAAACCAACAAGCCTGGCAAGGGATTTGCAGATATTTATGGACAGAGGGTATAGAGTGGAGAAGATATGCTGCGTGGATATGTTTCCGAATACTTATCATGTAGAGACGGTAGTTCTTTTGTCCCACAAAAAAGCCGACAGTTATATCCACATTGATG
>OGRH01001810.1_pt1 | contig 12462 bp, 10 predicted proteins | sample 1553461 | NCBI WGS metagenome assembly OGRH01 (sample SAMEA2580092, study PRJEB22360) | human gut metagenome | biome: human gut; feature: human-associated habitat; material: faeces | place: Denmark | collected 2008/2010
CGACCAGGTCTGCAGCCATGCGGTCATGATGCGGCGGCCATCCGGGGCAAGGGTGGTCTGGGTGGCGTAGAAGTCGATGCCGCCATCCATCAGCTGCACATTTTCCTTGGTGAAAGTGTGGGTGACTTCGTCGTAGCTGCCGATGAAGGCAATCACGTTGTGACCGTTGTGGAACTCGCCCTTGGGCAGCATCTCCATGGGGCCGAGCATCAAGACCTGCTTGCCGTCCAGCGGAAAGAAGTCCGGGCACTCCCACATTTTGCCGTACTGATTGTTGCAGCGTTCCAGCACCGTGACAAAGTGCCAGTCGAAGCCGTCCTTGCTCTGGAACAGTGCCGCTGCGCCGCTGTCGTCCTCGGCCCGGCAGACGGTGACGGCGGAGTAAGTGCCGTCGGCCTCACGCCAAATCTTGGGGTCCCGGAAGTCAAACTTGCTGAAGCCTTCCGGCAGGTCTTTCTGGGTCAGCACCGGGTTGCAGGCAGGCTTTTCGTAGTTGAGACCGTCACCGATGGCAATGCTCTGGGTCTGGAGATCCCGCATCTCCCCATTGGGCTGCTTTTCTGCCACCACACTGGTGTACATCAGCAGCTGCTTGCCATCGTCCATCTCGGTGGCAGAGCCGGAGAAACAGCCGGGGCCATTGTCTACCGGGGAATCCGGTGCAAGCGCACAGGGCAGATACTCCCAGTGCAGCAGATCGGTGCTGACGGCGTGACCCCAGTGCATGGGCGCCCACCGCACATCGTAGGGGTTATACTGATAGAACTGGTGATACTTCCCTTTGTAATAAGAGAAACCGTTTGGGTCGTTGAGCCAGCCCACATAGGGGGTCATGTGGTAGGCAGGGCGTTCTTCCGGGGAAATCGCTGCGCCGTGCTCGGCCTCGTAGGCACGGGCTTTTTGTAAAGTCAAATCGTTCATGGAATCCTCCAAAGGAAAGAATTCTTATGCGTAGTAAGCATCCAGATACTTCTGCATAATGCCCAGATAGTCGGACAGACCGTAGGCTTCCAACTTGCTCAGATATTCGTTCCACTCTGCATCCGTAGTGCCGTTCATGATCCAGTTCGCCTTCTGCGTATTCATGTAGGTCTGCAGATCTGCCTGCAGGTTAGAGACCTGCTCGGTGTCCTCGCTGCTCATAAAGACATTGGGATAGACATAATCGTTGTTCATATCCGGGGTGTAGATGTCCTTGATCCAGTCCAGACGGTACTGTGCATCGTCCGGGCAGGTAACGTATACACCATAGTAATCATCCAGAACCGCCAGAGGCCCACTGACACACTGCGCTTCACGGACTTCCACGGGAGAAGCATCGCCCAGAGGAGCGTGCTTCAGCATGGGCTCGCCCTTATCGTTGGTGGACAGTTCAAAAATGTTAAAGCCTTCCGCATCGCCGTAAGTACCCCAGTTGTTCTGCGGAGACTGGAGGGGTGCGTACATCTGATCCAGCCATGCACAAACCAGTGCAGGATTATCTGCCTTTGCGGTGACAACGCATCTGCCGCGGGCAAAGCCGCTGGTGAAAGAACCGTTCTGCGGAGTGATATTCCGGGTATCGGCGGTCAGGGCAGGCAGCGGCTCCCAGTCGGTCAGGTTGTCAATGTTGGCAACATCCCAGCTGAAGCAGACGCCATAGCGGCCAGCCTTGCCCTTGGAAACATAGGTGGACCACTCCTGCGTGAAGCACTCCGGGTCAATGAGCTTTTCGGCATACAGCTTGTGCAGCCAGTCCAGACCATCACGGTAGCCCTGCTGGGTGGCGGCACAGATGACTTTCCGGTCGTTGGTAACGGCGATATGGCGGTCTTTGTCTGCATCGCCGTAGCCTTCGCCAAAGCCATTGATGAGGATGCTGGGGTCCTGATCGCCGTTGTTGACGATGCAGGACATGGGGATGATGTCGCCGTCAATGCCATACTCTGCCTTGATAGAAGCGGCGTTATCACGGAATGCCATCAGCACCTGTTCAAACTCGTCCACTGTGGTGGGCATCGACAGACCGAGGAAGTTCAGCCACTTGGTATTGATGAAGCTCATGTTGCCAATGGTCTGGATGGCGGTCTTTTCTGAGCCCAGCTGCTCGATCCAGGGCAGTGCCCAGATGTGGCCATCGCTGTCGGTGCACATGGTGCGGTACTCCGGGTACTGCTCAAAGACCTTCTGGAGATTAGGCATATTGTTGTCAATGTAGTCTTCCAGATTGAGGATGACACCCTGATCTGCGTAGCGCAGCAGATTGCTGTCGGTAAAATCAGCAGTAAAAACAAAATCCGTCAGGGTGTTGGGGTTGGACATATTCAGGGTGATCTTATCGTTCCACTGGTCGGACTGGATGGCGGTCCAGTCGATGTGCACATTGGTCTGCTCTTCCAGACGCTTGAAGATGGTGCGGTTGTTCGGCTCGGGTTCGCTGCCCACAGGGAAGCTGGTCATACCGGTAAAGGTGACCTTTTCGGACAGCGGAAATGTAACGGCACCGGTCGTGTCCACAGCTGCAGCAGCAGAATTACCGCTGCCGGTGGATTTGCCGCCGCCACAGGCAGACAGAGCAGCAGCAGAGCCCGCCAGAGCGCAGACCTTGAGGAAGTTGCGGCGAGAGATCAGCTTTTTCATGGTATTTTCTCCTTTTTTATGTTTCTTTTTTCGTGTAACAGATGAGCGTACCGGCTCATAAAATTCTGGAATATCCTCAGCCTTTAATGGAACCAGCCATGATGCCGGCATCAAAATACTTCTGGAAGAAGGGATACATCACCAGCAGCGGCAGACTGGAAATAATAATGGTTGCATATTTGAGCAGCTCTGCCATCTTCGCACGTTCGGCAGTGCTCTGGATATCTGCGATCATGCCGGATTCCGGCTGGCTCTGGATCAGGATGGAACGCAGCACCAGCTGCAGCGGCTGCTTCGATGCGCTGTTCAGGTAGATCATGGCATCAAAGTAGCTGTTCCACATTGCCACAAACTGCCACAGGGCCAGAACTGCCACCACCGGCATACAGACGGGCAGCAGGATCTTGAAGAAGTAAAGCATCTCGCTGGCTCCATCCACATCCGCAGCTTCGCGCAGCTCACGCGGGATGCCTTGATAATAGGTACGGGCAATGATCATGTTCCACACGCTGAATGCTCCCGGCAGAATGACCGCCCACATGGAATCCAGCAGACCCAGATTGTTGATGAGCAGGTAGGTGGGGATCAGACCGCCGCTGAAAAACATCGTGATCACAAACAAGGCATTGAAGATCTTTTTGCCTTTGAAGTCCGGCAGCGACATGGGATAAGCGGCAAGCATCGTCACAGCTACCGAGATGATGGTGAAGATGATCGAGTAAAGTACTGCGTTCCTGAAGCCGACCCAGATCTGCTTGTCCGAAACGACACGCTGGTAAGCATCCAGACTCCACTTGCTGAAATCAAAGGAGATGCCCTTGTTTTGCAGAGTGACCGGGTCCATAAAGGACGCGATGACGATGTAGATCATCGGAACGATGATCGCCAGCAGGAACAAGCCCAGAAGTGCGTAGCCGCAGTACAGGATGATCTTATCTTGTCTGGTGTAGAGGGCCATTTTTGATTTTTTCTGTTTTGCCATGGTAAACCCCTCCTTACAAGCCCTTGCCATCGTTCATTTTGGCAACGATCTTGTTCACTGCGATCAGCAGGATGACGTTGACAACGGTGTTGAACAGACCGACTGCCGTGGAAAAGCTGTAATCGCCGTCCAACAGGCCCTTTTTATAAACGTACGTTGCAATGATCTCGGCAGTGTTCAGGTTCAGGTCGGTTTGCAGGGCATAGGCTTTTTCAAAACCGATGCTCATGATGTTGCCTGCCTGCAGGATAAACTGAATAACGACCATATCCTTAATGGCGGGCCACTCCACCGTCATGATCTGCTGGATCAGGTTTGCGCCGTCGATCATCGCAGCTTCCTTCAAATCTTTGCTGGCGTTAGAAAGAGATGCGGTGTACATGATGGATGCCCAGCCGGCACCCTGCCAGATGCCGCTGATGATGTAGATGGGGCGGAACGCTTCCGGCAGCGTCATGAAGTTGATGCTGGTGTGAAGCAGGCCGTTCACCGGACCGGTGACACTCAGCAGCACCCGGACGATACCGCACAGCACGATGACCGAGATGAAGTTGGGCATGTACAGCACCAGCTGCACCTTCTGCTTGATCTTCTTGCTCTCGATACGGTTGAGCAGGAATGCCAGCAGGATAGGGATCGGGAAGCCCCACAGCAGACCGTAGACGCTCAGCTTCAGGGTGTTGATCAGATAGCGCTGGAAGTCCGGCGAGGACATGAAGCGGGTAAAGTTTTTGAAGCCTACCCACTCGCTGCCCCAGATGCCCTTGAAGGGATTGTACTTCTGGAATGCGATCAGCACACCGCCCATGGGAGCGTACTTGAACACCAGCGTCAGCGCCACGGCAGGCAGCAGGAACAGCAGGTAAAGCTGCCAATGCCGTTTGATGTAGACCCATGTGTTGTGCAGCTTGCGTTCTGCTGTCAGCACAGCCGTTTCCGGCGAGGCCATCTTTGCTTTCATGAATCATTCTCCTCCTTTTGATTTGTACTTTACATTTGCACCTTTGAATTTTACGTTTTTTTCATTTCGATTGTGCAAATGTAAAATTCTCTAATTCATTTATACCACGCAAACAAGCGAATGTCAATGATAATTCATGGGATACATAAAGAAATACTGTGCATTTGTACAGGTGCACAAATTTGAACAAGTGCAAATATGCAAAATGATGATTTGCATTTTTACGTTTGACTAATTTGTGCATTTGCACTATACTGGAGGCATAAAGAATAAGATCCGTCACCAGACTTTATCTATAAAAGAAAGAACATCCGCCCCTATACTATAAGGAAAGAGGTTGACTTATGGCAACCAAAGTCACCATTCAGGATATTGCAAACGAACTGCAGCTTTCCCGCAACACAGTTTCAAAGGCCATCAACAACACCGGTGTGCTGGCAGATGCCACACGGGAGAAGATCCTGCGCAAAGCCGCCGAAATGGGCTATAAGCAGTTTGCCTATCTGCCGCTGTTTCAGGAAGACGCTGCAAAAACAGCAGGGCCTTTCATTCTGCCCAGTGACAAACGGGAGATCGCCATGCTGACGACCCGGTTTCTGAACAACTCTCACTTTTCCTCCACGATGCTGGATCGTTTCCAGTCGGAAATCGACCATCTGCATAGCTGCATGACCATTCATCGCATTTCTCTCATAGAGCTGAAAGAGAAAAAACTTCCATCTTCTCTCAACATCCAGCGCACAGCCGGCATCATCTGCTTTGAAGTATTCGACTATGACTACGCACAGATGCTGTGCGATCTGGATATTCCGCTGCTGTTTGTAGACACCCCCGTGATGGATATGCGTCCTCCTCTTAAAGCCGACCGCCTTTATATGGAAAACCGCATTGAGATCCAGAATGCGGTGACCCACATGGTCCAGCGCGGCAAAAAACGCATCAGCTTTGCGGGGGATAAAAACCACTGTCAGTCCTTCTTTGAGCGTTATATGGCTTATAAGGATGCAGTGGAGCACTTTGGTCTGACAGAAGGCCTGAGCACCTGTGCGATGCCATCTGGGCAGCAGAACTATCCGGTATCCCTGTACGAAACCATCCGTCGGTTCAAAACGATGCCGGATGCCTTTGTCTGCGCCAATGACTTTGTTGCCATGGATCTGGTCAAGGCATTGAATGAGCTGGGGTATTCGGTTCCCGATGATATCTGGGTCTGCGGCTTCGATGACAGTCAGGAGGCTTCTTACTTTGCCCCCCGTCTGACTTCGATCCATATCCATGGACAGATCATGGGCTACACCGCTGCCAATCTGCTTATGACCCGCATCGAAGAGCCATCGCTGAACTATCGCACCGTCTATACGGAAACCAACCTGATCCTGCGCGAATCCACAGGAGATTGAGCGAAAGGAGAACCTCCATGCGTGACCTGTGCAATACGGACAAGCCGCTGTTTGCTGTGCTGACGAAATTGACTTACAGTGCTTACCTGAACATCTTATGGCTCGTGTGCAGCCTGCCCATCGTTACCATAGGGGCTTCTACGACCGCCTTGTTCTACGTCACGCTCAAAATGGCGGAAGATCGGGACGATGGTCTGACCCGGATGTTTTTTAAGGCGTTCCGGGAAAATTTTAAGCCTGCCACAAAACTCTGGCTTATCCTGCTGGCAGTGGGCAGTTTCCTGGCTGCGGATGGCTTTGTGCTGCGCCGAATGTGGAGCGAAAACATTTTCTGGACGCTGCTCACTGCAACACTTATTGGTGCGGCAGTTCTGTACGGCATCGTTCTGCTGTATACCTTTCCTCTGCTGGCACGGTTTGAAAACACCACCTTCGGCATCCTGAAAACAGCGTTTCTCGTGGGTGTCCGGTATCTGTTTTGCACCCTGCTGATGGCGGCGATCTATGGCATCATGGGGTACGTCATAGTGTTTGTGTTCACGCCTGCATTCCTGCTGGGCATGGGCTTCTGTGCCATGCTCTGCTCCTTTCTGATGCTTCGGATCCTCTATCTGATCGGTGGAGACCCTGATGCAGTACACGAGGAATACGACCATGACGAAAACTGACCGGGATACGCTCCGCTCCCTCCATGGGCGCAAAAAGTGGGAGCACATCTGGGCATATTACAAGCTGCCCATTGCGATCGTGCTCATCGTCGTCTATATCCTCGGGTATGCAGCCTACCGCCATGTGACGAAAAAAGAGGATGTGCTTTACCTTGGTCTGGTAAATATCACTGCCGGGTCTGAGCTGACGGAACAGCTTACCACCGGCTTTGCCGAGGCGCAGGGTCTGACCAAAAAGCAACAGGTCGATCTGCTGTCCGGCTTGCTGCTCAGCGAAAGCGAACGCGCAGAGGAGCAGTATGTATATGCTTCGGAGATGAAGCTGCTGGGTGCAGTCAGTGCCCAGCGGTTAGATGTTGTTCTGATGGACGAATATGCACGGGATCGACTGTTGGCAGATGATTATTTTCTCGATCTGCGGACACTGGATGCGTCTTTCCATGCACTGCCGGGTCTGAACGCCGGTGGGACCGTGCTGGATATTTCGGACACGCCGTTTGTCAGGCAGGCAGGTTTTTCTGGCAAGGTCTATCTTGGGGTAGTGCAGAATGCACCGCACCCGGAGCGTGCAGCCGCTTACATTCATTATCTGTTCCAGCGGTGATCGTTGGGTTTTAGCTTATAGGATAAAAATAAGGAGGAAACACATGGACATTTTAACGATTGGCGAAGTTTTGATCGACCTGACCCAGACCGGCAAGGATGCGCGCGGCATTCCTCAGTTTGCCGCAAACCCCGGCGGTGCCCCGGCCAATCTGGCGGTGGCTGCTTCCAAGCTGGGCGCAAAGACGGCCTTCATCGGCAAGGTGGGTGCAGATGCCTTCGGCCGCTACCTGACCGATGTGCTGAACGAGAACGGCGTAGATGCGTCTCATGTGGCGGTGGATGCCGACCATCCCACCACGATGGCAGTGGTTTCCGTAGATGCCGCCGGTGAGCGCGATTTCAGCTTTTACCGCAGTGCCAATGCCGATGTGATGCTGTGCAAAGAGGACATTTCGGAGGGCGCTCTGAAAGCCGCGAAAATCGTCCACTTTGGCTCGGCACATCTGGGCCACCCTGCCCGCCGCCCCTTCCCGCGCCGCCACGCTGGATGCCGCCGCCCGCGCCAAAAAGCTGGGTGCAACCATCACCTACGACCCGAATTACCGCGCAAACCTCTGGAAAGATAAAGGGGATGCCATCGCGCAGATGAAAGCCCCTCTGCCGCTGGTGGACATCCTGAAAGTTTCCGATGAAGAACTGCCCCTGCTTACCGGCACCACCGACTGCGAGAGCGGCACGGCACAGCTGGCACAGAACGGCATCAAGCTGATTTTTGTCACCCTCGGCCCGGACGGTGTGTTCTATCGCTTTGGCGAAAAGACCGGTCATGTGGCGGGTGTTCCCTGCAAGGTGGGCGATACCAATGGCGCAGGCGATACCTTCTTCGGTGCGGCACTGTCCAAGCTGTGCAAAGAAAATCTCAATACCCTGACGGTGGAAAAGCTGGAAAGCATCCTCGCCTTTGCCAACAAAGCCGCAAGCATCACCACCAGCCGGCATGGTGCTATCCCCGCCATGCCCACCCTTGCAGAAGTGGAGGGCTGAACCATGGCAGTAAAACAGGAATTTGCGTCCCGGTTTGCCAAGCACAAGGACGAGCTGGAATGGCTGTTCATGGAACTGTACCACAACCGGGAAGGGCTGGAAGTTCTGGAACGGGAGATGGCAGAAGCCTACAACGCCCGCAGCGCCGAGCTGAAAGCACTGGACAAGGCACGCTCTGCCGACCCGGAGTGGTACAAGCGGGGCAATATGTTCGGCATGACCATGTACACCGACCTCTTTGCCGGAAATCTGAAAGAACTGGCAAAGAAGCTGCCCTACCTCAAGGAGCAAAAACTGACCTATCTGCACCTGATGCCCCTGCTGCAGATGCCCCACCCCCACAACGATGGCGGCTATGCGGTGGAGGACTTCGACACCGTAGACCCTGCCCTTGGCACCAACAAAGACCTGGAAAACCTGACCCGTGAACTGCGCAAGGCAGGCATCAGCCTGTGTCTGGATTTTGTCATGAACCACACCGCCAGCACCCACCGCTGGGCGATGGCGGCAAAGGCGGGCGACCCGTGGTTTCAGGCGTATTACCATCTCTATGACGACCGCACCATCCCCGACCAGTACGAACAGACCGTGCCCCAGGTGTTCCCGAACACGGCGCCCGGCAACTTTACCTGGTGTGAGGAGATGCACAAGTGGGTGCTGACCACCTTCCACGATTATCAGTGGGATCTGAATTATGCAAACCCGGCAGTGTTCGTAGACATGACCAAGAGCATCCTGCATCTGGCAAATCTGGGCGTAGAGGTGTTCCGCATTGATGCGGTACCCTATATCTGGAAGCAGTTAGGCACCACCTGCCGCAATCTGCCGCAGGTGCACACCATTGTGCGGATGCTCCGCATGGTGCTGGAATGTGTCTGCCCGGCGGTCATCCTCAAGGGCGAGGTGGTCATGGCTCCCAAGGAGCTGGCAGCCTATTTCGGCACCCCGGAAAAGCCGGAATGCCACATGCTCTACAACGTGTCCACCATGGTCAACCTGTGGAGCGCGCTGGCAAGCCGGGATACCCGGCTGCTGAAAGCGCAGCTGGATGCCCTGCACGCCCTGCCGAAAAACTGCTGGTTCGTGAACTATCTGCGCTGCCACGATGACATCGGCTGGGGTCTGGACGAGGCGGTGGAAAACCGTCTTGGCATCGACCCGCAGAAACACAAAGAATATCTGTACCATTTCTATGAGGGCAATTTCCCCGGCAGCTGGGCAAAGGGTGAGCTGTACAACTACGACCCCGCTACTGGCGATGCCCGAAGCTGCGGCACCACTGCCAGCCTGTGCGGCGTGGAGCAGGCACTGGAAAAGGACGATAAGATCGCACTGGACTATGCAGTGAAGCGTGACCTGCTGCTGCACACTGCTATGGCATTTTTGCAGGGCTTCCCCATGCTGAACTGCGGCGATGAGATCGCCCAGCGCAACGGCTGGGACTACAAAAACGACCCTGACCGTGTGGAGGACAGCCGCAATCTGCACCGCAGCAAGTTCAACTGGGAGGACGCAAAACAGCGCACCCAAAAAGGCACGCTGCAAAACCAGCTGTGGCAGGGCATGGAGCAGCTGCGCCAAATGCGGGCAGACCCCTGCTTTGCCCCGGATGCGTGGGTGACCACATGGGACAGCCACAACCCCGGCGTGCTGGCGCTGGTACGCAAGCGCGGCGAAGAAACGCTGGTGGGCTTGTTCAACTTTACCGAGTACCCGGCAGGGGCAAGTCTGGACGCTCTGGGTGGCGAGTATCACACCCCGGAGGGCACTTCCGTCTGGCTGGCGGATGTGGAATTGGAGCCGTATCAGGCGATGCTGGTAAAAAACAAATAAGTAAAACGAGTCATCCGGCTCTCTCTTTTCGCCAAAGTTTCCCTTGTCTTTTCTTGCAAGCTGCCGAAAGTGGCGCGTTTTCAAAAGTTCGCGTTTGCGCAGCGCAGCGGAGCAATGAAAGCCCCAGTGGGGCTTTTAAGCGACAGAACGGTCTTGCGCAGCAAGATGGAGGGGCCTCGCCCCGACAAGTTCGTATATGTTTTTCCTTGACAAACACCCTGCCGGTGTGCTATCTTTACAGCATAGAGACCGCATCCCTGCTGACGGAACGTTGTGGAGCACCACAGTGCAGGGCTGCGGGGATGTCAATGCCGACCGTCTGGGCAGCCTTGCGCAATTGCTGCGCAAAGCTGCCCTTTTTGTTTAAGGAGGAAACGCTGATGAAGTCTGATATCGAGATCGCACAGGAAGCCAAAATGAAGCCCATCACCGAGATCGCTGCCTCGCTGGGCCTTGCCGATGAGGATGTGATCCCCTATGGCCGCTACAAGGCCAAGATCAACCACCGCCTCATCCACAAGGCATCCAAGCAGGGCAAGATGGTCCTGGTCACGGCCATCAGCCCCACCCCTGCCGGTGAGGGCAAGACCACCACCAGCGTGGGCCTGGCCGATGCCATGAACGCTCTGGGCAAAAAGACCATGCTCTGCCTGCGTGAGCCCAGCCTTGGCCCCGTGTTCGGTGTCAAGGGCGGCGCGGCCGGCGGCGGCTATGCCCAGGTGGTGCCCATGGAGGATATCAACCTCCACTTTACCGGTGACCTGCATGCCATCGGCACCGCAAACAACCTGCTGGCTGCCATGATCGACAACAGCATCCAGCAGGGCAACCCCCTGAACATCGACCCCCGCCGCATCACCTGGAAGCGCTGCATGGATATGAACGACCGCCAGCTGCGCTTCATCGTGGACGGCCTGGGCGGCAAGGTGAACGGCACCCCCCGCGAGGACGGCTTTGATATCACCGTTGCCAGCGAGGTCATGGCGATCTTCTGCCTGGCCACCAGCATCTCCGACCTGAAGGAGCGGCTGTCTCGCATCGTCTGCGCCTACACCTACGACGGCAAGCCGGTGACCGCCGGTCAGATTGGTGCCGCCGGTGCCATGACCGCCCTGCTGAAGGATGCCCTGGACCCGAACCTCGTCCAGACACTGGAGAACAACCCCGCCATCATCCACGGCGGTCCCTTTGCCAACATTGCCCACGGCTGCAACAGCGTGACTGCCACCAAACTGAGCCTGAAGCTGGCCGATTACGTTGTGACTGAAGCAGGCTTTGGTGCCGACCTGGGCGCTGAAAAGTTCCTGGATATCAAGTGCCGCATGGCTGACCTGCACCCCTCTGCGGTGGTTCTGGTTGCCACCGTCCGTGCGCTGAAATCCCACGGCGGCGTTACCAAGCCGGATTTGAACAAGCCTAACGTGGAGGCCGTCCGCAAGGGCGCGGCCAACCTGGAGCGCCACATTGACAACATCAAGAACGGCTTTGGCCTGCCCGTCTGCGTTGCCATCAACGCTTTCCCCACCGACACGCCGGAAGAGATGGCCGTAATCGAGGAAGTATGCGCCAAGGCGGGCGTCAAGTGCGCCCTGTCCGAAGTGTTCGCCAAGGGCGGCGAGGGCGGCAAGGCTCTGGCCGAGAAGGTACTGGAAGTGATGGAGGACCGTCCCATCCAGTACACCTACCCGCTGGACATGCCCCTGAAGGACAAGATCAACGCCATTGCCACCAAGATCTACCGTGCCGACGGCGTGAACTACAGCGCCGCCGCCAGCAAGACGCTGGCCGAACTGACCGAGCTGGGCTACGGCGACCTGCCGGTCTGCATCGCCAAGACCCAGTACAGCTTCAGCGACAATGCCAAGCTCACCGGTGCCCCCACCGGCTTTACCATGGAGGTGCGGGAAGTCCGCCTTGCCGCCGGTGCCGGTTTCGTGGTGGTCATCTGCGGCAACATTATGACCATGCCCGGTCTGCCCAAGAAGCCCGCCGCCGTCAATATCGACGTGGATGCCGAAGGCAAGATTACGGGACTGTTCTGATGCCGCATTCCCCGTTCCTGTTTGTATGACAAAACCGCTCTTCCGGTTTGATGCCGGAAGGGCGGTTTTTCTATGTGAGTATTCAGCTTAAGCCGTCTGTTGGCCCACGGTGTGGGTGGCGAGATATTCCACCCAGGCGGGGTAGCCCTCGGGCTTGATGTGGATGCCGTCAGGCTGCGCGTACTCGGCTTTCAGGTCGCCGTTGTCGTCAGCAAGGGCTTCCCACAGGTTGAGGAAAGCGCAGTTCTTTTCCAGCGCAATGGCAGCCAGCTCATTGTTGATCTCGCACAGCCGCTCTTTGTACAGGCCGGGATGGCTGCTGCGCACCTCGGGCCGGACAGGCGTAATGGACTGCACGTAGATCTGC
>OGRH01001827.1_pt1 | contig 12398 bp, 8 predicted proteins | sample 1553461 | NCBI WGS metagenome assembly OGRH01 (sample SAMEA2580092, study PRJEB22360) | human gut metagenome | biome: human gut; feature: human-associated habitat; material: faeces | place: Denmark | collected 2008/2010
CTAGTACTGTCAATTATCTTTATAGCTGAACTGTCACTCTCAAGTTATACTTAAGGTAATTCAATTTCAAGCAAATCTTTTGCCGGAAGCTTAGTTGTAGACTCTTTAACAGTCTTAGCAACGGCAAGTTTAGCCTTGTTGATTGGAAGAATAGTTCCAACACCTGCTACACATCCGCCTGGGCAGCCCATTCCCTCGATCATGCAACCGTCTTTCTTTCCGGCTTTTGCAAGAAGAAGCATCTTCTTACATTCTGCAAGACCCTCACAATGCTCCGTCTGGACTTCTGTTCCAGGATAGTATTCTTCGATACACTGCTCAATTGCACTGATAACTCCACCTGCAACAGCATATCCACGCCCTGCTCCTGTTGCTTCATGCATTGAACGACCCTTATCATATTTGCTAAAATCAATATTCTTTGCTTTAAATATTGCATTTAATTCTTCAAATGTAATAACAAAATCAACATCACTTCGCACAGTTCTTCTTGATGCCTCAAGCTTCTTAGCTGCACAAGGTCCTATAAATACTACTTTTGAGTTTGGATATTTCTTCTTGATACTTCTCGCAGTTGCAACCATAGGAGTAAGCTCCTGAGATACACTGTCGATAATATCAGGGAAATACTTCTTAGCAAGCATTGACCATGCAGGACAGCATGATGTAAGAAGAAACGGAAGATCTCCATTTACTACTTCCTTTACATAATGATGTGCTTCTGATACTGCACCGATATCTGCTCCGAGAGCAACCTCATGAACATCCTTAAATCCACATTCTTTTAATGCAGCTATAACCTGTGCAGGTGTAACATCAGCTCCAAACTGACCCTCAAATGCCGGCGCAATCTCTGCGATAACTTCATCACCGTGCTGGATAGCTCTGATCATCTGGAATATCTGTGATTTATCAGCAATAGCTCCGAACGGACAGCTCGCCATACACTGACCACATGATACACACTTCTCATCATTTATCTTTGCTCGACCATGCTCATCACTCTCGATAGCATTAATTCCACAAGCTTCGGCACAAGGTCTGATTTTCTTGATAATCGCATGGTATGGGCATATAGCTATACATTTGCCACATTTGATACATTTGTCCTGATCTACAAATGCGTGTCCGTCAACCATTGAGATAGCTTCTTTTGGACAGACTTCCATACATGGATGTGCCATACATCCCTGACACTGTTCACCTACAATAAATGCTTTTTCTTTACATTCGTTACAAGCAGATGGAATGACCTGAAGAAGTGGCGGTTCATAATATTTTTCTGAAATATTACTTTCATCAATTCCTTTGGTGATTCTTGTTGGCTTATCCGCTGGATTTAAAGACATTCCCATTGCAAGCCTCAATCTTTCTCCTACGATCGCTCGTTCTCGATATATACTGTCTCGATATTTTGCAACTTCCCCTGGTACGATCTCATATGGAAGATCTTCAAGATCCTGTAAATTTTTTTGTTCATAACCAAATTTTGCAATCTCTTTGAAAATTCTTCTTCTGACATTCCGAACCGGTGTCTCTATTCCTCTCATGATGTTTCCTCCTTTTATGATGTTTCGACATGGTTTGTGTTTTTTTTAACATACTTGTTATTCTTATCATACACCAAAACAGGAATATCATAAAGCTATTATCTGTTTTTTATTCAAATTTTCTATTTATTTTTAGATTGATTTATTTTTTCAATCAATTTGTCTGTCGCCTCTTTCATCCCACCCATTTCATCGATCAGACCTTCCTGCACTGCTTTTTCTCCTGAAAGGATCGTACCAACGTCTTTTACCTGCTGTCCGATGTGAAGCATCAATTCTTCCACTCTTTCCTTTCTCATCTTACAATGATCACTAATAAATGTAGTAATGCGATCCTGAATCTTTTCAATATTACGATAACTTTGAATCACTCCGATAAACGTCCCAGAACTTCTCACTGGATGAATCATCATTGTTGCACTTTTTACAATAAATGAATGATCTGCGGCTACAGCAAGTGGTACTCCAATCGAATGGCTTCCTCCAAGAACAAGCGATACGGTTGGTTTCCCAAGCGATGCAATAAGCTCTGCGATCGCAAGTCCACATTCTACATCTCCGCCAATCGTATTGATCAAGATCAAAATTCCTTTAATACTTTGATCCTGCTCTGCCTTTGCAAGAAGTGGAATCATATGTTCATATTTCGTTGTTTTTGCATTCTGTGCAGATAGCTGATGACCTTCAATTTCACCAACGATCGTCATGATCAAAATTCCATTTTCCTGTAACTGTCCAAATTTTTCTATTTCTTTTGTTTCATTATCTTTCATACTAAATTTTACCTTTCCATATTATATTTCTATATAAAAAAAAGAAGGAAGTGTCTTCTTACTTCCTTCTTTAGTATGAAATCTAATTTAATTTCTATTCATCAATCTCAAAAGAAATTAACAGATCTTCTTGATTTACCTGTTCTCCTTCTTTGACATAGATCTTATCAACCTTACCATTAACTGTAGAAACAACTGTTGTCTCCATCTTCATGGCTTCGACTGTCATCAGTGGCATGTTCACTGTAACTTCATCACCTTCATTGACAAGAACTTTACCAACTGTTCCTGGAATTGTTGATCCAAGATGTGCTGGATTTGATTTATCTGCCTTGACTCTTCCGTCTGTCTTAACCTCCAAGTTCTTATCAAGGACTTTGATCTCACGGATAGATCCATTAACTTCAAAATCTAACAGACGATATCCATCTTTATCTGGCTCTGTCATATCAATAAATTTGATGATCAGATCTTTTCCTTCATCTAATCTTAGGGTTGTTTCTTCACCTTTTCTTAATCCATAGAAGTATACATGACTTTCAAGTCCTGTTACATCGTTGTAAGCCTCAAAATGTCTGCAATAATCTTCATATACTTTTGGATATAATGCATAACTTAATACTTTCTGGCTTAAAACATCTGGATCTTCCATATTATCCATATAGAAGTTTTCTTTTAATCCCTTTGCAATATAATCAAAATCTTCATCTGGTAATAAGCTTCCTGGACGTACACTGATCGGTTTCTTATCTTTCAATACGATCTTCTGTAATTCTTCTGGGAATCCACCTTCTGGCTGTCCGATCATACCTTCAAAATATTCTACTACAGAATCTGGATAAGATAAATCTTTACCAACTTCTAAGATATTCTCTTTTGTTAATCCATTCTTGAACATAAAGATTGCAAAGTCTCCAACCACTTTAGATGATGGTGTTACTTTGACGATATTTCCAAGTAAATGGTTTGCATCTCTATATAATCCTTTGATCTCTTCAAAGTCATCTGCTGCACCCATTTCTTTCACCTGAGCTAACAAGTTAGAATACTGTCCACCTGGAATCTCATATTTGTAAATCTCTGTGTTTGGTGCATCCATTCCGCTCTCAAACTGTTTGTAGATTGGACGGATTCTTGCATAGTACTGGCTTAATTCTGTTAATTCATCTGTATCAAGTCCTGTATCACGCTCTGTTCCTTTTAATGCTTCTACTAAAGAGTTCATACATGGATTACTTGTCATAGAACTCATAGAACCGATCGCACAGTCAGCGATATCAAGTCCTGCTTCAGATGCCATCAGTAATGTACTCACACCATTTCCTGTAGAATCATGCGTATGCAGGTTGACTGGAATGTTTAATTCTTCTTTTAACGCACTTACCAGTTTCTTCGCTGCATATGGTTTTACAAGACCTGCCATATCCTTGATCGTAAAGATATGTACACCTAAACTTTCTAATTCTTTGGCTTTCTTTACATAATAGTCTAATGTATATTTTGTCTCGTTAGGATCTGTGATATCTCCTGTGTAACAGATCGTTCCTTCTACAATCTTACCTGTCTTTAATGCAGTTTCAATCGGCATTTTCATATTCTCAACCCAGTTTAAGCTGTCAAAGATACGGAATACATCGACACCTTTTTGAGATGCTTCATTGATGAATTTCTTAACAACATTATCTGGATAGTTACTATATCCCACAGCATTGGATGCACGAAGTAACATCTGGATCAGTGTATTTGGCATATGCTGTCTTAATAATTTTAATCTCTTCCATGGAGATTCTTTTAAGAAACGATAAGCTGTATCATAAGTAGCTCCACCCCAAGCCTCTACAGAGAATGCATTCTCCATAAATGCGTTTGTCGCATCAGAGGCTCCAACTAAGTCTTTTGTTCTCATACGTGTAGCCATTAAAGACTGCTGTGCATCACGCATGGTTGTATCTGTGATCAATAATCTCTTCTCATTTAACAAACTCTGTGTGAAGTCTTTTGCTCCCATCTCTAAGAACTTATCTCTAGAACCATATATCTTCTTCTCTGTGTCATATTTTGGAAGAGTTCTTGCCTCAAAATCTGGTTTATCAAGAACTGCTTTCTGTACATTAACCATTTTATTTCCTAAGAATTCAAGGATCTTTGTTGCTCTGTCCTGGCTCTCTGGAAGTAAGAATAATTCTGGTGTATCTTCAATAAATGTTGTATAGCATTTTCCTTCACGGAATGTCTCATGGTTTAATACGTTGATCAGGAATGGAATGTTTGTCTTAACTCCACGGATACGAATCTCTTTTAATACACGGATAGATTTATCAACTGCTCTTCCAAATGTACGATCATGAGAAATAGCTTTTACTAATAAGCTGTCATAGTATGGTGTGATCTCAGCTCCTGCATATGCGTTACCACCATCTAATCGAATTCCGTTACCAGCCCCAGAACGATATACTATGATCTTACCTGTATCTGGCAGGAAATTATTCATTGGATCTTCAGTTGTGATACGTGTCTGAATAGAATATCCATTACATTTAACATCTTCCTGAGAACCAATTCCGATTTCTTCAGAATCTAAAGTATATCCTTCTGCCACAAGAATCTGTGTCTGTACGATATCAACACCTGTTACCATCTCTGTGATCGTATGCTCTACCTGTACACGAGGATTCATTTCAATAAAGTATGCATTATTATTTGCATCTACTAAGAACTCTAATGTTCCGGCATTAGAATATCCTACATGCTTTGCAAGACGAACAGAAGCTTCAAAAATCTGTTTTCTTACTTCATCTGGTACACTAAATGCTGGAGCATATTCTACAACCTTCTGGTGTCTTCTCTGTACAGAGCAATCACGGTCAAATAAATGAACCACATGTCCATACTGGTCACCAATGATCTGAACCTCGATATGTTTTGGACTCTCTAAGTATTTTTCAACGAAAATCTGATCATCTCCAAATGCCTTCTTGGATTCATCCCTTGCTTCTGCATATTCTTTTGGCATCTCTTCTGCTGAGTGAACGATACGCATTCCACGTCCTCCACCACCATTAGAGGCCTTTAACATCACAGGATATCCAACCTGGTTCGCAATCTCAGTCACTTCTTCTAGTCCGTGAACCGCATGGTCTACACCAGGAATGATTGGCACATCAGCTTCAATTGCCATCTGTTTAGATGAAATCTTATCTCCCATTCTACGCATTAAGCTTGAAGATGGCCCGATAAATGTGATTCCATTCTTCTCACAGGCATCTACAAAATCTGGATTCTCTGATAAAAATCCATAACCTGGATGAATTGCATCTACGTTCTTTTCTTTTGCAATACGAATGATCGTATTGATATCAAGATATGCATCGATTGGTCCTTTGTCCGGATTTAGCTGATAAGATTCATCAGCTTTGGAACGGAATAAGGCATAACGATCTTCTTTTGAATAGATACCAACCGTTGTAATTCCAAGTTCATTCAAAGCTCGGAAAACTCGGATCGCAATCTCACCACGGTTTGCAACCAATACTTTTTTAAACTTCTTTAATTCCATGGTCATAACTCCTTTTCGAGGTTTATCTTTTTAAAAAAATGTATTTTTAAGAATGATTATATCGCAAAACGTCTTTTTTTACAATACTTGTATGAAAAAAGAATCCTGATTTATAAAAATCAGGATTCCTTGATAAAAATCTTATTCTTCTGTTTTTTCTTCTTCGTTAGCTAATGCTTTCATGCTTAAGCTGATCTTCTTATCATCTTTCTTGAAGTCAACTACTTTAGCTTCGATTTCCTGTCCAACGCTTAATACGTCAGATGGTTTGTCGATATGTTCTTTTGCAATCTGAGAAACGTGAAGAAGTGCATCGATTCCTGATTCTAATTCAACGAATGCTCCGAAATCTGTCATACGTGCAACTTTACCAGTTACAACACTTCCTACTTTGTATTTCTCTTCTGCTTTTAACCATGGATTTTCTTCTGGGAATTTTAAGCTTAATGCAATCTTTTCTCCCTGAATATCCTTGATCAGAACTGTTACTTTATCTCCAATATTGAAGACCTTCTTAGGGTTTTCAACACGTCCCCAAGACATTTCAGAAATATGAAGAAGTCCGTCTGCTCCACCTAAATCGATGAATGCACCGAAGTCTGTTACGTTCTTAACTACTCCTTCTACTTTCATTCCTGGTTCGATCTTCTCGAATAATTCTTTCTGTTTTTCTTTCTTAGCAGCTACTAATAACTGTTTACGATCTCCGATGACTCTTCTCTTACGAGGATTGAACTCACTGATAACGAATTCGATTTCCTGTCCTTCGTATTTCTTTAAGTCTCTTTCGTAAGAATCAGAAACTAAGCTTGCTGGGATGAATACACGAGCTTCGTCGATCAGTACGCTTAATCCACCATCTAATACCTGAGCTACAGGTGCTTTTAAGACTTCTTTGTTCTCGTAAGCTTCTTCTAAACGTTTGTTTCCTTTTTCAGCTGCTAATCTCTTATAAGTAAGAAGAACCTGTCCTTCTCCATCATTCACTTTTAATACCTTAGTCTCCATAGTATCACCAACTTTAGCAACAGTTGTTAAATCTACGTTGGCTGAATCATTAGAGTATTCACTTCTTGTTAAGATACCATCTGCTTTGTATCCGATGTTTAAGATGATCTCATCTGGTTTCACATCGATAACTGTACCTTTCACTACCTCTCCGTTGTGAATTGTCACAAAACTTTCCTCTAATAATTCTTCAAAACTCTTTTCTGTCATGCTAGCATGAACCTCCTTGATAATTTTCTGTGGGGTTGAGGCCCCCGCTGTAATACCTACCTTACCAGTCGATTCAAAAAGTTTCAAATCCAGGTCTCTAAGTGTCTGCACAAAAAAGGTGTTCTCACACTCTTTCTTACTAATCTCATATAACTTCTGGCTGTTGGAGCTTTGCTTATCTCCGATCACAACCATTGCATCTACACCCTTAGCGATAGACTTTGCTTCCAGTTGACGCTCTTCCGTGGCATTACATATTGTATTACATACTCCTATATCATAACCCTTTTTATTCAGAATTTCAACTAAATCTTGAAATTTCTTGTAATTAAATGTCGTTTGTGATACAAGAGTGGTTGGCTTATTAAGATCAATTCCATCAAGCTGACTTGCTTCTGAGATGATATGTACTTCTCCAGTACACCATCCTTTAATTCCCTGAACTTCCGGATGCTGCTCACTTCCAACAATGATCACCTGATTGCCATCGTTGCCTGCTTTCTCTACAATCTTATGGATTTTTCTTACAAATGGACATGTCGCATCAACTAATTCTAATCCTTTTTTATAGATCAGATCATAGATCTCTCTTGCAACTCCATGAGAACGGATGATCACAGTTCCTTCTTCCAAAGCTTCTAATTCTTCTCTGGAATTGATCACTTCCACACCCTTTTTCTTCAGGTCATTGACAACCTCTGAATTGTGAATGATCGGTCCGTATGTGTATACATTTTTCTTCCCTGCTTCTTTGTAAACCGTATCAACCGCACGCTTCACCCCGAAACAAAATCCTGCTGTTTTGGCTAAAATAACTTCCATCTTTACCCTCACTGTTTGTAAATGAATCTTTGCAAACGCAATTATTTTACTTTCTCAAATTCCGCAACGATCGCATCGACAACTTCTTCGATCGTCATATCAGAAGAATCAACAAGCACTGCATCGTCTGCCTGTTTTAGGGGTGCGATCTCTCGTTCCATATCCTGACGGTCACGGATGATGATATCTTCTTCAATCTTATTAAAATCCGCTTTCACGCCTTTTTCTACTAACTCTTTGTAGCGACGCTCAGCTCTTACTTTGGATGATGCTGTTAAATAAATTTTCAAGTCTGCATCTGGCAGTACATTGGTTCCGATATCTCTCCCGTCCATTAAGATATTGGCTGTCTTGGCAAGATCTCTCTGAAGATCCAGAAGTGTTGCGCGAACCGTCTTATAAGCAGATGTTTTAGAAGCCATATTTCCAACTTCTTCGGTGCGTATCAGACCATTTACATTCTCCCCATTTAATAATACTTGCTGCACCCCATCTTCATAATTGATACTTACATGAATATCTGGGCACGCTTTATTGATTGCTTCTTCATTTTTTGGATCGATCTCGTGTCTGATAAAATAAAGTGCCATAGCACGATACATCGCCCCTGTGTCTACATAAATAAATTCTAGTTTCTTTGCAATTGTTTTTGCAATCGTGCTTTTCCCTGCTCCCGCTGGTCCGTCAATCGCAATACTGTACATTACCTTTTCCTCCTGATCTGCTTCTTGATATACTAATTCATTCCTGCAAGATAGCCTGTTGACCATGCGATCTGTAGATTAAATCCACCTGTAACCGCATCAAGATCTAAGACTTCTCCTGCAAAATATAATCCTTTGACTTTCTTTGATTCCATCGTTCCAGGATCTATTTCTTTCACATTAACTCCACCCTGTGTGATGATCGCTTCTTTAAATCCTCTGACTCCAGTGATCGTAAGTTCAAGACGTTTTAATAAAGAAACCAAAGTTTCTCTTTCTTTCTTCGTGATCTCATTAACTTTCTTATGTTCTGGAATTCCTGATAATTCTACGATAACAGGTATCAGCTTTTTCGGCAAAAGATTATCCAAAGAATTTACAAAATCTTTATTAAGTGCCTTGTTGAAATCTTTTAATACTCTGTGATCTAATTGGTCTTTATTAAGTGCCGGTTTCAGGTCAATCATAAATTTTAATTCTTTTCCTTGATATTTTCCGATATAACTGCTGGCACTTAAAACAACCGGTCCACTAATTCCAAAATGCGTAAAAAGCATTTCTCCAAAATCTTCATAAATCTTTTTGCCATCTGCTGTCATCTTCACTGCGACATTTCTTAAGGACAATCCCATTAGCTGTTTGCAGAAATCTTCTTTAATCTCAAATGGCACAAGTGCCGGGGTAAGTTTTGTCACTTTATGTCCTGCTTTTCTTGCAAAATCATACCCATCACCCGTAGATCCTGTTGTCTGATAGGACATACCTCCTGTTGCAACAATGACTTTATCAGCCTTCACCGTGTCTCCAGATGCCAATCTAACTCCTGTTACAGTTCCGTCTTCACTCAGAATCTTTTTAACTGTTGTATTTAAATAAATATCAACATTCTCTTTTCTAAGCCCTCTCTGCAATGCTGCAATAACATCCGAAGAATGATCGGATACTGGAAATACTCGGTTTCCTCTTTCTACTTTGAGCGGGCATCCAAGCTCTTCTAACAATTCCATCATTGCATTATTCGTAAATGAATAGAAACCACTGTACAAAAACTCTTTATTCGTTACGACATGATCTAACAATTCTTCGACCTCACAGGCATTTGTCACATTACAGCGGCCTTTTCCTGTGATAAATATCTTCTTTCCTAATTTTTCATTTTTTTCGTATAAAGAAACATCGTTTCCACATTTTGCTGCCTGATATGCAGCCAGCATGCCAGCAGCTCCGCCACCGATAATGATTACTTTCATAGGTTACTTCCTTCTATAATATTAAAACTCGATTCCAGCTTTCTTTCTTGCCGTCTCAAGTACTTTCACAACCGCAACAGTCTCATCCAAGAATTCCTTCGCTGTTTCATAATCTTTTTCATCGATCATTCTTGCAAAGTCCGTAAATTCCTGTGTCATACGGTGATGATGCTCTGGTGCTTTATATTCTTCTGTAATTGTTGCACGAACCATCGCTCCTGCTGCGTCTTTTACTTTCTCTTTAACATTTTCATCGACATAGATTGTCTTCAGTTCAGAAGCAATATTCGGTTTAGAATCTATCTTCATAAATCCTTTTTCGCCCTGAATGCTGACATATCCAGGACTGTCTGAATCCTTACTTCCAGTACAGACTGCGCTAAATCCATCATATTCCATCACAAGTGTTCCTGATGTATCGATTCCATTTGGTCCAACATTCGGATAATAAGTTGCATTCTTTGGTTCCCCGAACAATCCCACACAATAATGAACATTATATACATTGATATCATATAATGAACCGCCATAATACGCTGGATCAAAAGAGTGTGTGATATCTCCTTCTAAATATGCATCATAACGGCTTGAATACTGAGAATAATTGCACAGTGCCATACGAATATTTCCTAGTTTATTTAAGTTTTTCTTCATCTCATAGAACACTTCATTGTGAAGTACTGTGATCGCTTCAAAAATAAATAATTTCTTGTCATTTGCAATCTTCTCTAAATCCTTTGTTTCTTCATAAAATCCAGTAAATGGCTTCTCAAGAATGACATTTTTTCCTGCTAATAATGCCTGTTTCGCATATGGATAATGGGCACTGTTGACCAAGCCAATGTAAACAGTATCAGCTTCTGTCTTTTTCAATAACTCTTCATAGTCTGTGTAGACTTCTTTGATCGCATACTGTTTTGCAAGTTTTTCTGCCTTATCCCTGCTGTGAGGTCTTGCAAAAACTGCCGTTCTCTCAATTGTTTTCACTGGTTCCATTGCAAATAATGCATCTTCAATAATCTTTCCTGTTCCAATCAGTGCAAGTTTCATAAGGGTTCCTCCATTTCGTATCTTATAATAATGTTTCTATATCTTTTTTCATTTGAACAATATCTGCCTCTTCCAAAAATACGCCCAATGCCTTGGCATTGTCTTCAATCTGCTCTGGTTTCCTTGCTCCACCAAGAATGTGCAGACCATCCATCATCTGAGAAGTCAATGCGATTACCAGATTGCTGTATGAGCACTCATATTTTTCGAGATATTTTTTCCAATCCTCTAAGATATCCAATACCTTTTTTCTTGTTTCTGGCTGAAAAGATGGATTATTATTTCTTACATCTCCATTTGGAAATGTTGTATCCATTGTAAACTTACCTGTAAGCAGACCTTGTTCCAATGGAGAATACGCCTGTATTGACACACCAAGTTCCTTGCATACTGGCAACAATTCTTTCTCCACTTTTCTTGTCACAATACTGTATTTTTCCTGGATCACATCAAGCTGGCCATATTGACAATATTCCCTGATATCTTCTTCTGTAACATTTGACGCACCAATAGCTCTGATCTTGCCCTGTTTTTTAAGTGTCATCAATGCATCCATTGTCTCTTCAATCGGATAAAGTTTCTTATCTGTTGTCTGCCAGTGTGTATACAACACATCAATATAGTCTGTTCCAAGTGTTAAAAGACTATGATCTAAATCCTCAATGATACTTTTCTTTGAAAGGTCACGATAGACTTTCGTTCCATCGACTTCTTTATGAAAGACTGGTGTTTCATGTCTCCACTCCAGTGCACACTTTGTGGATAATATAATCTGCTCTCTTTTTCCTTTGATTGCTTTTCCCACCACATCTTCACTGTGATATAATCCATAAATTGGCGCTGTATCGATCCATTTGATTCCAAGATCGATCGCCCTTTGAATCGTTTTGACAGAGAGTTCGTCATCATTGTCTCCCCACCAGCTTCCACCACCGATCGCCCATGTTCCCATTCCTAAGAATGGTACTTTTATTCCACTTTTTCCAATTTCGATCAAATTTGCCATTGTGACTCCTTTCTAAGATATTCTTTTATAATAAATTCTTCTTATGGATGAATGAACATCGCATCCCCGAAAGAGAAGAATCTGTATCTTTCTTTTACAGCGATATTATAAGCATTTAAAATATGTTCTCTTCCTGCGAGTGCAGAAACTAACATTAATAATGTAGATTCTGGCAGATGGAAGTTTGTGATCAATCCATCGATCACTTTAAATTTGTATCCTGGATAAATGAAGATATCTGTCCATCCGCTCTTTGCATGCAGAGTTCCATCTTCTTCTGCAACAGATTCCAAAGTTCTTGTACTTGTTGTTCCAACAGAAATAACTCTTCCACCGTTTTTCTTTGTCTCATTGATAAGCTTTGCATCTTCCTCTTCAATCCTATAAAATTCAGAATGCATATGATGCTCTAAGACATCATCAACTTTTACTGGACGGAATGTTCCAAGTCCTACATGAAGTGTCACAT
>OGRH01001836.1_pt1 | contig 12357 bp, 5 predicted proteins | sample 1553461 | NCBI WGS metagenome assembly OGRH01 (sample SAMEA2580092, study PRJEB22360) | human gut metagenome | biome: human gut; feature: human-associated habitat; material: faeces | place: Denmark | collected 2008/2010
TTATCATGACCAAAGGAAGAAAAACCACTTTTGAAGAACGGGTTGAAATAGTACAATATTGCATCGCACATAACCATAATTATGCTGAAACAGCAGAGAACCATCGGGTATCTTATCAACAGGCACGTAGTTACACTATTAAATATGAATCTGGCGGAGTGGAAGCTTTAAGAGATAAACGTGGAAAACGGAAAAATCCTGACGAGATGAATGAATTAGAAAGTTTGCGTGCCGAAGTTAAAATTTTAAGAGCAGAGAAAGAACGTGCTGAAATGGAGGCTTCTTTCCTAAAAAAACTCGAAGAGATAGAAAGGAGGCGGGGCTAAGCCTGGTCCGTCATGAATATGTATATCAGGCAATCAAAGACGAACACGAAGAACATAATTATCCCATCACTGACCTTTGCAAACTCGGTAGAGTTTCTAGAGCAGCTTACTATAAATGGTTACATAGAGAAATTCCAGAAAACGAACGAAAAAACAAACGAATTGCAGATTGATATGCTCCCTTCTAGGTAGACAAGTGAAATAATAAAAACTTGTCACTTAGGAGGGAGCATATTTTATGTCTAAAAGAAAAGTATCTGTTGCGGATAAGATATATGCTGTAAATCTATATCTGGATGGAAAAGAAAGTCAACGGCGAATTGCCGATATGTTTGATGTAAGTCTCGCATCTGTCCAACAATGGATTCGAAACTATGAATCTATGGGAGCAAATGCATTCACATTGAAAGGGAATAAAAAATATTCCAAAGAATTGAAACAACAAGCAGTCGTAGATTATTTAGCAGGCTATGGTTCTCAAGATGATATTTGCAAAAAATACGGAATCCGTTCAAAAGCTAAGTTACAAATCTGGATAAAGAAGTATAATGGTCATGAAGAATTAAAATCTTCTGGAACAGGAGGAAGCATTATCATGACCAAAGGAAGAAAAACCACTTTTGAAGAACGGGTTGAAATAGTACAGTATTGTATCGCACATAATCGTAATTATGCCAAAACAGCAGAACAATACCAGGTGTCCTATCAACAGGCTCGCAATTATATAGTCAAATATGAAGCTGGTGGAGTAGAAGCTTTAAGAGATAACCGTGGCAAACGAAAACGTCCCGATGAGATGAGTGAATTAGAAAAGCTGCGTGCTGAAGTTAAAATTTTAAAAGCAGAGAAAGAACGTGCTGAAATGGAGGCATCTTTTTTAAAAAAACTCGAAGAAATAGAGAGGAGGCGGGGCTAAGCCTGGTCCGTCATGAACATATATATCAGGCAATCAAAGAAGAACATGAAGATCATAATTATTCAGTTGCTGCACTTTGCAAACTTGGTAATGTTTCTAGAGCAGCTTATTATAAATGGCTACACAGAGAAATTCCTAAAAGCGAGCAAAAGAATAGGTTTATTGCTGACGAGATAGAAAAGATTCACACAGACTCACCGGATAAAGGCTATCGAAGGATCAGAGATGATTTGGAACGATATCATGGTATTGATATAAACGATAAACGTGTGCTACGCATTTGCCGTAAACTTAATATAAAATCAACTATCAAGTATTCTAACAACGGATGCACAAGACAGGCTGCAAACCCTCAGTATATAGCTGAAAACATACTTAATCGGGAGTTCACTGCCAAAGCACCAAATGAAAAATGGCTCACTGATGTGACAGAATTCCATTATTATATTGGGATTGAAAAGCATAAAGTTTATCTAAGTGCAATACTGGACCTATATGATAGACGGATTGTTTCGTATGTTATTCGTGATAAGAACAACAATGCTTTGGTGTTTGATACGGTAGACAATGCTTTACTTAGAAATCCTGGTGCGCAGCCACTGTTTCACAGTGACAGGGGATTCCAATATACGAACAGGACATTTCATACAAAACTTGTAAATGCTGGAATAATACAAAGCATGTCGCGAGTTGCTAAATGTATCGACAATGGACCAATGGAAGGCTTTTGGGGGATTTTGAAGAGAGAGCGATACTATGGAAAACGATTCACTGATAGAGGTACTCTCGTAAAAATGATCGAAGATTATATAGATTACTATAACAATAAACGCTTACAAAGGAATCTCGGAATTTTAACACCAATGGAAAAACACGAAATTTACTTGCAAGCCGCATAAAAACTGCCAGCAGATAAATTTCTGCTGGCAGGAAAAATTTATATTTTTTCAATTGTCTACTTGATGGGGAGCGGTTCATTTCCCGACAGCCCCTTGCAAGTTAAGCTTTGTTATTTTTTTTTGATGAAGGCTTTTTCATTTGCTGATGCTGGAAGGTCTGGAGTTGTTCCCTTTGGAACCAGACGAACCTCAATTGCCTCGAGACGTTTTGCGTATCCTTCTGTTCCTGAAGATTCTCCATTCTTAGCCCATGCAAGCCATCCATAATCCTGAGCATGAACTCTGTAGTATACATCATAGTTCTTTGCTACATCACCAGACAGTTGGATCTGAATTGCTTCCAGACGTTTACACTGTCCAGTTGTTCCGGATAATGATCCGTTAGATGCCCAATTCTTCTCCCATCCAATATCCTGAACGTGAGATCTGTACTGGATTGAGCTGTTCACTGAAGACGGGAGTTTCATACGGATAGATTCCATACGTTTGCACTCGCCTTCTGTACCTGCCATAGCACCGTCATATACATATGCCTGTGTACCATAGTCCTGTACATGTGTCTGGTATCCGACCAGTCTTGCTTTCATAGCTTCTTTGATAGTACCAATAAGTTCTGGTGCGTTGTCCCCTTTGGTAACCAGCTGAATCTTGATTGCTTCAAGACGGTATCCGTAACCAGCTGTTCCTGCTTCTTCGCCATTCTTGGCCCATCCGAGCCATCCGAAGTTCTCGGCATGTACGCTGTAGTATACGTCATAATTCTCTGCAACTTCACCAGTCAGTCTGATCTGGATTGCTTCCAGACGTTTACACTGTCCTTCTGTACCGGATTCTGCTCCGTCTTTACTCCAGTTCTTTTCCCAACCGATGTCCTGAATATGTGTACGATATTCGATAGATCCAGAAACACCATCTGGTAACTTGATCTTGATAGCCTCTAATCTTTTTGCTTCACCAACTGTACCAGACGTTTGTCCGTCTTTCTTCCAGTCTTTTTCCCAGGCATAATCCTGACGGTGAACTTTGTAAGATACGGACATTTTTGTACTCTTTGTAGCTGTAGCTGTAAATTCCTTACCAGTTTTATCTGTGTATTTAGCAGTTGCTGTGTAGATGATCTGACTGTTCTTGTCTTCTTTAACAACATCTGCAGTTACGTCATGAGAATCTTTACAACGGCTGCATACGAATGTTGCAACAGCTGTATATCCTTTTTCTTTATCAGCTGTCCATTTCCATCCGTCTTTTTCTGAGACTTTGTAGTCATGACCGAGAGCAGCTACTTCTTCTGTCTTAGTACCTTTGTAATCTTTGCCTTCAAATGTAACTGTAGCTGTGTAAGTAATCTTACCTGCCTCTGTACATGTTGCGCCATCAGATTTCTCAGTTACTTTTGCATCAACTGTTTCTACATGTTTCTCATCATTTGCACATGTAAATGTTGCTGTTGCTTTGTAAGTGTTGTTCTCACCCTTTGTCCAGTTCCATGTTGGTTCACCATACTTATGGCCAAGTGCCGGTAAATCAACTTCTTTTGGATCTGCTGTTAATGTACCGATTTCCTTACCATCAGCATCTGTAACTGTCGCTGTTGCTGTATAAACATCTTTACCAGCTTCTGTACATGTTGCTGCTTTGGAATTCTCTGTATCCTTAACAACATTAACTTTAATCTGGTCTTCTGTTGGTTCATTATCACAAACGGAGCATTTAACACCTGTTACAGATGCTGTGCAATTAGTTACATTGCCATTGTCATCTTTAACTTCGTTCCATGTCCATGCACCTGTGTATGCATGCTTTCCAGCTTCCTTTGCCTCAGTAGTTGTTACAACATACTTCACACCATCAGCTGTCTTATCTGCTGCTTTGTAGTACATAGTCACGCCCTGTTCACATGTACCTGTATGGCCAGCAAGTTTAGCCGTTGCAGTTACTTTTTCTGAAAGAGCTTTCTTAATAGAATCTCTGTTAGCTTTGTTTGTTGCATTTTCATCTGATTCAAGGAGACAATCCAGTTTATTGATCTGATTTGCACAAGTTTCACATTTCAGATTCTGGAATGTAACGCTTGTGTGATCATCACTCCATTCAGCATCTGTTGCTGCATAAGCATGACCTTCTGCTGCGTTCTTCTGAGCTTCATCCCAGATTTTCTTTCTCTTTTCATAAGTTGTATTTGCCTGTGAATACTGAGATTTTACAGGTTCTGTAATACAAGCTCCGCACTCTGGGCAAACATAGTTGTCCGCTTCGTTCCAGCTACCACTATCAGTCTTTGTATAGTATGTTTCATGGAACTTGATGTAATGATGTTCGTGTGCTGTATTCTCTGCTTCTACACGTGTGCCCTCTTTGATCAGACCACAATCAGAACAACGTTCTTCTGTAAATGCATTACGTCCGCAGTATGCAGGTTCAGAAACTGTTTCATATTTATGAGAAGTACCTGTCAGTGTCTTCATATCAACTGTATCAACGAAGTTAGCTGACCACATGAACTCGTCATTATCATTGCTCTGACTGCCCATGAACTGCTGATACTTCTTGTAGTTTGTATAAGTCGGATTGTAATCTGTCTCTTCGAATTCATAACCGTAGCTGGAATGGTCAAGCAGTTTGCTCTTACCTGAAATGAACGCGAAGTTTGTACCGATTGAAACAACCAGTTCGTCACCCTTCACAGTCAGACCTGCGATTGGATGATTTGTGACAGTGAAATCTGCACTCTTTTCATCTGTTGTTGTAAACGCCATACCGCCAAACAACTTTGTATTATCACGTTTTGCAGATACTGTGTTATATTCCTTCACAACGGCTACTGCACCGTCTGCAGGATTGTAGGAAACGATATCGTTGGATACGTTAAAGTAAATCTTACCATCTGTATACAGTGCTGCTGTCAGACCGATGGATGGGTAAATGCTCTGTTCATCCACAAACTGTGCATACAGTTTGGTCAGAAGATCATTCTTCTCCATCTTACCGTCTTTGTTCAGAACGCTTACAAATGTATCGTCATCATCGTCGTTTTCCTTGTCTGTGAAATTAATCAGTGTCTCATAATCGCTGTCGCCATCGCCTGTATCCTTATTTGTCAGTTTATGACGAACAATCTTGTACTCTGCAGCCTTCTGGCTCTGATTCATGCTTGTACTGTTTACTCTGTCAAACAGGTCTGTAGAATCATACATGTAGTACGCATAACCGTCTGCATAGTAAACATTACTTGCTGCACGAGCCATCCATGCTGTCTCATATGTTGTATCTGTTGCTTCATTCTGATAAAGTGATCTTAAAACACTAAAGTTATCCTGATACAATTTTCTTGCATCTGTATCGCTGAACAGGAAGAAGACATGGTTCATATCACCATCTGTCTCGACACGGTCACGACTCATAACTTCTGTGTAGACATCTGTATAACAAGGGTCTACATAGTACCACTTACCATCCACCTTGACTGCATTCCAGTAATGGTCGGAACCGAAGTCTTCCTGCTCCTCGCCATACATTGTAACGTTGGACTGGAAGGAAATTCTTACAAGGTCAACTGTGTAGCCTGCATTGATATCCAGTGTCTTATCATCTGAACCATAGTACAGTTCTTTGGCTGTCTTCCAGTTGGAGCTGTCATAGCCTGCATTCTTATCTTTCAGATAAATATCCTTATCCAGACACTGTACAAGGTATGTGAAAGCTTTGGAATAACCAAGACATACGGATGTACCCATACCGAATGCACCAAACTGAGTACCTTCCCAATAGTTGATGACACCAGTTGTCATACCAGTTGCAGCCTGCTCTGCGTAGATTGGTATAGCATCATTGGCTGTTGTGTCATTTACCCCATCCTGATCCAAATCGACAACTTTCTCAGTGGCCATTGCGCCCTGTGTCATCTGCTCAACAGTATACTTTTCATCCGGTTTACTTGGGTCCTGAGCAACACCTTTTTCTTCAGCTTCTTTAACCTGAGCATCTGCTCCCTGCTTGATCTGATCTGCTGTTTCATCACCAAAGTTCGATCTTACAAATGCATCTGGATCCTTCTCAATAGTTTCCTTGTTTTCATTAACATAAGTCTCTGCCTTATTTTTGGCTTCTGTCTTCTCATCTTCCGTAGCTTCGTCCTCAGACTTACCTAAAAGCTGCTGATATTTGATATTCTGAATCGCACCTTCATAATATTTATTACGGATATTATTTACAATTCCTGCATAAATCTGATCATGGAAATTCTTTGTAAGAGAATCTGTATAATCAGCTTTGATTGCATCACAAACATCCTTTTCATGTTCCTGCTTCTGAGGATTCTTAGCAACCATCGGCTTCTCATTCTCTGCTTTTCCAGAGTTCATGATATAAGACATGTCGAATGTATTGTTATGGGCCAGCCAGTCATTCAGAACAAGCAGCTTCTGTGCCTTTGTCTGTGCACCTGATGCTGTAACTGCAGCAAGAGCTTCATCTCTTGCATTTGTTACATCTGGACCATAATACTTAATACCTAACTTATCACCATATGTGAAAGTAGAGATCATACCTGTCAGGTCATCGTAGCTCACCTTGCCATCTCTGATATCCTGAACAGATTTGCCGTCTAAGGCAAGCATCTGACCAAGGATACCAAGACCATCTGTATCATCGTTGAAATCCAGAAAGAATGGATTCTGAACACCGAGTACATTAGCATTGGCTGACCACTGATTCAGATACTGCTGATACATACCAACAACTGTATTAATCTGGTCTTCTGTCAGCTGCTTGGTTTCAGCCTGTTCATCTGCTTCATACAGGTCTGCTGTGCTGATATTAGATTCATTGGATTCTGTGCCGGCTTCTCCGCCAACCATTTCGAGATCCCCCAATGCTTCACGCAGGCTCTGGATTGCCGGATCTTCTTCATCAATCTCCACGTCCTTTGTCAACTGTTCTGCAACAGCTGCATTGGCACCCTCGAACTGGATGACTGGTGTCTGTATTGTAATACCTGAAATAGTTACTTTATTTTCATCAGTATCTGTGTTTGAAGAATCAGTAGTTGCTTCTGTTGCATCATCTTCTGTCACAGAATCTTCTGTTGCTGGATCTTCTGCCTCATTTGTATTGGTGTTATCCTGCACGGCTTCTGTAGTATTTTCCTGCACTGCTGGTGTTTCTTCATGTGCAGGCTCTGCAAGAACTCTTGAAGGCACTACACTGAATACCATTATAGTAGAGAGGAATAAACTCAAAAGCATTTTACTTCTCTTTTTCATAATGTCTACCCTTCCTTTCGTGTTTGTATTAGATAATTCATATTATGTTTTTTGTTTGCCCCCACCTCATTTCCATTGTATTTTATTTATACTCCACCCTCTATTATATGCTACTGTAATTCGTATTTTGCATATATTTTTGCATATAATTAATTAGGTATTAACTTTAATATATCACTGCTAACTGTTTTGTTCAAGACATACTGACGTTTTTTAGCACAAAAACACATCGAAAAGTCTGGTTTTCAGGTTTCTGGCATGTATAAACGTAATAAAGAAATCCCCCCGTATCTTATGATTTGTTAAAATACGGGGAATCATCAAGTTTTTTCTTACTTATTTATATAGAATTTACATATTGATGCGACAGAGGAGTCTTTTTTAGTTCAGTTCCTCAAGAATTGCTGCTGTGAGTTCTTTTCTGTTTGTCTTGAAGTGGAAATACGGTCTTTCCTTGATTACGCGGATGTCTACCGGATATTCATATTCTTCCAGTGCATCTGCAAGACCTGCTTTTACTTCATCCAGACTCTTTGTTTCATCAAGGATTACAAAGAAATATGGAAGGAAATATCCTTCATGATCCTGATCTGGTACAAAGCAGAAGAATCCATCTTCTACACCAGCTACACGTACTGCTTTTGTCTCCATTCTCATCATGTAAAGTTCTCCGCCACCGAAACGCTTTGTTGTTCCACGTCCAAGAATGTATACAATTCCGTGTTCATTGATGTAAGCTTTATCTCCCGTATGTAACCAGCAGTTCCCATCTGGATGATTGATCAGTGTTCTTTCAGTAAGTTCATCACCTCTCCATCCCGCATAGTGGAGCATCATAGCAGGACCCGTCATACATAATTCTCCGATTTCTCCATAATTCAGTTCTTCCAGATCCTCTGAGAATACTGCCATAGTTGTTGCCGGCATTGGCATTCCAACGCATCCGTCTACCAGCGGGAACATCGGATTTGGAAGTGTAAAGTTTGAACATCCTTCACTCTGACCATATCCGGCACTTAAAGTTGCTTTAACATTATGCTTATGGAAGAATGCTTCTACTTCTTGTGTTTTCCTTTCGTTCATTGCTTCAGCTCCGGTTCCGATACTTCTTAGATGAGACATATCGTAATCTTCCGGAATTCTGTCACTCTTCATAAGCATTTCACAGAACATTGGAATCAGTGCCCAGAAGTTTGGCTTCTGCTCCATAAATGCGATATCAATATCTTCCAGCGGACAGAATGGATCAAGTACCATAATCAGTCCTGCTGACAATGGGAAGATTGCCATTGATACAGTTACTGCAATCAGTGCAGGTGGTAAGATTGGCAGCCACCATTTTTCCGGTACATCTGACGGCGGAATAAAGATGGACATCTGGAATGCAGTTGCTACTATATTAGAAGAAGAATGAATAACTAATTTAGAGATTCCTGTGGATCCGCTTGTATATGCGCCAAATACTGGTCTGTTCACATCTTCTTGTGCCATATAGTCTTCTGTATAATCTTTCCCAAGTGCCAGGAACTCGTCCCATGTAAGATCTCCTTCTGTTGTCTCTATCGCACCGGTATATCTGGATGCAATTTCTTTTTCAACATAGTCCGGGACAGATTTTCTATCTGCATAATCATATGGAGAAACCTTAATTACACGCTTCATTGGTGTCGTTGCACGGAACAGATCTTCATCTGACTTTGATGTATAATCCATGACAAATGCTGTCTCTGATTTTGATTTTCTGATTGCAAAACATAATTCTTCTGGAATGTCATCTCTGCAGATAATTGCAGCTCCGATTCTTTCTGCTGCGATCAGAAGGATAAAATGTGCCGGAACACTTTGCAGAAATACAGGAATTCTGTTTCCTTCACCAAATCCAAGTATCTTTAAAGATTTTGCTGCTTTATCAACTTCTCCCCAGAATTCTTTCCATGTAATTTTGTTTCCGTAATATTCAAATGCAATTTTATTTTCGTCTGGATTTTTTGCTCTTAAAAACGTTTCAACAGTTATTGTTGGCACTTCAACGTTGCGCAGTGCTTCTGGATAAAACTGTAACCATGGTTTATCAACGCTCGCTTTTCCAGTTAATGTTGCTCCTGTATTTTCCATAATTATTTACTTCCTTTTCCGATTATTTATTTGTTTTATAATGACGATTCGTATTCTATCATGGATATTTTTCCTTTTCAATAGAAGTGGTGAATTTGGCATATTGAATCAAACAAATCAACTAATTCATTTTTTTCAGGATTTCATTCAATAGGAAATTTTTTGTATAAATGTTCTTGTTTTCTTATTTTGTATGCAGTACACTAAAATTATAATAGAAGAGAGGGGCTTTTGATTATTATGAAAGAAAAAAACAGATTCAGTGTTCTGTTAGAGCATCTGACATCTATGGCCAATTTAAAAAATTATGTACTTGCCAAAGCTGTGCAGTATGATGAATCTTATATAAGCAAATGGATTAGTGGAAAATCACTTCCAACAGAAAAAAATCACGAAATTATTTTGCAGAATATCAGCCAGTGTATTGTTGAGGCTCTGACTGATGATAACCGGGACACTTTTTTAGAAGAATATCAAATTTCTGACGTTTCGAATCTTCAGAAAGCGATTTACGATCATCTCGAATCTGAATATACATATGTAAAAGAACTTCAGGTAACAACTGGTTCTAAAGTGGCTACTAAAATTTCATATTATCCGGAACTTACACTGGATCAGTTTATCTTTAAAATGAAACATCCATCACTCCGTAAAGTACAGTCGCTAAATATTTATGCTATGGTAGATATTCTGAATGTAGACACGAATTATCAGCTTTTAATTGCTGAATTTAACAGCATGCACAATGACAGAGGACTTGTGCTTCCAGGAGTTCATTTCTCTTTAATGATTGATTTGGAATCGTCTTCAGATAATCCGGTTTATACGGCTGGTTTCCTGATGAATTTGCTTTCAAATCTTTCGAATATTGATTTTAATCTTTATTGCGGAACACAGGCACAGAAAAAAATGGTTTTTGCGATTAAAGATATTTATTCGCTTTCAGGTATGTTAGTTGATCAGAACCATTGTCTTGCTGTTACAACAATTGAAGATTCGTCTCTTTCAACGGAACTTTATTACAAATTAAAATTACTTTGCAGCAAAGAAACATTGCTTATTCGACGGACATCTATTCCTGAAATGATTCGTACTTACGAATATGAGCATTCACTGTTTGCCCGGAATTCTTCTTGTCTGCTTGGACATTTTACAGAACATTTTCTTCCAACTGATTTACATAATGAGCTGCTTGATAAGTATGGCTCTTTTATAGGAAAGACATACAGACCTGTACTTCAAAAAATGCATTCTCTGGTATCGCAGATACTTGCTGTTACACCGATAAGAGCACTGATTTATGCTTCTGCATTTACAGATTTTACAGTTACTGGCGAATTGGATTTCTATGGTTATCGAATTCAGCTTTCACCGGAACAGCGTCTTCATTTTTTTAAGCATATGAAACATCTGCATGAAATTTCAAATGCGCTTCAGATTAAGATTTTGCCGAATGGTTTGCTGTCTGATTACCAGCATATCCCAAGACCGACACTGTTTTTTGCAGATGAGTTTTCTTATTTGCGTTTTAGGAGAAATACACCGTATTACAATATCTGTATTCCGAACAAAATTAGTTTGAATCGAATTTTTTCGGCCTTTTACGATACCGTTTGGGAGTTTGAATCCTGTATTGCACCGGATGCATATCTTACTCATGCAATCCATTCTGTAGAAATTTTGCAATCAGATGCTTCAGGTGATGTGCACAATTAAGAGAAGTCAAGTGGGCTGTTGCAAAATAGATGAGTAATCATCTATGGAGCAATAGCTCCATTTTTATGTCCAAAAGCAGAAAACGGACTCCGAAGAGCCCGCAATCCATGGTATAATTAAGTATGACCAAATACATAAAATACCATAAAAATTATACCGAATTCGGCGAGCCTTATCAACTGGTTTTGCCATTAAATTTGGAAGGTCTGGTTCCTGATGATGATTCTGTCCGACTGCTGAGCCACGAATTGGAGGATTTAGATTACAGTTTACTGTATCAGGCGTACTCTACCAAAGGCAGAAATCCGGCAGTGGACCCAAAGACCATGTTCAAGATCCTGACCTATGCTTATTCCCAAAATATTTATTCTTGCAGAAAGATTGAAACCGCTTGTAAACGTGATATTAACTTTATGTAGCTGCTTGCTGGTCAGAAAGCACCGGATCACAGCACGATTGCAAGGTTCCGTACTGGATTTTTGGCAGACACCTGCGAAGCCCTGTTTTATCAGATGGTACGTCGCTTGGAACGAATGGGAAGAAAATATGTTTCTGAAAATACAGGAGGCGGTCACCCTACTGAACCAAGAGTACCTACAGGCTGTCCGTATAAAGAACGATGTTCCCGTGCTAAAGGGAATAAACGTCTGTACATCTCCAAAAGTTTCTTAGAGAAGGGTCAGGAATCCTATGAAAATATCCTGAGTGAAAAGGGGATCTTATACCGGATGAATCGCTCGATATGATGCTGGGATCCTTTCAATTACTACTGGGGATGCCGAAATTTGCTATTCGTGCGACAGCCTCTTTTCTCTTTCAGGCTGCCTGTAACCGTATTTTTTCAGAAACGGTACGGTTTCTGGCATTATTTTCCATATTTTCGCGGCTGGTCGGAAATACCTGCGAGGTAATCGAGACTGCAGTCGTACGTCTTTGCCAGCAGCATCAGCGAGTCCAACGGGATCTCACGAATGCCTTTCTCATACCGGTTGTAGGTGTCCAGATGGCTGAAAATCTTCCGCGCCGCCTGTAACATCGAGTAGCCTCGTTTCAGACGGAGCTCTTTTAACCGGATCAGCATTTTCTCCCGCTCCGGCGTTTCTTCTATTTTTCTGTGCATAGAG
>OGRH01001839.1_pt1 | contig 12344 bp, 9 predicted proteins | sample 1553461 | NCBI WGS metagenome assembly OGRH01 (sample SAMEA2580092, study PRJEB22360) | human gut metagenome | biome: human gut; feature: human-associated habitat; material: faeces | place: Denmark | collected 2008/2010
CGGCTGTGCGGCAAAGGGCTGCTGCTGCGCGTCGAACGGCTGCTCGAAGCTGTACGGGTAGGAATTGGAGGACTGCTGGCTGGGTTCTGATGTAAATTCGTTGTTGTTGAATACTTCAGACATATTGAAAATCTCCTTTCCGCGCATCCTTGCGGTGCGTGTGGGTCTTTTGTTTTTGTGCCTTCAGCATACTGCACGAATCTGAAATAACGCTGAAAAATATGAGAACGAATTGTAAAGAAAGCATGAAAAAACTTTGCCGGGAACGCACGGCTGCCCGACAGCACAGCTTATGACCGTTATGCACAAAAATGATAACATAAATTAGTCGGATGCGCACAAAATTGAATTGACAATTTGAAAAAATATGATATAACGGGTATCCGCAACAAACAGGAGGTGCGCAGCTATGACACAGGATCTGACAGTTGGAAAGCCGATTTCGCGGATCTGGCAGTTTGCCGTTCCGGTGCTGTTCGGGCTTCTTTTGCAGCAGGTATATTCTCTGGTCGATACGGCGATCGTCGGCCATGCGCTGGGCGTAATGGCGCTGGGCGGCGTCGGGGCGACAGGGTCGGTCAACTTCCTTGTGCTCGGCTTTTGCGGCGGTCTGTGTACCGGTATGGCCATCCCGCTGGCGCAGGCGTTCGGCGCGGGCAACTTCCGCGAATGCACCAACATGCTGGTCCGGGCGCTGCTCGTGGCCGGAGGGATGGGCCTGCTGATGTTGCTGCTGCAATACCCGCTGGGCGAACTGGCGCTGTGGGGACTCAACGGCAACGACATGACGCGCGAGTACTTCTACGCCCGCATCTGGGCCGTGCCGGCGGGCATCGTGCTCTTCGGGTTCAACGGCTGGTTCACGGGGATGCAGAACGCCATATTCCCCATGCTGACGGCCGTCACGGTCAACATCGTGCACATCCTTTGCAGCCTCTGGTTCGCCTTCGGGATGGATATGGGCATCGTGGGCATCGCCTACGCCTCGGTGATCGCCCAATGGACCGGCGTGGCGCTCTCGGCGCTGCTGCTCGCCGCCAAATACCGTCCGATCCTCACCGGGATCGACTGGTCGGAGGTGCTGGACCTCAAACCGCTGAAGACGTTCTTCATCATCAACCGCGACATCATCCTGCGCACGTTCTGCATCGTCGCGGTCTACACCTTCTTCACCGGGGCGTCAGCACGCATGGACGACCCCGCGCTGCTGGCCGTGAACACCCTGCTGCTGCAACTCTTCACGCTCTTTTCCTACATGAACGACGGCTTCGCCTACGCCGCCGAGGCGCTCACGGGACGCTTCATCGGGGCGCGCGACAGCGTGTCGCTGCGCGACTGCCTGCGGAGGTGCATCGCCTGGGGAACGCTCGTATCGGTGGTCTTCGTGGGGATTTATCTCGTCTGGTGGCGCGACCTGGTGGGCGTGTTCGTAGATCACTCGGCACCCAACGCCGGGGTGATCGAGGAGCTGGCGGGACGCTACATCGTCTGGATCATCCTCATCCCGATCGCCTCGGCCATGCCCTTCATCATGGACGGCATCATGGTCGGAGCCACCGAAACGCGCGTCATGCGCGACTCGATGTTCTGGGCCACGGCGGCCTATTTCGCCATTTACTACGCCTGCTACCCGCTGATCGGCAACAATGCCCTATGGCTGGCCTTCACGCTCTACATGTTCCTGCGCGGAGTGATCCAGTTCTTTATGACCCGCCGGCTGAAAACCATCTACGACAAGATCGCATAGGACCCGGACAACCGCCAGTCGCGCCACCCCTCGGGACGGATCGCCGCGGGAAATTCGCACTCCAGCCACACGGTGCGGGCCGCCGATTTCCACGGACGCCCGAGGTAAACCCGCGTCACCCCTTCGGCCGCCGTCACACGGCAGCAGGAGAAGACGAATCCGTATTCGTTGCGCTCGGTGGTCGAAGCGGCCGTGATGAAACTGTCGGCCTTGCAATGGATCGTCGAACACTCGAACAGCACGATCGAAGGGCCGAAAATGAAGTCGGTGGTTCCCTCGATATAACAATTCTCGACATGTACGCGCGAAACGTAGCCGCGAGCAAAGAAGGTGTCCTGATCGCCGATGAGCGCACAATGATACAGATGGATGCGGTCACCGCGGGTTTCGAGCGCCACGGCCTGCCCTACCCTTCCGGCATCGTTCTCGACGGTCAGGCAATCCAGATAGACATCGTCGGCCTGAACGGACATCGTATAACTGTCGTAGGTGGTCAGCTCGCGGCCGTCGACGACTTTGCCGGCATAGTCGCCCCAGACGATGCGGGTTTCAGCCATTTCATCGCCCAGAATCCGGACCTTGTCCTTATAGACGTCGAGCGTCACCTTCTCGCGATAGACGCCGGGCATAATCCGCACCGTGCGCCACTCCGCAGGCTTCGACGGCAGGGCGTCGAAACACGCCTGAATGGTCCGGAAATCCCCGCCGCCGTTGCAGTCGACGGTATAGACCGTCTCTGCCGAGGCGACGAACGAGGACAGGAGAAGGATCGTTATGATTACAGCGGATTTCATCATAGGTTCGGTGAACGCAATTACACGCTACAACGTCACCCCCGTCTTGAAGATAGCGATCTCCTTGAAACCCGTCTCCTCGTGCTTGAGACGCTCGCCGCCGGCCGTGGCCAGCACCTTGCCGATGAAACGCTCCAGCACGGCCTGCGGCTCCTCATCCTCGACCAGCGTGCCGGCGTTGAAGTCGATCCAGTTGGCCTTGAACTCCGCGAGCTGCATGTTGGTCGAAATCTTCATCGTGGGCACGAACGACCCGAAAGGCGTGCCGCGTCCCGTGGTGAAGAGCACCAGCTGGCAGCCCGAGAGAGCCAGCGCCGAAGCGGCCACCAGGTCGTTGCCCGGAGCCTGCAAGAGGTTCAATCCCGGCTTCGTGACGGGCTGTGCGTAGGTCAGCACGTCGACGACGGGCTGCGCCCCGCCCTTCTGCACGCAGCCGAGCGATTTCTCTTCAAGGGTCGTGATGCCGCCCTTCTTGTTGCCCGGCGAGGGATTTTCATAAATCGGCTGGTCGAACCGGCGGAAATAGCGCTTGAAATCGTTGATCAGCGAGACCGTTCCGTCGAAAACCCGGCGGTCCGCGGCGCGGTCCATCAGGATCGTCTCGGCGCCGAACATCTCGGGAACCTCCGTCAGCACCGTCGTGCCGCCCTGCGCGATCAGCCAGTCGGAAAACAGCCCCACCAGCGGATTGGCCGTGATGCCCGAGAAACCGTCCGAGCCGCCGCACTTCAAGCCCACCTTGAGGTAAGCGAGCGGAAGCGGCTGACGCTTATCGGCTTTGGTCTTTTCCACCAGCCCGCGGCAGATTTCGAATCCCGCCTCGATCTCGTCCTCGACCTCCTGGGCGACGAGGAACTTCACCCGCTCGTCGTCCCATTGGCCGATCACCTCTTTCAGGGCCGACACCTGGTTGTTCTCGCACCCGAGGCCCAGCACCAGCACGGCGCCCGCATTGGGGTGACGCACCAGCGCGGCCAGCGCCCGCTGCGTATTGGCGTGGTCGTCGCCCAGCTGCGAACAACCGTAATTGTGGGTGTAGACCCGCACGTCGTCGAGGTGCGAGCAGTCGCACTCGCGCTTCACACGCTCCGCGATGGCCTGCGCCTGCCCGTTGACGCACCCCACCGAGGGCACGATCCACAACTCGTTGCGAATGCCCATCGTATCGTTCCCGCGCAGGTAACCCATCACCCGCACGTCGCGCTTCGGGCACCCGACATCGTAAACCTTGGGGGCATAGGTGTATTCGAGGTCGTCGCGGAGGTTGGTTTTCAGGTTGTGCGTGTGAATCCACCCGCCCTGCGGCACGTCCTGCGTGGCGTGACCGATGGGATAGCCGTACTTCACGACGTTCTCGCCCGCGGCGATGTCGCGCAGGGCGAACTTATGGCCGCGCGCAACGTCTTCGCGGAGCGTCACGGCGACGCCCTCGACATCGAGCGTCTCGCCCTCATGCAGGTCGTCGGCCAGTGCGACGGCGACATTGTCCGCAGCGTTGATTTTCAGAAACCGTTTCATATCAATAAAATAAGCCGCATGTCCGGGTCCCGCAAAGCTCCCGCCGAGGCGGGGGTGGGTCGGGGGTGGGTCGGACTTGTGAACACGACCGGAGGCCGTGCCACGAACCGTCCGAAACGCCGCACCGGAACAGCTGACTGGTTACGCTCCTAAAAACTTCTTCAAGGCATCTTTCATGCCCAGCGTCTCGATGTCGCGGACATAGCCCGCAACGGTCCCGATGAAGCCCGGAACCTCCGAGAAATCGACGGTGAAGATGCCGCTCTCCTTCACAATCTTCGCGATCGTAGCCTCCATGTCGGCCGAATCCCAGTTGGCGCGGATGTAGTCCACGAACTCCCTCGTGTCGTCGGGTTCGAAACCGCTGTTCGGCCCGTAGAGGGTCATCAGCGCGGCGAACGTGAATGCTTCGCGTTCGGCCAGCCGCTGCGCCTTGAACCAGTTGTCGCGCACGGTCGGATAGTTGCGCGCCTCCCATTTCGAAAGCGAGTTGAGCGAAATGGACCGGAGCATGTGCTTGATGAAGGGGTTGTAGAAACGCTCCAGAATCCCGGCGGCGAACTTCTTCAGCTCGTCCCGGTCCTCGTCGATCATCGGGATCACCTCCTCGGCGACCATGTCGTTGACGAACCGCTCGATGTCGGGCGTATTGAAAGCGTCCATCACCGTCTCGCAGCCCATTTGCAGGGCGATGGGCACCATGCCCGTATGCGACCCGTTCAGGATGCGGACCTTCTTGTCGCGGAACTGCTTGATCGAGGGCATGAAAACGACGTGCAGCCCCGCCTTGTCCAGCGGCAGTTCCTTCATCACCTCCTTGTAGCCCGGGCCGCCGATGGCCCACAGGTGGTACAGCTCGGCCTTCACCACGAGGTTGTCGTCATAGCCGATCTCCTCCCTGATCTCGCCGATCTGCTCGCGCGGGAATCCCGGCACGATGCGGTCCACGAGCGTGTCGCAGAAATGACAGTTCTTTTCGACCCAGTCGATGAAATCCTGCCCGAGCTTGTGGTATTCGGCGTGTCTGATGACGTATTCGTGGAGCGTCGAGCCGTTGTTCTCGATCAGCTCGCAGCAGATGATGCAAAGGCCCTTGGTCGGGTCGCCGTTGAAATGTTTGAACCGCTTGTACAGCAGCGCCGTCATCTTGGCGGGGTACGATTTCGGAGGACAGGCCGTCAGATCGTCGCCCTCCTCGTAGCGGATGCCCGCCTCGGTGGTGTTCGAAATGGTGATCTTCAGCTCCGGCGAGAGGAAATACGCCTCGTATTTCGCATAGTCCACATAGGGATTGAACGAATCCATGATGCTCTTCACCAGCCGCACGTCCTTCTTGGGCCGTTTGTTCTCGATGCCCTCCAGATAGACGTGGTACATGTTGTCCTGCCGGTGCATCAGGTCGATCATCCCCAGCACCTTGCGCTCGGGGTCGATGATCGGCTGGCAAACGGCCACGCCTGCATCCATGACGCCCTTCTCGTTGGCGATGTCGATCTGCCAGTCCACGAAGGCTCTCAAGAAGTTGCCTTCGCCGAATTGCAGGATGCGAACGGGACGGCCGACCGTTTCGACGGTCGACTTGTTCAGTTGCTTGATCATTGTATGTCCGGTTTTTAAGTTAATCCAATACAATCGGTTTGTATTTCGGAACCAGCGTCTTCATCACGATCCAGCCGATGAGGTAAGCCACGGCGCAGATGCAGAAGACGACGAAATATCCGGCGGGCTTACCCTCGAAACCCATGAACTGCATCGCCGTTTCGTCGGCATATACGAACAGCCAGCCGGCGAACCATTGCAGGATCATCGAGCCTACGCCGCCGGCCATGCCGCCGATGCCCGTCACGGTGGCGATCGCCGACTTGGGGAACATGTCGCCGATGGTCGAGAAAATATTGGCCGACCACGACTGGTGCGCCGCGCCGCCCAGACCGATCAGGATGATCGGGAACCACGGCGAGATCGTGCCCATGGGCTGCGCCAGCAGCACCAGCAGCGGAATGAACGCGAAGATCAGCATGGCGCGCATGCGTGCCGCATAGGGGTTCAGCCCCGTCTTGTTGATGATGATCGTCGGAAGCTTGCCGCCGTAGATCGACAGCATCGTGATGGCATAAAGCGTGAAGATCAGCGCCACGCCCAGCCCTTCGGACATCTTGATCCCGAACTGCGAATTGAGGTACGAGGGGGTCCAGAAGAGGAAGAACCACCACACGCCGTCGGTCATAAACTTGCCGAAGGCGAAGGCCCACGTCTGTTTGAACGAGAGCGTTCTCCAGAACGAGATCTTCTCGCCCTCCTGCTCCTTGCCGACCGTCTCGCCGTCGACCACTTCGTGCTGATCCTGCTCGATATACTCCAGCTCGGCGGCATTCACCTTCGGATGGTCCGAGGGTTTCTTGTACATGAAGACCCAGAAGCCCATCCAGACGAAGCCCAGGGCGCCGATCACGATGAAGGCCATCTCCCAGCCCCAGGCCTTCGCCAGCAGCGGAATGGTCAGCGGGGCGAACAGCGCGCCGATCGAAGCGCCGGCATTGAAGATCGAGGTGGCGTAGGCGCGGTCCTTCTTGGGGAAGTACTCGGCGGTCACCTTGATGGCTGCCGGGAAGTTGCCCGCCTCGCCCAGGGCGAGGATGCAGCGCGCGGCGATGAAGAAATACATGCTGACCATGGCGATGGTCGCGGCCAGGGCCGACCCGGCCTCGACGGCGCGCAGCGCGGCGGCGTCGGGAAGCCCCACCCATGCCTCGGTGGCGATGCCGCAGAGGGCGTGCATGCAGGCTCCCATCGACCAGACGCCGATGGCCCACAGATAACCTTTCTTGGTGCCCATCCAGTCGATGAAACGGCCCGCGAAGAGCATGCAGACGGCATAGACGATCGAGAAGATCGAAGTGATCAGCCCGTAGTGGTACTCGTTCCAGTGGAATTCGGGCTTGATGAACTCGTCCCACGTCAGCGAGAGCACCTGACGGTCGAGGTAGTTAACAGTCGTTGCGAAGAAGAGCATCGCACAGATGATCCAGCGATACTGCGTCATCTTCCCAGCGAGAGTCGATTTGTTGTTTGTCATTATGGGGTTTAATTAAGTAGTGTTCAGGAATTGGTGAGCCGTAGGAACGGCGTCCGGCGGCGGAGCGGGGCCGCCGCCGGACTACCGAACTTACGGAATCGGTTTTAACGCACCCGGGCGATCACGTCCAGAGCGAAACGGCATTTTTCGGTGATCGCCGCCCAGTCCTTCACGGCGACGACCTCTTTCGGGAAGAGCTGCGAGCCCATGCCCACGCAATAAACGCCGGCCTTGAACCACGCCGTGAGGTTCTCCTCGGTGGGTTCCACCGCTCCGGTGGCCATGATGTTCGACCACGGCAGCGGGGCCTTGACGTTCTTGACGAACGACGGACCGCCCACGTTGCCCGCGGGGAAAACCTTCGTCAGGTCGCAGCCCAGTTCCTGCGCCGTGCCGATCTCCGTCACCGAACCGCAGCCAGGGGTGTAGGGAACCAGATGGCGGTTGCAGACCCTGGCCACCTCGGCGTTCAGGTAGGGACCCACGACGAAGTTGGCGCCGTACTGCATGTACATCGCGGCCGTCGGGGCGTCGACCACCGAACCGATGCCCAGGATCATCTCCGGGCACTCCGCGGCGGCGAATTTCACCAGACGGATGAACACCTCCGAAGCGAAATCGCCGCGGTTGGTGAACTCGAAAGCGCGCACGCCGCCTTCGTAGCAGGCTTTCACGACCTGCTCGGCCACGTCGGCGTCGGCATGATAGAATACGGGAACCATGCCGGTCTTACCGATGGCCTCCAGAACTTGCATTTTATTGAAGCGAGCCATAATTTTTAATTCTTAATTTTTCATTTTTAATTATCTCTGCACCCGTCCGCTGGCATTGCCTCCGGCCAACGACTCGACCTCCTCGGCCGATACGAGGTTGAAGTCGCCGTTGATCGTGTGCTTCAGGGCCGATGCCGCCACGGCGAACTCCAGGGCCTCGCCCTGCGTCGGCTTGGTCAGCAGGCCGTGGATCACGCCGCCCGAGAACGAGTCGCCGCCGCCCACGCGGTCGATGATCGGGTCGATGTCGTAACGCTTCGACTCGTAGAACTCCTCTCCGTTGTAGATCATGGCTTTCCAGCCGTTGTGCGTCGCCGAGAACGACTCGCGCAGGGTCGAGATCACATACTTGAACCCGAACGTCGCGGCCATCTGGCGGAAGATGCCCTTGTAGCCCTCGGCGTTGGTCTCGCCGCCCTCGACATCGGCGTCGGGCTTGAACCCGAGGCACAGCTCGGCGTCCTCCTCGTTGCCGATGCAGACATCGACATACTGCATCAGGGGCTTCATAATCGACTGCGCCTTCTCCTTGGTCCAGAGCTTCTTGCGGAAGTTCAGGTCCACCGACACCGTCACGCCGTGACGCCTGGCGGCCTCGCAGGCCAGACGGGTCAGTTCGGCGGCCTTGTCCGAAATCGCGGGCGTGATGCCCGACCAGTGGAACCAGTCGGCGCCCTCCATGATGGCATCGAAGTCGAAATCCTGCGGATCGGCCTCGGCGATCGACGAATGCGCACGGTCGTAGATCACCTTCGAGGGACGCATCGAAGCCCCGGTTTCGAGGTAGTAGATACCCACGCGGTCGCCGCCGCGGGCGATGAAATCGGTCCTCACGCCGTATTTGCGCAGCGCATTGACCGCCGACTGGCCGATCTCGTGCTTCGGGAGCTTCGAGACGAAGTAAGCCTCGTGGCCGTAGTTGGCGCACGAAACGGCCACGTTGGCCTCGCCGCCGCCATAGACGACGTCGAACGAATCGGACTGAACGAAGCGCGTGTTTCCGGGCGTCGAAAGACGCAGCATGATTTCACCTAATGTTACGATTTTCATGGTATTATGACAGCTTAAAATTTAAAATAGTCCTTGGCGTTGCGGTAGCAGATGCCCTCGATGATCTCCCGGCCGATGAAGTCGATCTCCGAGGCGGGCAGCAGGCCCTGCTCGATGTCGTTGCCGACGAGGTTGCACAGCGTGCGGCGGAAATACTCGTGGCGCGGGTACGAAAGGAACGACCGCGAGTCGGTCAGCATGCCCACGAAGCGGCTCAACAGACCCAGCGTCGAGAGGGCGTTCATCTGTTTCTCCATGCCGTCCTTCTGATCGAGGAACCACCACCCCGATCCGAACTGGATCTTCCCGGCGCCGTAGCGGCCGTCCTGGAAATTGCCGATCATCGTGGCCACCAGCTCGTTGTCGCGGGGATTGAGGTTGTAGACAATGGTCTTCGCAAGGCGGTCGTTGCGGTCGAGCATGTCGAAGAATTTCGACATCTGCCTGCCGACCGTGAAGTCGCCGATCGAGTCGAAGCCCGTATCGGGACCCAGCCGGCCGAACATGCGGCTGTTGTTGTTGCGGATGGCGCCGTAGTGGAACTGCTGGGTCCAGCCGGCCTCATGGTCCATCGTGGCGAACTCGACCAGCATGGCGGTCTTGAACTTGCGGATCTCCTCGGGCGTCAGCGTCTGCCCGCCGTATACCTTATTAAAAATAGCGTCGATCTCGGCCTGCGTATAATCCTCGGCATAGAACTCCTCGATGCCGTGGTCCGAAAGGCGGCAGCCGACCGACCCGAAGAACTCGTGACGCACGCGCAGCGCGTCGATCACATCGGCGAACTTCGTGATCGCGACGCCCGAAACCTCCGAAAGCTTCTCCATATAAGCGCGGAAATCGGCCGAAACCTCCACGGCCATCGCCTTGTCGGGACGCCACGTGGGGAGCATCCTGGTCGCAAAACCGTCCTCGCGGACCTTGATGTGGTGTTCGAGCGAATCCACGGGATCGTCCGTCGTGCAGACCGCCTCGACGTTGTAGCGGCGCATCAGGCCGCGGGCGTGGTATTCGGGACGCTGCAACAGCGCCGTGCAATGGTCGTAGATTTCGCGGGCCGAAGCGGGGTTGAGCAGTTTCGTCACCCCGAAGGCGGTCTTCAATTCGAGGTGGGTCCAGTGGTAGAGCGGGTTGCGCATCGTATAGGGAACCGTCTCGGCCCACTTCTCGAACTTCTCCCAATCGGTCGTATCCTTGCCCGTGCAATACTTCTCATCGACCCCGTTGGTACGCATGGCGCGCCATTTGTAGTGGTCGCCTTCGAGCCAGATCTTCGACAGGTTGTCGAAACGGTGATCCGAAGCCACGTACTCGGGAATCAGGTGGCAATGGTAGTCGATGATCGGCATCTTGGCCGCATGGTCGTGGTAAAGACGCTGCGCAGTCTCGGTCTGCAACAGGAAGTTGTCGTCGTTGAACTGTTTCATAAAAAATAAAAGCTATCGCGGTTAAATTTCTATACGTATCAGGCTCTTTTTCATAACGTAAAATTAGTAACTTTCCGCCACTCGGAATATGAAAAATTACCGAATTAAATAGAATATTTGCCGTTTTGGTTGACCAATATACGGAAAAATTGTAAATTTGCCTACAAACAACGGAAAAACTTCAATTCTAATTTTATGAAAAAACCGATTATGTGGGTTGCAGCCCTCCTGACGGCCTCCTGCACACCCGCTTTGAAGGTCGAAGTCGCCAACACGACCCCGACCGAACGCGATGACGAAACCGTCGAAATCGCCTGGTCCGAAGTCGCCGCGCTCAAAGGCGTGACGCCGGACAACATCGTCGTCCTGAACGACGACAACGAGCAGATCCCCTCGCAGGTCCTCTTCCGCGGCGGAACGGAGCCGCAGGCGCTGATCTTCCAGACCGACGCCGACCCGATGGAAAGCAAGCGGTTCAAACTGGTCACAGGCCAGCGCGAGAACTACCCCGCCGAGGCGTTCGGCCGCACGGTTCCCGAACGTTACGACGACTACGCCTGGGAGAACAACAAGGTGGCCTACCGCCTCTACGGCCCGGCGCTCGAAACCTCTCCCGAGAAACTCGTCACTCCGGGCATCGACGTATGGGTGAAGTGCACCGACAAACTGGTGATCGACGAGTGGTACGCCCGGGGCAACTACCACCACAACTACGGCGACGGCATGGACTGCTACAAGGTGGGCGTGACACTCGGTTCGGGCGCATCGCTGCCCTTCGCCGGCGGTAAATTCTGGATGATGGGACACAACTACGCCACGGCCCGGACGCTCGACAACGGCCCGATCCGCACTTCGGTCGAATTGACCTACGCCCCGTTCGATGTCGACGGCACGCCCGTGACGCTCACCAAGATCATCTCGCTCGACGCCAACCAGCGCTTCAACCGCATGGACAACATCTACGAAGGAGCATTCGCCGAGATGCCGATCGCCGCGGGCTTCGTGCGCCACGACGTGAAACAGATGCAGCGCGGCGAAGGCTGGATGGCCCTATGCGAGGCCGTTTCGGACTCGAAGAACCCCGCACGCGACGGCGACATCTACCTGGGCGTGATCCTGCCGGGAGCCGAGATGCTTACGGACACGCTGGGCCACGCCGTAGCCGTCAAGGCCGTGAAACCCGGCCGGACGCTGACCTACTACGCCGGTTCGGGCTGGAGCCAGGGCGGCGTGGAGGACATGAAGGAGTGGATCGAAGAGATCGGGCAGGCGCAGGCCGCCGCCGTGACGCCGCTCAAAGTGACGGTCCTCAACTAAAAATCCGTCCAAAAAGGGCAGGCATGCCGTCCTGCTTTTTCCGAAAGGCCCGGTCCGACGACCGGGCCTTTCTCTGTCGGAACCCTTTCCCGAAGCGGGCGCAATCCGGCTTGCGATTGTCCGGCTTTTTACGTATATTTGTAACTCCTATTTCACAAAAATCATGGACAGACAAAAGATCGTTACCTTCGGGGAGATCATGCTGCGGCTCACGCCGCCCGACTACCTGCGTTTCAACCAGACGAACCTCTTCCGCGCCAGCTACGGCGGAAGCGAGGCCAACGTCGCCGTATCGCTGGCCAACTACGGCCTGCAAAGCGAATTCGTCACCCGCCTGCCGGACAACCGGGTGGCCGACGCCTGCATCGACGACCTGCGCCGCTACGGCGTACGGACGGACGCCATCCTGCGCGGCGGCAAGCGGCTCGGGATTTACTACATGGAGGAGGCCGCCGCGATGCGCTCGTCGCACGTCGTATACGACCGCGCCGACTCGGCCTTCGACACCCTGCAACCGGGGATGATCGACTGGGACGGAATCTTCCGCGGCGCCTCGTGGTTCCACTGGTCGGGAATTTCGGCCGCGGTGAGCGCCGGCACGGCGGCCCGGTGGGCCGAGGGGGTTGCGGCGGAGGCCCGTTC
>OGRH01001843.1_pt1 | contig 12327 bp, 8 predicted proteins | sample 1553461 | NCBI WGS metagenome assembly OGRH01 (sample SAMEA2580092, study PRJEB22360) | human gut metagenome | biome: human gut; feature: human-associated habitat; material: faeces | place: Denmark | collected 2008/2010
AATAATGTATCTACGAATTCTGCCCTCTGTTCTCTTGTAAGCCCGTCTATCCATGCGCTCAGTGCTGCATTTAACCTTTTACTCTTAGGACTTAACTCCTGCTCAGTCTCAAAATCTGGTCCTATAACCTGCCATGACATAGAATCATGCTGCATAAGACCTGACTGGCTGCTCTTTACAACCTCATAATCCCCATCATGATTAAGAAGCATTCCAACAACTGAACAATAAGGAACAATACTCTTAATCTTAGGCAGAATTGCCAGATAATCCGGATGCTTTACAAAATCACTGTCAAATCCCGGACCATCATTATTATAAACAGTAATAATTCTTTTCTTCACTGATGGTCTTGCAAATACTGATGCATATACTGCCAGATTACCACCTTTGGAATGTCCTCCAAGAATCAGCTTTCCTTCTGAACGCTGCACGGTTGTGTCAATATATCTTACCGCATCCTTCTGCGATGGAACAGGGGATAAGAAACTCATGTTAAAATCCTCTTTCCAGCCCACAAGTGTATCATCAGTTCCCCTGAAAGCAATATACGTAAGTCTGTTATCGATTCTTACATGAAATGCTGCAAACTGTTCTTCTTTGCCGCCATCGACATAATCAACATAATTAGTAAGTATAAGTGAACCAAATCTTTTGGTTGCTGCTGCCTCCCTTAAAAGATACGGAGCTTTTCCTATGAAAGATTTGCATTTCTTAATCTCCTTCTCATCATGGGTATCAAAAAATGTGTCTGCCGCTTCCGCAATTGTAATAGTCTCAATACTTCCCGGTGCCGGTACAATATCAGTAAAATCAACATATGCAATCTGCGCAAGTATTAAATTGTCCACGTCATTAAATGGTGCCTGGCTAAAATCAAGGTCACCTCTCCATTTCAAATAATCAGATACATTACTCATACTTAACCCCTTCTTATTCTACGCATTTTCCTTTCAGAAACCTTCTTGGTTACAAGATCCTTCCATATTGAAGGTGTGAACAGAATTATCAGTGGAAATAACTCCAGTCGTCCGGCAAGCATATCAAACATCAGTACATATTTGCTGAAATCAGAATAACTTCCAAAATTCTGTGTCGGTCCGACAGCCGAAAGCCCCGGACCTATATTATTAATAGTCGCTGCTACTGCAGTGAAATTCGTCACAATATCCTTTCCTTCAATAGATATCAGCAGTAAGGACGCTGTGAATATCATGATAAATGTTATGAAATATATACTCACAGACCTGCACGTTTCACTATCAACAGGCTTTCCTTCTGTCTTAATCACCTTAACACTCTTAGGATGAATATATGACTGAATCTCTCTGAATATTGTCTTTATCCCTATTATAAACCTGGAAACCTTAATTCCGCCACCTGTACTTCCGGCACATGCTCCCACAAACATCAGTACAACAAGCACCGACTTTGACAGTGACGGCCACATATCGAAATCTACTGATGAAAATCCGGTTGTCGTTATAATAGATGCAACCTGAAACATTGACTGTCTCAGTGTAAGTTCAACAGCACCTACACTTCTGTATATATTAACAAATATAATTGCTGTTGCTGCAAGGATAATTCCGAAATAACATCTTACCTCTTCTACTTTAACAGCCTTCTTAAACTGTCTTAGAACAATAAGATAATACGCGTTGAAATTAACGCCAAACAATATCATAAATATGGTTACAACCCACTGGATATAAGGTGAAAAGCTTGTAAAGCTGTCATTTCTGATACCAAATCCACCTGTTCCTGCTGTTCCCATGGCTGTATTAAGTGCATCAAGGAATGTCATTCCTCCAAAAAGAAGAAGAATTGTCTGAAGTACAGTCATCCCAAAATATATAATATACAGTATTCTTGCTGTATATCTGATCTTAGGGACAAGTTTTCCCACTGATGGTCCCGGACTCTCTGCTTTCATAAGATTGATATTAGAGCCACCTGTAAGAGGTATTACTGCAAGCAGAAATACAAGAACTCCCATACCACCAATCCAGTGAGTAAAGCATCTCCAGAACATAATGCTCTGTGACAGTCCTTCAACTTCACTTAATATACTTGCTCCTGTTGTTGTAAATCCTGATATTGTCTCAAAAAGTGCATCTGTAAATGAAGGAATTTCCCTGCTTATAAAAAAAGGCAGACAGCCAAATATACTCATAAGAATCCAGCTGAGTGCAGTTGTAACACACCCCTCCTTCAGATAAAAAACTGTATTGGCAGGTTTTTTAATTGTCATAAGAATTCCACATACAGCACATAATGCAATTGTTATCAAGAATGCAGATGTTGCCTGTTCTCTGTATATAATGCCAACAACCACAGGAATGACCATAAGTGCTGCTTCTATCTTTAAAACATGTCCAAGAATATATCTTACTATAGAACTGTTCATATCAATGTTCCCAGCCTTTCCTATCTAAGAATATCAGTTATAGCATCAAACCCTGTATGAGTTGTTACAATAACCACAGTATCTCCAACCATAAGGCTGTCAGTACCACTTGGAATAATAATCTTACCATTACGGTTAATAAGTGCTATAAGCAGATTATCCTTCAGCTTAAGTTCCATAAACTGCTTGCCCGTAACTCCTGATTCCTTATCAATGTTAAACTCTATAGCTTCTGCCTTCTGGTCAAATAAATGATACAAGGTCTGTATGTTATTGCTTCCCATAGACTCCTTCTTAGCTCTTACATAAGCAATGATAGCTTCTGATGTTATATATCTTGGATAAATCACACTGCCAAGATCAAGGCTGTTAATAACACTGCTGAATCCCATTCTTGTTATTTTCGTAATACATTTGGCTTCAGATACTTTTCTTGCATATAGAGTAAGCATTACATTCTCTTCATCAATCCCTGTAAGAGGGACAAAGCTCTCCACATACTCAATCCCCTCTTCTCTTAAAAGGCTCTCGTCAGTACCATCACCATTGATAATAACAGCTCCCGAAAGCTCTTCGCTTAACTTTAACGCGCGTTCCTTGTCATTCTCAATAATCTTTACATCAATTCCCATGTTAAGAAGCTGTTTTGCAAGATAATATGCAACTCTTCCGCCTCCGACAATCATGGTACTCTTTACCTGATGTGTCTGAAAACCTACACTTGCAAGAAATGTCCTTGCATTCTTTCTTGATGCAATGAAAGATAACTTATCATCTGCCCTTATAATAAAATGTCCTGATGGAATGAACACCTCTCCATCCCTCTCAACTGCACATATAAGAACCTTAGATGATGAAGCCTTAGATATCTCCGCCAGAGTATGGTGACACATTTGGTTACCCTCAGGGACTTTTATCTTAATCATCTCTGCCTGTCCATGTGCGAATGTTCCAATCTCAAGTGCTGTCGGCATGTAAAGCACACGTGCTATCTCACTTGCAGCCTCAAATTCCGGATTAATAATCATTGCCAGACCTAATCTGTCTCTTAAAAATGCAGCCTCCTGACTGTATTCAGGTGTTCTTACTCTTGCAATTGCCTCACATCTGCCAGCCCTCTTTGCAAGTGTACAGCATAAAAGATTCAGCTCATCAGAATCCGTTACCGATATAAGAAGGTCAGCTGAGTCAATACCGGCTTCTTTCTGAACAGCAAAGCTAGCACCATTGCCCTCAACTCCCATAACATCATATGCACCTGTTATTGCATCAAGCTTAACCCTGTTCTTATCAATAAGAGTAACATCATGGTTCTCCCTGCTGAGTCTCTCAACAAGAGTGGCACCAACCTTACCGCCTCCTACAACTATAATATTAAGTCCGCTCTTTCTGGACTTTTCATTCCCAAACATTCCACTCCTCCTTGTTATTTCGCATTGTTTTGCGAAGCAAACTATCTCCCCATTTCTTTTAATTCTTCAAGCAGTTCCAAATCAGACTGCTGTACCTTTATATTAGATGTTATAGGCGCCTCTCCAGGATTAGTAACTGTAATCTCAATTATAGTTCCTTCCTTAAGACCTCCTGCAAAACATCTGTTAAGAAATGCCACGAACTTAGGATGATTCTTCTGAAACTTGTTCTTGGCACTCATAAGCTTCATAATTGATGCTGGATTCATAATAATCTCCATTCTTTCTAATTCTGCTACTCAGCATGCAAAGTATACCATATTATCAAAAAAATAGAAATCCCTGACGTCCTTTCCCATATATTAATTTTTCAGAAATTCAAATTTAAAAAAGTTTTCCGAATTTTTTCCGAAAAAAGTGTTGACAAAATGTCATTTTGCCATTATTATCTTAAATGTGTTTGCGCGAGTGGCTCAGTGGTGGAGCACCTCCTTGCCAAGGAGGGGGTCGCGGGTTCGATCCCCGTCTCGCGCTCTATTATTTTTTAAGAGGAAGTCAGTACATGCTGACTTCCTCTTTTTTTGTGCTCAATTTGTTTCAAGACATTATACGTGCCGCAAAGCACACATAAATAACCTACTATCTCATCAATTTTCATAATCCAGTAGGTCTTTTTCTTATTGTTAGCTGGTATGTAATGCTTCTTCCCAACTTAAATACCTACTATTTTGTCATAATTCACACTTTTAGTATGTCTTTTTTCTCATATCTGTAATATCAGACCGATTTGGTTTGAAAAAAACCTACTATTCTCGCATAAATCATCAATTTAGTAGGCAATTTTCTTTATTCTCGTTAATTCTCCTCAGAATTTCCTCTTGATAAACCTACCATTTCATCATATTTAGCAGTCTTAGTAGGTTTCCCCCTCATCTATAGCATTATAGATTCAACTTTTTTAATTTTACACTTGACAGATTAAAGTTTTATGTGTATTATCTTGTTTGTGTTCACAAGAGAATTTAATTAAAGAACATTAATTATGCGCGAGTGGCTCAGTGGTGGAGCACCTCCTTGCCAAGGAGGGGGTCGCGGGTTCGATCCCCGTCTCGCGCTCTTTTTAATTTTAAAAGGAAGCCAGCATTTAAGCGGCTTCCTTTTTGTTTGTGCTCAATTTGTTTGAATACAACTTAAAGACACATGATTCTTCGTCTTGCGCTCTTCTATCAACTGTCATTTCACATACACAATCACTTTGTCTGAAACCTTTTCCAGGTCATCACTGCCTTCAGCTGTCTTGAATCCCACATCAACAATCTCTGTTGTTCCGTCTCCATATGTCACAGTTACACTTAATGTAAGCCCTTCATACATATTTTTAACCATCTCCTTGTATACCTGACGTTCCTGATACAAAGATTCTTTTTCTAACTGCTTTGAAAACTTTACAATCTGTATGCCCTTGCTCTGACTATTGCCGCTCTCCTCATACTCTTCCCCGATATCTTCAATAATGTAATATGCATAGCCGTTCTCCGTCTGTTTTCTAAATTTTTCAGAAGATGTCTGATATTCAGGACTGTCCTTGTCAACCTCTTTCATTCTCGCCAGATTATATGTCACATCTGAATCATTTCCCGTTATAGAATACTTAATCTTTGAGATATCTTCGCCCGTTACATTTATACCAGCCATAACCTGTCCCATCACAGATGAATCTCCAACCTGGCTTGAAATTCCAGCCACAACTCCTGATACACCAGCATTTTTCTCATCATTAGAAAAAATACATTCTAATGTATCATCAAGCCCGGCTGCATACACATTCATTACATGAGCAATTTTAAATCCTGTCTGCTCTGATGCCAGCTGATTACTGCTCTGGTTTCCGCTTCCTGTCACAGAAGTCTTCAGTCCTCTGACTCCCAATACAGCAGTAACAGCCGCTGCTGCCACAATACCTGCTGCAATTATCTTCTTTACATTATTGCTCTTTTTATACCTGATATCCACACTGGCAGTTTTCTTGTAATTTCCTGCTTCTTCAATCATTTTCGGACTAATTCCATTAAGTCCTTCATATAAATCCATTGCCTCTGATTTTTTCATAGATATAAACCCTCGCTTTCCAGATATTTTCTTAATTCTTTTCTCGTTCTGTGAAGAGTAACTTTCACTGCTGATTCGCTCATCTGCATCCTTTCTGAAATATCTTTAATTGAATCCGAGTACCAGTACCGCCTGAGAAATATAATTCTTTTATTTTTATCAACTGTTTCAAGAAAATGCGATAACATCTCTCCAATATCTTCCTTGTCCAGATGTGTCTGCAATCCGCCATCACCTATGCATTCTTCCAGTTCTTTTGTCAATTCAACAACTTTGGCCTGTCTCTTTCCCGCATTGTTTTTTCTTATCATATCAATTGCTATATTTCTTGCAGATGCTGCAAGAAATGCGAATAAATACTCTGGTCTTGCAGGCGGTATGCTGTTCCATGCCTTCATATACGTATCATTGATGCATTCCAGCCCGTCTTCTCTTGATTGCAGTATATTGGCTGCCAGTGCATTTAACTTAGAACCGTATTTTTGATCAACTGCATTAATTGCATCTTCATCCCTTTGAAAAAATAAATCGATTATCTGTTTATCATCCATTACTGTCTGTACTCCCTGTTTTTTAAAAGCGTTAACCCTTTCATAATTAAAGACGGATTATTCCGGCAACGGTTACATTTATCCCATAAAAAAATTCTGGAAGACGCATTATCTCCCAGAATCATCTTTATATTCACAACACATTAAGCATTACCACTGTTTTAGTAATTCCCCAAACACATCCAGTGCTTCCTGCACAACATCCGGTCTTGTCATATCTATTCCGCACAGCTTAAGAAGCTCAATAGGGTGCATTGAAGAGCCGCCTGACAAGAACTTTCTGTAACCTGCTATAACCTGCTCATCACCTGCAAGTATCTTGGTTGATATTGCAATTGCAGCGGAATAGCCTGTTGCATACTGGTATACATAGAATGGTGTGTAAAAATGTGGTATTCTTGCCCACTCAAGCGCTATCTCATCATCAATAACCATATCCGGACCGAAATACTTCTCATTCAGCTTCTTGTACATCGCACAAAGGCTCTCTGCTGATAAAACCTCACCCTGTTCAGCCTTTGCATGCGCTTCCATCTCAAACTCTGCAAACATAGTCTGTCTGTAAAGAGTTCCCTTAAACTGCTCAAAGAAATGATTGAGCAGATATCTTTTCTTCTTCTCATCATCAGTATTCTTTAACATATACTGCATAAGAATCGCTTCATTACAGGTTGATGCAACCTCCGCAACAAAGATCTTATATCCTGCATAAATATAAGGCTGGTTTGCATTAGAATAATAAGTGTGCATTGCATGTCCCATCTCATGAATCACCGTAAATACATCATTGAGTGTATCTGAGTAATTAAGAAATACATATGGGTGTGTGCCATAAGCGCCCCATGAAAATGCTCCCGAACGCTTTCCGGTATTCTCATACACATCTACCCAGCCATTATTGAAGCCTTCTTTAATGTGTGAAACATACTCCTCACCCATTGGTGCAAGTGCCTTCACAACAATGTCCTTAGCCTCATCATAGCTTATCTTCCAGTCAATATCCTCTACCATCGGTGCATATATATCATAAAAATGCAGCTCGTCAACGCCAAGCGCCTTCTTCCTGATATCAACATAGCAGTACATTTTGTCAAGATTGTCATTGACAGTCTTAATAAGATTCTTATATACATTTTCCGGAATAAATGAACCATCAAGATACATGTTCAGTGTTGACTTGTAACCCCTTGCGTCTGCATAGAACATTGCCTGCTTGACATTGCCATAAAACGCTGCTGCAATCGTGTTGATATACGCCCCATACTGCTTATACAACGCCTCAAATGCCGCCTTTCTTACAGCTCTGTCATGACTTTCCATAAATGTGGCAAAATTGCCGTTAGTCAGCTCATCTTCCTGTCCATTCTCTCTTTTCACCTTGCCAAACTTAACATCAGCATTGTTAAACTTAGAAAATACCTCATTAGGCACAGTTGACATCTGTGATGCCTTTGCAAGCAGTGCTTCCTCCTTTTCAGAAAGCGTATGCTCTTTCCCTGCGAGGCAGTCATCTATAAAATGTTTATACATTCCAAGTCTTTCATCCTCGCTGATATATTTATCAAGCACATCAGCATCTATTGATATAAGCTCAGGCTCTAAAAATGCATACTTCTCTGACACCTTCATCGCAGCCATCTGGGCTTTTCCAGATATTTCCTGATACTTTGAATTGCCTGTATCCTCATAATATTTCATAAATGCATACACATACACTCTTTCAGTAATGTATTCTACCTGTTCATACTCCTTAAGCGCCTTGTAAAGCATGCCGGCAGACTCGCCCATCCTGCCCTTAAGCTCACTTGGCTGGTCAGTCAGTTCAAGTATACTGTTATAATCCTTCTCCCATGCTTCATCAGAGCTGTATAAATCACTCACAACCCATTTAAACTTATCATCAATCTCACTTCTTGCTGGCATAACAATCCTCCATTCATATTAAATTACGGGAATATCCGTATCTATAACAAAAGCCTGCAACAACTCATGCGCTGTCACAGGCTTATCATTCGTATTAATCAAGTTCTGGCAGATAAGCAGATGTCGCTATCGCAAGTGCACCATGTCCTATGTGGCAGGCAACTGAAAGTGAAAGTGGATCCATGTGGAAATCAAACTGTGGGAAAGTCTCTTTAACTAACGCAGCCCATTCCTCTGCCTCCTCAGGATTACCTGAATAAGCAACCTCCATATGCATCTTTCCATCCTTTGCAAACTCTGCAAATCTTGTATCTAAATCATCCTGCATTGCCTTAAGCATAATCTTCTTCGCTGAAGCCTTACCTCTTGCCTTGGCAAATGCATCTAACTTCTCACCCTGAATCTGAAGCACAGGATTAAGCTTTAACATAGTTCCAATAGCAGCTGCCGCAGGAGTTATTCTTCCGCCCTTCTTTAAGTACTTAAGAGTATCAAGTGTAATATATATGCTTGATTCCATCTTATGTTTCTCAAGAATCTCCTTAATCTCTGCCGCAGACTTACCTCTCTTAGCAAGCTCCTTCGCATCAAGAACAGACTGTCTCATGGTTACAGAAATTCTCTGGTTATTGACAACCTGAACCTTTCCATCATAATCATCAGCAACCATAGTAGCTGTCTGGCATGTTCCGCTGAGCCCGCTTGACATAGGAATATATACAAGTTCATCATATTCCTTAAGAAGCTCATCAAATGCGTCCTGCATCTCACCAATAGAAGGCTGTGAAGTAGATATATCAGCATCCTGCTTTAACTTCTCGTAAAACTCTTCCTGTGTAAGATTAATATCTTCAAAATACTGTTCTCCATCTATAAAGAACGGCATTGGTATAACTTTAACTCCAAGCTCCTTAGACTGAGCCTGTGTAATTCCACTGTTACTGTCTGTAAGTATGGCAACTTTACCCATGTAAATCCTCCCAATAACCTATTGCTGGTAAATCAATTATTTTGTTATACTGATGTATATACCTTTATATAGTAAGGCATTTTGACACTTTTGTAAACAAATGTTTCTTATTTCAAAGTAATTTTTTATAAACTTTTATTGGAGAACAACTATGAAATATATTGAGATTGACTATCTGGACAACATTTTAATGAATGCTCTTGAAGAACTTATTAACAAATGTGACGGCTACGAGCCTTATTACTGTGATTCCCATAACGACAGCTTTATCCAGTGTGCGCTTGTTGATGACAGCACAGATTCACCTGTAATGTATGGCTTTGTTGGACTGCTTATCAATGATGAATGCGGATATGTTGAAGTTTCAGGTCTTGTAGCACCTGATTTTCGCCATAGAGGACATTTTCGTAATATGCTATCCATCTGTTACAGAAATCTTAAAAGCAGCTCTGCTGGCAATTTAGAGCTTATTGCGCCTATAAGTGGAGAACTTCTTAACTGTTCTTTATGTGGTGATGTATGTTTCTACGAATATCTGTACCAGCTTGATAAAGCACATTTTAACTTAAAATCAATACAGGCTGCAGAGCCTGACAATGCCGAATATTATCTTGAGGGTGATGATTATCTTATGTATCTGCCGGAATATGAAGAACCTGTGGCTCTTCTTTATCTTGATACACAGAACACATTTGTAAATGTATACGGCGTATTCGTTGATGAGAAGCTTCGTGGGAAAGGCATTGGTACATGCCTTATGAAGCATTTTCTTAAAGACTACTTTAACATTGCTTCACTTCCACTCGTACTTAATGTAACAAGCAGGAACAAGGCAGCTGTGGCATTATATAAAAAATGCGGCTTCGCCGAAGCAAGCCGCATTGAATATCATTATATTAACTGCCCTGAAAACTAGTTCTTGGCTGCAATAACATCTCTCATATCGTACATTCCAGCCGGCTTTCCTGCAAGGAACTTGGCAGCCTCAACTGCCCCCTTTGCAAATACAGCCTTAGAATGTGCGGTATGCTTGAACTCTATAACCTCGTCTTCTCCAGCGAAGATTACTTCGTGCTCTCCAACGATAGTTCCGCCTCTTACAGCACTGATTCCGATTTCCTTAGGATCACGCTTCTGTCTTAACTGGCTTCTGTCATATCTGTAGAAATAATCATCCTCAAGCACTTCCTTCATTGAATCTGCAAGTGCAAGAGCTGTTCCACTTGGCGCATCAAGCTTCTGGTTGTGGTGCTTTTCAACTATCTCAATATCAAAGCCTGCTGACGCAAACACTTTGGCAGCATCCTGTAAAAGCTTGAATAATGTATTGATTCCAAGTGACATATTAGCTGAACGTAATATTGCAACACTCTTTGATGCTTCATTGATTGATGCAATCTGCTCATCGCTTAATCCTGTTGTACATATTACAGCAGGAATCTTAGTTTTCTTAATATAGTCAACAAGTGTATCCTCTGCCTTAGCTGATGCGAAATCAATAATAACATCTGCTTCAACATTACATTCTTCTAATGAAGCAAATACCGGATATAAGTTATGTCCGTCATCACGAAGGTCAATTCCTGCTACTATCTGTGCATTAGCATCGTTAGCAACTATTCCCGTAATGACCTGTCCCATATGGCCGTTACAGCCATGCATAATTATTCTTGTCATGTTCATTCTCCTGTCAATTAAAGTATTCCGTAGTTAACCATTGCTTTCTTTAATCTCTCAAGGTTAGCCTCTTCCATCTCGCATAATGGGCTTCTGAGAGGTCCCATATCCCATCCCATAAGGTTAAGTGCATGCTTAACAGGAATTGGATTAACCTCACAGAATAATGCATCTACAAGCTCTAATGCCTTAAACTGTAACTGTGCAGCCTTAGCAACATCTCCAGCTGCAAATGTAGCGCAGATATCATGTGTCTGCTTAGGAGCAACATTAGATAATACTGAAATTACACCCTTTGCTCCAATTGACATAAGAGGAACAATAAGTCCGTCTTCACCTGAGTACATATCAAGTCTTCCCTCAGCTAATGCCATTGTCTTGCTCTCCTGTGCAAGATTACCTGTTGCAGCTTTAATAGCAACGATATTGTCAACATCCTTAGCAAGCTTAGCTGCTGTCTCTGGCTGGATATTGCAGCCTGTTCTTCCTGGAACATTATACATGATAATAGGAAGGTCTACTGACTTCGCAACTGCTGTATAGTGCTGGATAAGACCCTTCTGTGTTGCTTTATTATAATATGGTGTAACTACGAGACATCCATCAACTCCTGCCTTCTGTGCTTCCTGTGAAAGCCATATAGCTGTTTCTGTACAGTTAGAACCTGTTCCTGCAATAACTGGGACTCTTTTCTTCACATAATCAGCAGCAAATCTGATTGTTTCCACATGTTCCTCATGTGTAAGTGTTGATGCCTCCCCTGTTGTTCCACAGATAATAATTGCATCTGTTGAGTTATTAATCTGGTAATCAAGGAATTCTCCAAGCTTATCGTAATTAACTTCTCCATTAGCTTTCATTGGTGTAATAATCGCTACACCGGCTCCGGTAAATACTGACATACCATCCTTCTTTCCGCTGTTAACAGCTATTATTATGTACATGATTCCTGTCTATTCTCATCGCTACCCATGTGAGTAGCTCAACAACATAGAAGAGCCAATCTGCTCAAACAGACTGGCTCTTAAAGAAATCATAGTAATAGTCCTTTAAGTAGCTCTCCATCTATTCGATGACAGTCGTAAAACTATTAATCCTACGCCCAGTAAGACTGCTCCGGAAACAATCCTCTTCGGCACTTTCCCCTTTTACTATCCTTCATATGTCTTCCGGGACATCAGGATAATTACTCTTGAATCGTGCGACCTCTACCTGCTGCAGGGGAAACCCTTACAGTTAATGTGACTATATCACTCTGATAATGTTATGTCAATA
>OGRH01001845.1_pt1 | contig 12322 bp, 9 predicted proteins | sample 1553461 | NCBI WGS metagenome assembly OGRH01 (sample SAMEA2580092, study PRJEB22360) | human gut metagenome | biome: human gut; feature: human-associated habitat; material: faeces | place: Denmark | collected 2008/2010
CGAGCGAGAGTGCGTCGCAGACAGATAACCCTTTTTATAATATTCCACCAATAATTTTCGTCATCAAACTAGTAAATTAAAATTTCGTGATCATTTCCATGATCTCATTACTTCTCTGAACAAATTTTGTCATTTCTTCAGGAGCTAATGTTGTATGACTTAACATGGCAAGATCATACAGCTGTTCGCAAATAATCTTTGCATTTTGGGCATCTCCATGCTCAAACAGATATTTCACAAGTGTATTATTTGCATTTAGAGTCAGAACCTGTGCAGGAGCACCAAACATATTAGGGTCCATACCAGGCATTGCATACATCTTCATCATATCCTGCATACGTCTGCTTTCTTCAGATAAAGTGATGATAGAAGAAATCTTTGCATCTTTTAATTTTTCAACGTGAACTTCAAGATTTTCTTTGTTTAAAGTCTTTCTAAACAGGTCAGTTAAAGAAGTCTTGATTTCATCTAATTCTTTTTCATCTACATCTTCTTTAAGGGCATCTTCGACATCCGCATCGATACGTTTAAATTTGATATGCTGATTCTGCTGTTCGATCTGTGTGATAAATGCAGAATCAATGTTATGATTTAAAATGACAGCATCCATATCCTGTTCTTTGAACATATTGATATACTGGCTTTGCTGAACTTCATCTGTGATATAGTATAAAGTTGTCACATCATCATCGTTTGCAGGAGCTGGAACAAGGTCGCTTAATGTTACATATTTATGTTCCATATTCTTAAATAAGATGTAATCTTTGATCTTATCTGCAAATTTCTGGTCACGGATGAATCCAAATTTGATAAATGGACTGATATCATCCCAGTATTTTTCATAAGATTCACGGTCTGTCTTGCACATACCAGTTAACTTATCAGCAACTTTCTTTGTGATGTAATCAGAAATTTTCTTCACGAATCCATCGTTCTGAAGAGCACTTCTTGATACGTTCAGTGGAAGGTCAGGACAATCGATCACACCTTTTAATAACATTAAGAATTCAGGAATGACTTCTTTGATGTTATCGGCGATAAATACCTGATTGTTATATAATTTAATTGTTCCTTCGATAGAATCATATTCTGTATTGATCTGAGGAAAGTAAAGGATACCTTTTAAGTTAAATGGGTAATCCATGTTTAGATGGATCCAGAATAATGGTTCTTTAAAGTCATGGAAGACTTTGTGGTAGAATTCTTTGTATTCTTCGTCTGTACATTCATTTGGACGTTTATTCCAAAGTGGATGTGTATCACTTAAAGAAACAGGACGTTTGTTGATCTTTACAAGATCTTTTGCTGGAGATACTTCAACTGTTTCTTTTGTACCATCTTCGTTTTCTTTTTCTTCTGTTTTTGCATCTTCATGAATATGTTCTACAACAACATCATCATCTTTTACCTGATCTTCTGGGATTGTTTCAAATTCCTGTTCAGCACCTTCTACAGATAAGAAGATCTCAGTTGGCATGAAAGAGCAGTATTTCTCGATGATCTCTCTTGCACGGTATTCATTTGTGAATTCTGTACTTTCTTCATTTAAGAATAAAGTGATCTCCGTACCAACAGTCTCTTTTGTACCAGTTGTCATTGTATACTCTGTACCACCATCACAAGTCCAGTGAACAGGTTCAGCTCCTTCTTTATAAGAAAGAGTATCAATCGTAACTTCATCAGCTACCATAAATGCAGAATAGAAACCAAGACCGAAATGTCCGATGATCTGGTCACCTTCTGTTTTATCTTTGTACTGCTCTAAGAACTGAGTCGCTCCAGAAAATGCGATCTGCGTGATGTATTTCTCAACTTCGTCCGCTGTCATACCAAGACCAGTATCGATGAATTTTAAAGTTTTCTTCTCAGGATCAAGGATAACTTCAACTTTGTTTTTATGTCCTTCTGGGAAATTGTATTCTCCCATCATGTCTAATTTCTTTAATTTTGTGATGGCATCGCATCCGTTAGAGATTAATTCACGGAAGAAAATATCGTGATCGGAATAAAGCCATTTCTTAATAATTGGAAAAATATTATCGCTGTTAATGGAAAGAGTTCCTTTTTTTTCTGCCATAATGTTACACTCCTTTATTTAAAAATATTTTAGTCTTATTTTAAGTGTTCTATGTCAAATAGAACTTTTATAAATGTTATTGTAGAACCAAAGTTGATAAAAGTCAAGTAAAAATTAGCACTCAATAAAAAAGAGTGCTAATAATACATATACTTGTTAATTCTACAGCTACCTGTATAAAATAAAGGAGGAAAAACAAATGGATGAGATGTATAAAGATATTTACAAAAAGCTAATGACTCTTCAATGGCTTTTAAGGCGTTATCAGATGATGAATTGTAAGGAACACAATATTTATGAAAATAGAAATGAAGGACAGGGAAGAGTTCTTGCATTACTTAAGATTCAGCCAGAGATTGCGACGAAAGATATGGCATATCTCTTAGGAATTAAACAGCAGTCATTAAATGAGTTGTTAAAGAAACTTGAAAAAAGTGGATATGTTAAAAGAAAACCATCAAAAGAAGACAAACGAGTTATGATCGTATGTCTGACCAATGAAGAATTAGAGCAATTTTCTTCCTACATTGATCGAATTCTTTCCTCGCTGGAAGAAATGGTTGGAAACCCATTAGATCAGGAAGCATATGACAATTCCAATGATGCTTGGGATGTCTGTTAATATGATCTATAATCTTACGGATACATTTTTTATAGGAAAATTAAATGATACACATGAACTAGCAGCAATTTCATTATTACTGCCATTTGCAACATTCTTGATGGTTTGTTGATCATTTCGAGTCTTATGTTTAATTATTATGCAATGAAATATGGAGACTATGTTCTTGCAGGATTTGGTATTTCTCAAAAAGACAGTCATATATCAGACAGAATTGATCACAGGATTGGTTGTCGTACTGTTTATATTTCGAAGATTCGTTGTGACTTGTTTTTCACATGATACACAAGTGATTTATATCGCAGCTTTTATCTTAACAATACAGTTTTTTTATCTTTCTTTGCAGCAGGTGCAGGGCTTTTGACAGGAATTTTTCAGGCAGAAGGAAAAGGAATGCCTGCAGTGATCATGTCTGTTACAAGAGGCCTTGTTTTAATTCCAGCAATTGTTATTGGAAATCAGTTGTTCCAGTTAAATGGAGTGGTATTTTCATTATTAGTTTCTGAAGCAATTTCATGCATGACGGGATGTGTGATGTATTATTTGATCCGAAGTAAATGATTTATGGTTTTTTAAAAAAAAGTGTGGTATAGTATGTTTAATTAAAAAAAGTAAAAGTTTTACGGAAAGGAAATGGCTGCAGTTGATGCAGTTCTTTACGGCAATCCTTCTTTTTAATGATGCACTTGCGTATATATTTCGTGGATGTGTAGGAAGTCTTGGACATTATATGGTGCGTATCAGCAATTTTATGGTATTTATATTGAGTGATGTGATCATGTTCTTTTTTCATGTCTATGTGTGCAGTTATTTATTTGAAGATGGAGAATGGAAAAACACTACAAAATACTTATGAATATGCCAGTGATGGAGTTGTGCCACAGATCGATAATTTACAGGCAGTTCCAATCGATGTTATATCTGTATGGATGGAGTCTTTTGAGAAAGACGAAGTTTATTTTATATCAAATATAGAACAGGAGAATGGATTTGAGTCTTATGGTATGCTGCAGGAACAAGATGTAGACAGACTTCTTGCGGTACCACTTAAAAGAGAAAAATAAGACCAGAAAGAGATAATTAATGAACAAAATAAATTACCAAAAGCAATTAGATAAAGTAATCGAAAATTTAGGAGAAACGAAACCAACATTGCTACTGCATAGTTGTTGTGCTCCATGTAGCAGCTACGTTCTGGAATACCTCTCTCAGTATTTCGACATCACCATCGACTACTACAACCCAAACATCGATTCCAAGGAAGAATACGAAAAAAGAGTTCATGAGCAGCAGCGTCTGGTCAATGAAATGAATCTTTCAATTAAAGTAATTGATGCAGGATATGATCCACAGACGTTTTTTGATATGGCAAAGGGCTACGAACAGGAACCAGAAGGTGGCAAGAGATGTTATCGCTGCTACAAACTAAGACTAGATCAGGCAGCGAAACTTGCCAAAGAAGGTGGATACGATTATTTTACAACAACACTTACGATCAGCCCATTAAAAAACGCATCATGGCTGAATGAATTAGGACAGAAAGCAGGAGAACTTTTGGGTGTAGAATTTCTGCCATCAGATTTTAAAAAGAAAGGTGGCTACCAGAGATCTATTCAGTTATCCAAAGAATATAATCTGTATCGCCAGAATTTCTGCGGTTGCATTTTCTCGAAGAGAGAAAGTGAAGAACGGATGAACAAACAAAAAAACATAGAAAAAATGTAGAAAAATACAAAAAAGTACTTGCAACGACAAAAAATTTATGATAAAATTTTTACAATTTGTAGAGAAATATTTCTAAAATAAAAAATGACCCAGGTATTGGAAGGACAAAATGGCTGAATTTCCAATACTTAGCTTCGTAATTTTTATTTTAGGATATTTCTTTTTTTTATACAAACAATAAGGGTTATGAGCAAACCCTTATTCTATAGGTAGAAAGTTAGTCTTTTCTACTATATACCCTATGAATGAGACTTTTTAGGAGGAAAAATTACATGAACGCATTTTTGATATTGGAAGACGGACACGTATTTGAGGGAAAAAGTTTTGGAGCCCAAAAAGAAGTGATCTGTGAAGTCGTATTTAATACTTCCATGACAGGTTATTTAGAAGTATTAACAGACCCTTCCTATCAGGGACAGGGAGTCGTAATGACTTATCCACTGATTGGAAACTATGGAGTATGTCTAGAGGACATCGAATCTGAAAAACCTTGGCATTCAGCCTTTATCGTAAGAGAAATCTCAAGAACTTCAAGTAACTTCCGAAGAGAAGAAGACTTAGAAGATTATCTAAAAGAACATGATATCCCAGGTGTTTGTGGTGTTGACACAAGAGCAATCACAAAGATCTTAAGAGAGCACGGATGCATGGGTGGAATGATCACTACAAATCCTGATTTTAATTTAGATGAAATTCTTTCAAAATTAAAAGAATACAGAGTGACAAATGCAGTAAAAACTGTTTCAAGAACAGAAAAAGAACATTTTCCTGGAGATGGATTTAAAGTTGCATTATTAGATCTTGGAACAAAAAATAATATTATCCGTTCTTTACAAAAACGTGGATGTGACGTTACAGTTTATCCTGCAGCTACAACAGCGGAAGAAATCTTAGGAGATGATCCAGATGGAATTATGTTATCAAACGGACCTGGAGATCCAAAAGAATGTGTAGAGATCATCAAAGAGATCAAGAAGTTATATGACAGTGAAGTACCAATTTTTGCAATTTGTTTAGGACATCAGTTAATGGCACTTGCAACAGGTGCAGACACAGAAAAAATGCGTTGGGGACATCGTGGAGGAAATCATCCGGTCAAAGATTTAAAGAGCGGACGAGTTTACATTTCTTCTCAGAACCACGGATATGTGATCAAAGAAGAAACAATCGATCCAAATGTTGCAGAAGTTTCCTTTATCAATGTAAATGATAAAACAATCGAAGGATTAGACTATAAAAATAAAAATATTCGAACAGTTCAGTTCCATCCAGAAGCATGTCCTGGACCACAGGATACCAATTATTTATTTGATGAATTTATGGATAGAATGAAAGGAGCAAAAAATGCCTAAGAGAGAAGATATAAAGAAAGTACTTGTAATCGGGTCAGGACCAATCGTTATTGGACAGGCAGCAGAATTTGACTATGCAGGAACACAGGCTTGTAGAGCACTTCAGGAAGAAGGAGTGGAAGTAGTCTTAGTAAACTCAAACCCTGCAACAATCATGACAGATAAAGATATTGCCGATAAAGTATATATCGAGCCATTAACAGCTCCTGTCATTGAAAAGATCATCGAAAAAGAAAAACCGGACAGTATCCTTCCAACACTTGGTGGACAGGCAGCTTTAAACCTTGCAATGGAATTAGTAGAAAGCGGATATCTTGAAAAATCTGGAGTGAAACTGATCGGTACATCTCCATCAACAATTAAGAAAGCAGAAGACCGCCTGGAATTCCAGCAGACAATGGAAAAGATCGGAGAACCGATCGCAGCAGGACAGGTTGTTAAAACTGTAGAAGATGGAGTAGAATTCGCCAAAGTGATCGGATATCCAGCCGTACTTCGTCCAGCATATACACTTGGAGGAAGTGGTGGAGGAATCGCCCACAATCAGGAAGAATTAGAGACAATCCTTGAAAATGGTCTTCGTTTAAGCCGTGTAGGGGAAGTATTAGTAGAACGTTACATCGGTGGATGGAAAGAAGTCGAATACGAAGTAATGCGTGACGAAAATGGAACATGTATTACAATCTGTAACATGGAAAACATCGACCCAGTTGGTGTTCATACAGGAGACAGTATCGTAGTTGCTCCATCTCAGACATTAGGAGATAAAGAATACCAGATGCTTCGTACATCTGCATTAAATATCATCACAGAATTAGACGTTCATGGTGGATGTAACGTACAGTACGCATTGAATCCAGACAGCTTTGAATACTGCGTTATTGAGGTAAACCCTCGTGTCAGCCGTTCTTCAGCCTTAGCTTCCAAAGCAACAGGATACCCAATTGCGAAAGTAACAGCAAAGATCGCAATCGGATATACATTAGATGAGATTGAAAATGCAGTAACGAAGAAAACATATGCAAGTTTTGAGCCAATGCTTGACTACTGTGTTGTTAAAATGCCTAGACTTCCATTCGATAAGTTTATTCATGCAAAACGTACTCTGACAACTCAGATGAAAGCAACTGGAGAAGTTATGAGTATCGGAACAAACTTTGAAGGGGCGTTAATGAAAGCCATCCGTTCCTTAGAGCAGCATGTAGACAGCTTAATTTTCGGTGATTACGATAAATTAACAGATGATGAATTATTAAAAGAACTTGAAAAGATCGACGACCTTCGTATCTATGTGATTGCAGAAGCAATTCGTCGTGGATTTGACTATGATACGATTTTTAACATCACAAAGATTGACCGCTGGTTCTTAGATAAGATCGCAGTCTTAGTTGAGATGGAAAAGAAATTAGCACAAGCCGATACATTAGATAAAGCTTTATTACAGGAAGCAAAACGTTTAGAATTCCCAGATAAAGTGATCGGAAGCTTAACAGGTAAGACAGAACGTGAGATCAAAGAATTAAGAAATGAATATAATATTCATGCATCTTACAAGATGGTAGATACATGTGCAGCTGAGTTTGATGCAGCAACACCTTACTACTATTCTTGCTATGACGGAGAAAATGAAGTCGAAGAAACATCAGGAAAGAAAAAAGTCATGGTACTTGGTTCTGGACCAATCCGTATCGGACAGGGTATCGAATTCGACTTCTGTTCTGTACACAGTGTATGGGCATTAAGCAAAGAAGGATACGAGACAATCATCGTAAACAACAACCCTGAAACAGTTTCTACAGATTTTGATGTTGCTGATAAACTTTATTTTGAACCATTAACAGCAGAAGATGTAGAAAGTATCGTAGATCTTGAGAAACCAGACGGTGCAGTCGTACAGTTCGGTGGACAGACAGCGATCAAATTAACAGAAGCACTGATGAAGATGGGAGTACCAATCCTTGGAACAAGTGCTGAAAATGTAGATGCAGCTGAAGATAGAGAATTATTTGACGAGATCTTAGAAGAATGCTGTATCCCAAGACCAAAAGGAACAACAGTCTTTACATGCGAAGAAGCAATCAAAGTTGCACATGAACTTGGATATCCAGTGCTTGTAAGACCTTCTTATGTACTTGGTGGACAGGGAATGCAGATTGCGGTATCTGATGAAGATATTACAGCATTTATGGAAGTTATCAACCGTTACGAGCAGGAACATCCAATCTTGATTGATAAATATCTGGTTGGTAAAGAAGTCGAAGTTGATGCTGTTTGTGATGGAACAGATATTCTGATCCCAGGAATCATGGAACATGTGGAACGTGCCGGAATCCATTCAGGAGACAGCATTTCCGTATATCCATCTATTAATTTAACAGACAGGATTAAACGAATCATCGCAGAATATACAAGAAAACTTGCAAAATCATTACACGTTATCGGACTGATCAACATTCAGTTTATCGTAGCAGATGATGAAGTATATGTCATCGAAGTAAACCCAAGATCTAGCCGTACTGTACCTTATATCAGTAAAGTAACAGGTATTCCGATCGTAGCATTAGCAGCGAAAGTGATCACAGGGGCAAAGATCAGAGATCTTGGATATGAACCAGGACTTCAGAAAGAATCTGAATACTATGCAGTGAAGAAACCTGTCTTCTCATTTGAAAAATTAAGAGGAGCAGAGATCAGCCTTGGACCTGAAATGAAATCTACAGGTGAGTGCTTAGGTATTTCTAAGAACTTCCATGAAGCATTATATAAAGCGTTCTTAGGAGCTGGAGTCAATCTTCCAAAATATAAGAAGATGATCTTAACAGTCAAGGATTCTGATAAGATCGATGCGATCGATATCGGACATAGATTTGAAGCGTTAGGATATGAGATCTTCTCAACAAAGAGTACATGCAGAGTCTTAAATGAAGCTGGAGTTCATGCAAAACCAATCAATAAATTAGAAGAACCATCTCCAAACTTGCTAGATCTCATTTTAGATGATAAAATTGATTTAGTCATTGATACACCATCACAGGGTGTAGGTCGAAGCAAAGATGGATTCCTGATCCGCCGTTACGCGATCGAAACAGGAGTAACATGCCTTACAAGTCTTGATACGGCAGATGCTCTGCTGACTAGTTTGGAAACAGGAAACAGAGATCAGCTCAGCGTAGTTGATATCGCACAGATTTAATAGAAGTAAGAAGGAGTGATGTTATGGGTCGATACACAAAACAAGATGTGATAGACCTCGTCAGAGAAAACGATGTAGAATTTATCAGACTACAGTTTTCTGACTTGTTCGGAACAATGAAGAACGTCGCGATCACCGCAAGACAGCTTGAGAAAGCATTAGATAACAAGTGTACATTTGATGGATCCAGTGTTGATGGATTTGTCCGCATTGAAGAATCTGATATGTATTTATATCCAGATCTTGACAGCTTTGCGATCTTCCCGTGGAATGCGGGAGGAAACCGTGTGGCAAGACTGATCTGTGATGTATATGGTCAGGATGGACTCCCATTTGAAGGGGATCCAAGAAATGTACTAAAACGTGTGATGGTTGAGTGCCAGAAGATGGGGTATAAATTTAACGTCGGTCCGGAATGTGAATTTTTCTTATTCCACACAGATGAAGAAGGCCGCCCAACGACGGTTTCTCATGAGAAAGCCGGATATTTTGATGTAGCTCCATTAGACCTTGGAGAAAGTGCCAGAAGAGATATGATCTTGAATCTTGAGGATATGGGATTTGAGATCGAGGCATCTCATCATGAAGTTGCACCTGCACAGCATGAGATCGACTTTAAGTACGACAATGCCTTAAGAACGGCCGATAACATCCTCACATTTAAATTTATCGTAAAATATATTGCCAAAAGACATGGACTTTATGCAAGTTTTATGCCAAAACCAATTACAGGAGTGGATGGTTCTGGAATGCATCTTAACATGTCCTTATGGAAGAATGGAAAGAACATTTTCGCTGATTCTAAGAATGAACTTGGGATCAGTGATGAAGCTTTCTATTTTATGGCAGGAGTCATGGAACATGCAAATGAGATGTGTCTGATCACAAATCCACTGGTCAACTCTTATAAGAGAATCGTACCAGGATATGAGGCACCGGTTGATGTTTCATGGTCACCGTCAAACAGAAGCCCGCTCATTCGAGTACCGGCAGCCCGTGGAAGCGGAACAAGACTTGAATTTCGTAGTCCTGATTCTGCAGCCAATCCTTACCTTGCACTGGCAGTCAGCCTTGCAGCAGGATTAGATGGGATCAAGCGCAAATTAACCCCTGGAAAGGGTTCCATGAAGAATCAGTATGAGATGGCTGAGGGAGAAAAACAAAAAGCAGGAATTAATACACTGCCAAGAGACATGAAAGAAGCTCTTGAGATTTTCAAACAAAGCACTTATATGAAAGAACTCTTAGGAGATCATATCTTTAATAAATATGTGGAAGCTAAGAGTGCTGAATGGGAATCTTACCAACAGTTCGTATCACAATGGGAAGTCGATCGTTATTTATATAAGATCTAATGATTGACAGATACTTGATACGGGAGGTGAGAAGCTTGGTAAACGTCATCGTTTTATTCCCGAAAACAGAAGTCGCCAGAAGTATCAGAAATCTTCTGGTAAGAAGCGGTTTTGAAGTAACCGCTGTGTGTGCAACGGGTGCACAGGTAGTTCAACGTATGGAAGGTGTTGAGGAAGGGCTTGTCGTCTGCGGATACAAATGCTCAGATATGATCTACAGCGAGTTAAGAGAATACCTCTCAGGAGAGATAAAGATGCTGTTGATTGCTTCTCGCCAATATTTAGATGACTGTGTGTATCCGAACGTGACAGGACTTCCGATGCCTCTTAAGGGGCATGAACTTGTCGAGAAAACGAGAGAGATCGTTACCGAAATTTCTGAGAAGCAAAGACGAAGGAAACAACGGCCGAAACAACGTACCAGAGAAGAAATCCGTCTGCTTGATGAAGTCAAAGAATTACTGATGCAGAACAATCAGATCACAGAAAGCGAAGCCCACACATATATACAGCAGCGAAGTATGAACAGTGGTGTGGGACTTATCGAAATGGCAAAAATGATCAAAGAATCATTAATATATCATAACTAGGAGGAATTTATGTTTAAAATTAACGACAATTACTTGAAACTGCCTGGAAGCTACTTATTTTCAACAATTGCGAAAAAAGTGAATGCATATTCTGAGGCAAACCCTGACAAAAATATTATTCGTTTAGGAATTGGAGACGTAACACAGCCTCTGGCACCAGCAATCATTGACTCTTTACACAAAGCAGTAGATGAAATGGGACATGCAGAAACATTTCACGGATACGCACCAGACCTTGGATATGAATTTTTAAGAAATGCAATCGCAAAGAATGATTATCAGGATCGTGGAGCAGATATCAAAGCAGATGAAATCTTTGTAAGTGATGGAGCAAAATGTGATTCTGGAAATATTCAGGAAATCTTTGCACAGGATAACAAGATTGCTGTATGTGACCCTGTATACCCAGTATATGTAGATACAAACGTTATGGCAGGAAGAGCCGGAACATATGATAAAGCAACAGAAACATGGAGTGATGTTATCTACATGCCATGTACAGCAGAGAATAACTTCGCACCAGATTTCCCAAGCGAAGTACCAGATATCATTTACCTTTGCTTCCCTAACAATCCAACTGGATCAACAATCACAAAAGACCAGTTACAGGGATGGGTAGACTATGCAAACAAAAACGGATGTGTGATCATTTATGATGCAGCATACGAAGCATATATCTCAGAAGATAACGTTGCACACACAATTTATGAATGTGAAGGTGCAAGAACATGTGCGATCGAATTAAAGAGTTTCTCTAAGAACGCAGGATTTACAGGAGTTCGTTTAGGATATACTGTTATCCCTAAAGATTTAAAATGTGGAGATACACAGTTACATGCGTTATGGGCAAGACGTCACGGAACAAAATATAACGGAGCTCCATACATCGTACAGAGAGCTGGAGAAGCAGTTTACTCTGAAGCCGGAAAAGCTCAGTTAAAAGAACAGGTTGGATACTACATGAACAATGCAAAAGTAATCTTTAACGGATTACAGGATGCAGGATACACAGTATCTGGTGGTGTCAATGCACCATACATCTGGTTAAAGACACCAGACAACATGACATCTTGGGAATTCTTCGATCATCTGTTAGAAGATGCCAACGTCGTTGGAACACCAGGATCAGGATTCGGACCAAGCGGAGAAGGATACTTCCGACTTACAGCGTTTGGTAACTATGAGAATACAGTTGAAGCGATCGAACGAATCAAGAGAATGTAATTTAATTATTAAATTAAATATGCGATTTAGAAAAGAGTGGGATATCAGGAATAGGGTGTTCCATTCTTTTTTTGTTTAGGTTATAATAAATCATAAGGTAGAAAAAGAAAGTTCATGTAAAAAGTGATAGAAATAAAGGACAGGCTTAATTAAAATTTCGGTAAACCTGTCCTTTATTTTGTAA
>OGRH01001851.1_pt1 | contig 12301 bp, 12 predicted proteins | sample 1553461 | NCBI WGS metagenome assembly OGRH01 (sample SAMEA2580092, study PRJEB22360) | human gut metagenome | biome: human gut; feature: human-associated habitat; material: faeces | place: Denmark | collected 2008/2010
GGATGATGAACGGCGATTTCCCGCTCTACACCAAGAAGGTCATCACCGAAATCCGCATGCGCGAAAAACTGAAATGACGATGAAGCGACTTTGTGCGACAGTCTTGCTGCTCCTGTTGAGCGTGTGCGCCTTCGCGGTGCAGAAGTCGGGAACGATCGTTTACATCAACGGCTCGAAATTCTACATCCATACGGTGCAGCCCGGCGAAACGCTTTACGGGCTGTCTAAGGCGTACGAGGTGGGCGAGAAGGTGATTCTTCAGTACAATCCGTCGGCAGGCGGCGGGCTGAAGGCGGGGGAGAACGTCAAGATACCCTTCGTGACGGCCGTGCCCGAACCCAAGTCGGAGCGGAAGCTGCGCAGGACCTTCGACTCCCACACCGTCGCGCAGGGCGAAACCCTGTACGCCATTTCGCGCAAGTACGAAATCCCGATCCAGACCGTCATCGAGGACAATCCGAATCTCGATCCGACCAACCTGCGGCTCGGAGAGCGCATCCTGATCCGCAAGAAGGAGATCGGCTCCGAAGACGAGGCCGGCGCCAAGGAGCAGTGGGAAGCCTACCGCAATACGCTCAACAGCGTCGCCGAGGAGGGTTATGCCTATCATATGGTCAAGCCGGGCGAAACCTTCTATTCGCTGTCACGCCGCTTCGGCATCACCGAAGAGCAGCTCGGCTCGCTCAACGGAGGGCTGAAACCCGCCGACCTGAAAGCCGGAGCCGATCGAAAGGGCGGCCCGCGGGGGGGCGGCACCCTGCCGACACCGTGCGCGCGGACTCCGTCCCCGACCTCTCCGCCGACAACAGGGTGAAGGAGATCGAATTCCGCGCACTGCGCCGCAGTGCGACGCTCAACGTCGCCCTGATGCTGCCGATCGCCGTCGACGGCGACGCCAATTCCAACTATCTGGAGTTCTATCAGGGATTCCTGCTCGGACTGGACAGCGTGAAGACCAAATCCGGCTATTCGATGAACGTCTGCCTGTACAACACGGCCCGCGGTGCGGGGAAAATCCGCGAAATCACCGAGAGCGACGCCTTCCGCAATACCGACCTGATTATCGGTCCGGTCTACGAGGAGGGGCTGTATCCGGTGATCCGCTTCGCCGAGGAGAAAAAGATTCCCGTGGTGTCGCCGCTGGCCAATATCGAGGGGATGAACAGCGACGTGCTGTTCCAGCTCGCGCCCGACCCTTCGCGCAAGTACGAGAAGGCGGGCGATCTGGTGAACGGCGACAAGCGCGTGACGCTGATCTGCACCGAGTCTGCCGACAAGGAGTTCGAGCGCGAGATGCTCGCGCTGCTGGGCGATTCGGAGTACCGCCGCTATACCTATAAATACGAGCATCCCACGGCCCGCTCGGCCGACAGCCCGAGCGACCTCACGCCGCTGCTGGAGAATACGGACGACAACGTTTTCATCATCCTCTCCGACAACGAGGTGGACATCGACCGCATTCTCGCGGCTCTGGCCTCGGCCGATACGAGCCTTACGAGCCGCGGCCGCACGGCGCCCCGCTTCGTGGTGCTGGGCAACACCCGCTGGAACCGCTACAACACCGTCGACCGCGCGATGTTCTTCAAGAACCGCGTGATCTTCTTCTCGACCTACCACGCCAAACGCGACTCGGAGACCGTGCGGGCGTTCGACGACGCCTACATCCGTTCGTTCGGCGCGCTGCCGACCCTCTTTTCCTACCGGGGCTACGACACGGCGATGATCTTCGCCCCGGCCATGTACGGCGACATCGAGTACGACCTCGAAGACCGCCGCTACACGCCGTTGCAGACGACCTATCGGTTCGGGCAGAACGAAGGCCGCGAGAACCACCTCAACCGCAACTGGACGCGGGTCAACTACAACAGCGACTTCACCATAACCATCGAATGACAGAGCCATGGCAACTTTGACGAATACGATTCCCGAGAAAACCATCGAGCGATTGAGCGAGTACCGCCGCACGCTGCTCGCCAGCCATCGGCAGGGCATCACGCATATCTTTTCGCACGTACTGGCCGGCATCCACGGCATCACGGCCGTGCAGGTGCGCCGCGACCTGATGCTGATCGGTTTCTCGAGCGACACGAAGAAGGGCTATGACGTGCAGGTGCTGATCGAGTACATCAGCCGCATCCTCGACAGCCCCTCGCCCATGAACATCGCCGTGCTGGGCATGGGCCATCTGGGCCAGGCCATCACCAAATATTTCAACGGCAAGGGGCTCAAGCTGAAGATCACCGCGGCGTTCGACGTCGACCCCGAAAAGGTCGGCAAGACGATCGACGGCATCCCGTGCTACCATATGGACTCCTTCGAGGAGGTGGTCGAAGACAAGGACATCTCGATCGTCATCGTCTCCTCGCCGACGAAGGTGGCTCCGAATCTCGTGCTGCCGATCATCAATGCCGGCATACGGGGGGTGCTGAATTTCACCTCCACGCCGCTGAACTTCCCGCAGGGGATCATCGTCGAGAATTACGACATCACCACGCTGCTCGAAAAAGTCGCCTACTTCGTCAAGGAGAGCGACGGGAGCAATTCGTAACCGTGTGCCGGAGAGGGAGAGAGAGATGAGGGTATTTCACGGTTTCGACGCACTTCCGCACTTCGTCCGTCCGGCGGTCACCGTCGGGTCGTACGACGGCGTGCACCTGGGCCACCGCGCCCTGATCGGGCGGCTGATCGCCGAGGCCCGCGCCAACGGCGGCGAAAGCATCGTGCTGACCTTCGAGCCGCACCCGCGCATCACGTTGGGAAAGGCCGAAGGGCTGCGGCTGCTGACGACGCTCGACGAGAAAACGACCCTGCTGGAAGAGTTGGGGGTGGATAACGTGATCGTCATTCCCTTCGACAGGGCGTTCAGCGCCTTGTCCGGGGAGGAGTTCGCGGACGATTACCTGATCGGAAAGGTCGGCGCCGAAACGCTCGTCGCGGGCTACAACCACCGCTTCGGCCACGACCGGATCGACTGCGACACGCTCGCGGCGTCGGGACGGCTCCGCGTCGTGAAGGTGGGTCCGTGCAGGGTCGACGGCGAGCATGTCAGTTCGACCGTGATCCGCCGGCTGCTGGATGAGGGGAAAACCGCAGAGGCCGAATTGTTACTTGGATATTCCCTGCAAACCGAAAAATAAAGAAAACATGTTAAGTCACGATTGTCAGATACGCGTGTGGTACAAGCACACCGACCAGATGGCCATTTGCCACCATTCGAATTACATCTGCTACTACGAAGCCGCCCGCAGCGAGTTCCTGCGCGCGCTGGGCATGTCGTTCGCCGAGGTCGAACAGCGGGGCATCATGATGCCGATCCTCGAAGTGCAGTCGAAATACCGCAAGCCGGCCTATTTCGACGAACTGCTGACCGTGCGCATCATCCTCCGGGAAATGCCCTCGACACGCATCAATTTCTTCTACGAAATCTACAACGAGCGGGGCGACCTGCTCAATACGGGTATGACCCAGCTGGGCTTCATCCACAGCGATTCGCGGCGTCCGTGCCGCTGTCCGGAATGGTTCCTGGAGCTGATCCGCAGCCGCTGGACCGAATAAGACGCCCCGTTTCGGGTCCGATTCATGCCGCTTCGCCCTGCGAAGCGGCTTTTTCTGCGCCGTGACGGCATTTTCATCGCCCGGAAAGTCCCTCCCCGCAGTCCGGATTCCGGGACCGCTCCGTCGGGGCGGAAGCAAACCGGCGTTCGCTTCTGCGCCCGACGGAGCGTACCTTTGGATACTCCCGCTCGGCAATGTTCAAGTAAATTTGACATTGCCATCGCTTATTCGTACCTTTGCGGCTCAATTTGCGACAACTTATGATTTCAATAGACGGCCTCACCGTAGAGTTCAGCGGCACGACGCTTTTCAAAGACATCTCCTTCACGATCGGCGACAAGGACCGGATCGCCCTGATGGGCAAAAACGGAGCGGGCAAATCGACCCTGCTGAAGATCATCGCCGGAGTGCGTTCGGCCACGCGGGGGCGCGTGACCGTGGGCGAAGGCGGGAAAGTGGGGTATCTGCCCCAGCACCTTCAGGTGGAGGACGGGCGCACGCTCGTCGAGGAGGCGTCGCGGGCCTTCGAACACCTGTTCGAAATCGAGCGGCGGATCGCGGCGCTCAACGAGCAGCTCACGACCCGCACCGACTACGAAAGCGAGTCGTACATGCGGCTGATCGAGGAGGTCACGGCCATCTCCGAGAAGTTCTATGCCGTGGACCTCACCAACTATCAGGAAGACGTGGAGCGCATTCTGCTGGGGCTGGGCTTCGAACGGAGCGACTTCACGCGCCAGACCTCCGAATTCTCGGGCGGCTGGCGCATGCGCATCGAGCTGGCCAAGCTGCTGTTGCAGAAACCCGACCTGCTGCTCTTGGACGAGCCGACGAACCACCTCGACATCGAGTCGATCGAGTGGCTGGAGGATTTCCTGATGAACAACGCCAAGGCCGTAATGGTCATTTCCCACGACAAGGCTTTCGTGGACCACATCACCACGCGCACCATCGAGATCGCCCGCGGACGCATCTACGACTACAAGGTCAACTACTCCCATTACCTCGAACTCCGCAGGGAGCGTCGCGAGCAGCAGCAGGCGGCCTACGACAACCAGCAGAAGATGATCGCCGAGACCCGCGAGTTCATCGAGCGTTTCAAGGGGACCTATTCGAAGACCAATCAGGTGCAGTCGCGCGTGCGGATGCTCGAAAAACTGGAACTCATCGAGGTGGACGAGGAGGACCGGTCGGCGCTGAACCTGCGCTTTCCGCCCGCCCCGCGTTCGGGTTCCTATCCGGTCATCACCTCCGAACTGGGCAAGGCGTACGGCGACCACCGGGTGTTCAGCGACGTGTCGATCACCATCGGGCGCGGCGACAAGGTGGCTTTCGTGGGGCGCAACGGCGAGGGCAAGTCGACGATGGTCAAGGCCATCATGGGGCAGATCGACTTCGAGGGCGAGATCCGGATCGGCCATAACGTCCGGATCGGTTACTTCGCGCAGAACGAGGCGTCGGGGCTCGACGAGTCGATCACCGTCTTCAAGACCGTCGACGACATCGCCGTGGGCGACATCCGGACCCGTATCCGCGACATTCTGGGGGCCTTCATGTTCGGCAAGGAGGCCAGCGAGAAACTCGTAAAGGTGTTGTCGGGCGGCGAACGGACGCGTCTGGCGATGATCAAGCTGTTGCTGGAACCGGTCAACCTGCTGATCCTCGACGAGCCGACCAACCACCTCGACCTGAAGACCAAGGAGATTCTCAAAGAGGCCCTGATGGCTTTCGACGGCACGCTGATCGTCGTCTCCCACGACCGCGATTTTCTCGACGGGCTGACATCCAAAATCTACGAATTCTCCCACGGCCGCGTCACCGAGCACCTCGACGGGGTCTACGGTTTCCTCCGGAAGAAGAAAATTGAAAATATCAGCGAAATCGAACGGCGCAAGGCGTAGACGCCGCGCCTGTGAAGTCCCGGACCCTCGGGATTCCGTGCCGCCCGTCCTTGACGCAGACAAAACGGCCGCCCTGCAAGGGGCGGCCGTTTCCGTTATTCGATCATCTTTTTGAGCGTCTTTTTCAGCTTGTCGTGGTTGCGCAGGTCGTTGCGCAGTTTGCTGTTGCCGTCCCGGTCGACGAGCACGTAGGAGGGGATGCCGTCGACTTTGAACTTTTCGCACAGATATTTCCATTGCTCCTCGTTCAGCCGGTAATGCTTGCCGGCGATTTTGCCGATCTGGGTCTTGTAGGTCACCAGCGGCGAGGTCTCGTTGGCAAGGTAAATCCACACGATGTCGTCCGATTTCAGTTCCCCGGTTTTCAGCGGCTCGTTGGCCTTGATCGCCGCCTGGCAGGGCCCGCACCAGGTGTTCCAGAAATCGACCAGCACGACCTTGCCCTTGCAGGGCGCGACGATGGCGTCGAAAAGCTTGTCGGGAGCCACGTCGGGCGTTTCTTCGATCTTCACCTTGCCTTCCAGCGCCGCCAGCTCCCTGCGTACCCTGGCCTGAATAGCCTCGCACGCCTCGGCGTAGAACGGATTCTTCAGCGAACGGAGCGAGGCGAGGTCAGCCTCGGTGAGTTCGCAGTTCGCGGCTTTCGCGGCCATCGGAACGGCTTTGCGCAGATCTACGACAAGACCGTTCTCTGCATGGATAATATCCGCTCAGTCGAAAGCCGAGTAGCTGATGGCTGTCCGGTAGTCGGGTTCGAACTCGCCCATCAGCAGTTTCGGGTCATTGATGTCGAACAATCCGCAGACAGCGGCATAATGTTTCGGCTCCAGTGTGGCAAATTTGTAGTCGATCTTTGCATTGCGGTCCCAAAGATTGTTTACCGAGCGGTAGTTGTGTTCGAGAAGACTGCTGCACGTTACCATGACACAGAGAGCCTCCTGCTTGAGCGAGAGCAGGTTCAGTTCCTTCATCATCTCCGACATGCCGCTGCGGGCGACGCTGTCGGTCAGCATTTTGTATTTGGATACGATCATCTGCGCATATTCGTCCGCCGTCATCCGGTAATCCGCGAATTTGCCCGTATAGAAATCGAACCCGATCTGTTTTTCGGCCCTCATGTCGTACAGCATATTCAGGTCGGCATAGGTTCCCGTCGCATACAGCTTATGGTCGTGTGAGGCTTTTCGTTCCTTGCCGCGGCGCTGGACGATGGATTTACCCTTCTCTGTGAGGTCAACGTAAATGTCCGCGGTTTCCCCGGGAGCCGTCCAGAAATTCAGGTGCATCGAGCCGGGACCGGCCGGATTGCCATAGATCAGCGACGGGCCATACTGCCCGAATTTAAAGGTCGCAACGCCCGTCTCGGGGTCGATGGGAGCGTCTTTGCGCTCGTGACCGGTCAGCATCGAATTGATATAAAGCGTCATGTCCTTGTACATCCCTTCGCGGAATCCTAACAGGTGGATGTTGACCCTCGTTTCGCCGACGGCGAAGATCGGATCGGGTACCGGACCGTCTTTCGGAGCCTTGCGCAGCTCTTTGGGCAGGCCTTCGGGATATTCGGGATACTCCGTTTTGCCCGTCAGGTCCACGCCGTAGATCTTGAAACAGTCGTCGCAGTCCGACTCGATGAAGTCGAACGATTTCGTACCGCGGGGCAGGGGAGGGAACCGCAGCACGAACGACGCGCGGCCCGACTTCGGCATCCAGAACAGCGAGTCGGGCGTTATGCCTTCGGCCCCGGTGAGCATGAATTTCCGGGCGGGGATTTGCAGGTAGCTGTCCGACGAAATGACGATCCAGTTTTTGGGCCGGTAGTAGGCGTTCATGTGGAGCACGGTGGCCGTGTCGCTCAATTCGACTTTCACGATGTCGAGCGTCCGGGTGTTGGCCGTTTCGATCAGCGGGTTTTCCACGACCCGGTTAGCCGGGGTGCAGGACGGCAGCAGCGCACCGAGCGCCGCTGCGATCAGGAACAGGAGGTTTCTCATGGCAGGTTGGTTGGGTTTGTAGTGACAAACAAATGTAGTCTTTTTTTGCTGTTTTTGCAACTGTTTCCGCAAAAAGCGGTTGGATGGCCCGGAACGGAAAAGGGACCGCACTCCGAAAGTGCGGCCCCTTCTCTGCAAACCCTTCAAAAACTATTTTCCGATCAGCGAAATCGAACGCTGGATGAAATCCGTCAGGTTCTTGCCCTTGAGCATGCCGTTGGTCAGCAGCGCCAGGTCGATGATCTGCTTGACGAGGCGGTTTTCGCCGCCGATCTCGCGCAGACGCTGGTTGCGCTCGTCGCGCAGGGTGACGATCTTCTTCGACAGCTCCTCGCGCGTGGATTTCTCCTCGGACGAAAGTTCCTCCTCCTTCTTGCCCTTCACGACCTCGTCGAAACGCTTCTCCTCGGCCACCGCGGCGTCGATCTTCTTGGTGATCGACTTCAGTTTGTCGCCGTAGGACTTCTCCACGTCGGCGAGGATGTCGATGACGATGGGGTGGTTGGCGTTGACCGCGATGGTGAAGTTGTCGGGCATCTGTCCGTAGAACTGGCTCATGCCTCCGCCGCCCGTCTGGGCCATCTCCTTCATGCGGCGCATGAACTCGTTCTGCGTGATCACCACCGGAGCCTCGTCGGGCGACATGGCCTCGAACGAGATATTGTAGTGAATCTTGTCGTCCTTGGGCATCTGGCTCTCGAAAACGGGCGTCAGCACCTCCTGCTGGCCCTCGGTGAGCGACATCTTGACATTCTCCTCCTTCTGGATCAGTTTGTCGACCACGTCGCTGTCGACGCGCACGAAACGCGACTCCTTGTTCTTCGACTCGTACCAGTTGATGTAGTGGCTGTCCAGCTGGCCGTCCATCACCAGCACGTCGTACCCCTTGCCTTTGGCCGCTTCGAGGAACGTGTGCTTCTCCACGGGATCGTCCACATAGAGGAACACCTCCGTCTTGTTCTTGTCGGTCTGGTTCTCCTTCACCTTCTCCGCATACTCCTTGGGGGTGAAATATTTGCCTTCGACGTTCTTCCAGAGCATGATCCCGGCGGCCTTCTCGGCGAACTTCTCGTCGGTGAGGATGCCGTACTGGATGAAGATTTTCAGGTCGTCCCACTTCGCCTCGTAGTCCGAACGCATGGTCGAGAACAACTCCTGCAAGCGGTCTGCGACCTTGCGGGTGATGTAGCTCGAAATCTTCTTCACGTTGGCGTCGCTTTGCAGGTAGCTGCGCGATACGTTGAGCGGAATGTCCGGCGAGTCGATCACGCCGTGCAGCAGCGTCAGGTACTCCGGCACGATGCCCTCGACCTGATCCGTCACATAGACCTGGTTCGAATAGAGCTGGATCTTGTTCTTCTGGATCTCGAAGTTGTTGTGAATCTTCGGGAAGTAGAGGATGCCCGTCAGGTGGAACGGATAGTCGATATTGAGGTGGATCGAGAACAGCGGCTCGTCGCTCATCGGGTAGAGTTCGCGGTAGAACTCCTTGTACTGCTCTTCGGTGATGTCGGCGGGCTTGCGGGTCCACAGCGGCTCAACGTTGTTGATGATGTTGTCCTTGTCGGTGTCGACGTATTTGCCGTCCTTCCACTCCTTGACCTTGCCGAAGGCGATGGGCACGGGCAGGAAGCGGCAGTACTTCTTCAGCAGGGCCTCGACCTGCGCATCCTCGGCGTATTCGAGCGAATCCTCCGAGAGGTGCAGCACGATGGTCGTGCCGCGGTCGCGCGCCTCGTCGGTCTCCTCCATCTCGAACTCGGGCGACCCGGTGCAGCTCCAATGTACGGTTTTAGAACCCTCTTTATAGGATTTCGTGAAAATCTCGACCTTGTCCGACACCATGAATGCCGAGTAGAATCCCAGTCCGAAATGTCCGATAATGGCCTGGTTCTTATACTTCTCCATGAACTCCTCGGCGCCCGAGAAGGCGATCTGGTTGATGTATTTGTCCACCTCCTCGGCCGTCATGCCGACGCCGCGGTCGGTCACGGTGAGCGTTTTCTTCTCCTTGTCGGCGGCGACGCGGATCGTCACGTCGCCCAGATCGCCCTTGGCCTCGCCGATCGACGAGAGGGTTTTCAGCTTCTGGGTGGCGTCCACGGCGTTCGAAATCAGCTCGCGCAGGAAAATTTCATGGTCCGAGTAGAGGAATTTCTTGATGACGGGGAAAATGTTCTCCGTCGTAACTCCGATTTTTCCGTTTTTCATAGTGCTATCGTTGTTGTTGTATTTGATTTCCTGCCCTTCCTGCAACAAACGGTGTGCCAGTACTTTTTTTCTGCCATTCTGTCAGCCGGACCTGCCAAAACGGAGCGCCCGGTTGTATAACGGCGCGAATTTTTATACCTTTGGAGGCGTAACGGCCCTTTTTACCGGTCGGGAGGTTTCGAATCGCCCGGCCTGTCCGTACCTTTATATAATTAAAACCTTTGCAAATGGATTTTCTGAAACTGGCGAAGAAGCGGTACGCCTGCCGCAAATACCTCTCCAGGCAAGTGGAGCCGGAGAAACTGGAGCTGATCCTCGAAGCGGGCCGCGTGGCCCCCACGGGCGCCAACCGCCAGCCCCAGCGGCTGGTGGTCGTGCAGTCGAAGGAGGGCATGGAACGCCTTGCGCGCTGCACGCGCGATTTCGGCGCCCCGACGGCCGTCATCGTCTGCGCCGACACCTCCGAGGCGTGGACCCGTAAGTACGACGGCAAGAACATTTCGGACATCGACGCGTCGATCGTCACCGACCACATGATGCTTGCCGCCGCGTCGCTGAACCTCGACACGCTGTGGATCTGCATGTTCAAACCCGAAGCCGTGCGCGAGGAGTTCGCCCTTCCGGCGAACGTCGAACCCGTGAACATCCTGCTGATCGGCTACGGCGACGGCCCGGCGGCCGATCCCAACCGCCACGACACGCTGCGCAAACCGCTCTCCGCGACGGTCTTCCACGAGAGGTTTTGAGACAAAAAAGAGGATCGACTGGCGATCCTCTTTTTTTACCCCTATATCGCATACAGGCGGAAAGTCGTGCGCCACGACTCGCCCGGGTCAATGGCCCGAAACCCTTCGGCCGCGGGATCGGCGGCGTTGGGGGCGTTCGTGGTCCATGTCTGCGGCTCGGGACAGCAGTAGGGCACTTGCCCTCCGTTGTTCCACAGCGTCCAGTAGGTCGTCTGCTCGTCGACCTCGTAGCAGGTTCTCACGCCCGTGCGCAGGTGCTCGACCAGCGCGCCGCGGAACGGTTTGCCGTCCACGTCGATCTCGCGCAGCGTAAAACCCGCCTCGATCGGCCCGCAGCCGGTGACCTGAAGCCCTTCGCGGCGCAATTTGGAAAATTGCTCCGACAGCGGCAGCCTGCGTCCCGTCGGGAGGTTGCGGCCATCGAGTTCGACCTCTTCCCCGACAGCCAGGCGCATCACGTAGTCGGCGTCGATCCCGCCCGCAAAGGGAATCGTCAGCGGGGTGTGAAAACCCACGCCCAGGGGCATGCGGGTCTCGCTGCGGTTGAAGAACACCACCTCCTGCTCCAACCCTTCGGCCGTGAGCCGGTAGGTGATCTTGCACTTGAACTCGTGCGGGAAATCGCGGTAAACGGCATCGTTCCCCGCATTGGCGTAGTAACGGCATTCGATCATCACCTCCCTGTCCGTCTCGCGGGCCTTCGATACCAGGAACGCCTCGCTCTTGAGGACGCCGTGGTGGTAGTTCCGTTCCCTCTCGATGGTGATGGGATACTGGTACGTGCGTCCCTCGAAGACGTAACGGCCGTCGGCGATGCGGTTGGGCGGGAACAGGATCGGAAGCCCGAAGACCTGCGGACGGCTCCGGAACGTCTCGATCTCCCCGGGTCCGGGCGTGCGCAGAATCTCCGCGCCCAGCCGGGTGTTGGCCAGCCGCACGAGGTTGGCCCCCATCTCCGGAATCAGCAGCGCCGTATACTCCCCCTTGGAGAACTCCACGCCTTTCAGCCCGTGGAAGTCGATGGCGCGCAGCATCAGAGAAGCTTCTCGATCTTGGCCTTCAGGGCATCCTTCGGGCATGCGCCGACCTGCTTGTCGACCAGCTCGCCGCCCTTGAGGAAGACGATCGTCGGGATGTTCCTCACGCCGTACTTCATCGTGATGTCATCGTTCTCCTCGACGTCGCACTTGCCGATGACGACCTTGTCTTCGTATTCCGCAGCCAGTTCGTCCACGATGGGCGACATCGTGCGGCAGGGACCGCACCATTCGGCCCAGAAGTCGATGACCACCGGCTGATCGCCTGCGACCAGCGCTTCGAAATTGTCTTTGTTGATTGCCAATGCCATAGCTTTGAGTTTTTTGTTGATTATCAATTAAAGTATGCTTATGCGATTGAGTAGTGGATGCTGTTGTCGTCCAAATATCCGACCAGAGATTGCGAGAGGCTCACCTTGTGGCTTTTCGAGAAGAGGCGCAGCGAGACCTGCGCTCCGCGGTCGTAGACGTTCAGGCGCAGCAGCGTGTCGCCCTTCGACTCGCGGACCCTCTCCGTCAGGTCGTGGATGAACGCTTCGGTCACCTCCTCGATCGGCAGCTGCACGATCATCTCCTTGATCGTGTCGCGCATCTCCTGCAACTGAACCATCGAAATGATCTTGAATTCCAGCTCCTTGTCGTTGTAGGGCTTGGCCTGCACGCGGCCCCGGACGAAGAGGAAATAGTCCGGGAAAAGGTATTTGCGGAAGTTCTCGTAGTCCTTGCCGAAGAGGGCGAACTCGTGGCCTCCGTTGTAGTCCTCGAGTTTGAACTTGCCCCACGGCTTGCCGGTCTTGGTCATCAGGTTCTGCACGCCCACGACCATGCCCGCCACGGCGATCTCCTGCCCCTTGAGGGCG
>OGRH01001866.1_pt1 | contig 12240 bp, 12 predicted proteins | sample 1553461 | NCBI WGS metagenome assembly OGRH01 (sample SAMEA2580092, study PRJEB22360) | human gut metagenome | biome: human gut; feature: human-associated habitat; material: faeces | place: Denmark | collected 2008/2010
CAATGACTTCAAGCCGTATATACAGAGCTCCTATATGTCCATTTGAGGTAGTACGCCTTATGTATGAAGACGCATTTACCAAGTTTGACCCTGTATTTGCAATACCTTTCCTTAAAAATGTAGCTTCATCTTACATTCACACTGATGTACGTCTGTCTGACGGACGTGTAGGAAAGGTCATACTTATTAATGACAGTGCACTTCACAAGCCAGTTGTGCAGGTTGATGGGGAATATATTGATCTTTCTAAGAAGAAGGATTTGAATATTACGGCACTGTTATAGAAGCGTTCCGAAAATGTCTCATCTAAGTATGAAGATATTGCCGAATTACAGATTTAACCAATTAAAGGATTGAGAAATAACTCAATTACAGTTTTGCTAATTTGTGGATTGACAACAGACGCAGCAAGGACTGCTATATTACCGCCGGGCACGTTCGCATAATAACCAGACTTTGGATTTTCTGTATACAATATGCTAATATTGTATACAGTTTTTTATTTAATCTCTTTATGTCTTGTTTGACTATTTTCCAAAAGCTTCTATGCCGGCGTATGTGGCGGACTCGCCTAGTTCGTCTTCTATTTGTAGGAGTCGGTTGTATTTGGCGATACGCTCGGCTCTTGATGGTGCACCTGTCTTTATCTGACCCATATTAAGAGCAACTGCCAGATCTGCTATTGTTGTATCATCTGTTTCACCTGAGCGATGGCTGGCAATTGCTGTGTACCCGTATCTATGTGCCATTTTTACTGCCTCTAATGTCTCTGATAATGTTCCAATGATATCCCATGGTTTTTGAATCTTTGGCATCATTTCCATTGGAATTCCAAGGATCTCTAATTGTTCCTTGGACCATTTTTTCTCTGTTACACGGTATCCTAGTCCCCATCCAGACATTGTTCCCCAGTCGATAAATGCATCTTCTGCAGACAGTCCTGCAAGATTAGCCAGGATATATGGGGCATTGTGCATAAATTTTCTGCCTTTTTCTTTAAAGCCCTCACAATTGTTCATCATCCAACGTGCAAACATCGCTGGAAACATACAGTTTGGCTGAGGATTTCCAGTCTCTTTTGCCCAGATCTCATAATGATGGGATGCTAGTTCCTCAACATCTTCTTTTGTTCTGGAATCCAGATAATTGATGTAAGGTGTGATTGCATGGCAATCCTTATCAACACCGACAATCCCGCAGATGATCCCATCTCCAAAAATAGAGCGGATGTTGTCTGGATCCAGATTCTTTTCTTTCATCTTTGTAACGCAGTTTCTGATCCCTGTAACCGTTGCATGAAGATACTGGTCTGCGTCCATTTCCACCCATCCCGGATGTGGATAATTTAAGATTGTTGCATTGGTATCCTGCACGATCAGGTTCATATCAATATCATAAACTGCTGTTTTTACACTTTGTGTTCCTGCGTCAAATCCTAAATAATATTGTTCCATACTAACTTCCTGCTTTAATTTCTGATTCTTTTTATGCTTCTACTTCTTTGATCAGCTGTACCATTTCGATTGCAGATAATGCACAGTCATATCCTTTGTTTCCTGCTTTTGTTCCAGCACGTTCAATCGCCTGCTCGATATTTTCTGTTGTAACAACTCCGAATAAAACTGGAATTCCTGTATTTAATGATACCTGTGCGATTCCTTTGGATACTTCGTTACATACATAATCATAATGGCTTGTTGCTCCACGGATCACTGTTCCAAGACAGATCACTGCATCGTATTTTTTGCTTTTTGCCATCTTGTCTGCGATCAGTGGAATCTCAAAAGCTCCTGGTACCCATGCGATATCGATATCTTCCTCTTTCACATCATGTCTTTTCAGTCCGTCTAAAGCTCCGGATACTAATTTGGATACGATAAATTCATTAAATCTGGCTGCTACGATTCCTACTTTTAATCCGCTTGCTACTAATTTACCTTCTAATACTCTCATTTTAATTACTCCTTTTTTCTTCGTTAATTTCGTTAATCTTAAGATCCCTGGGACCTTAATTTTTTTAATTTTTCTGTTAATTTAAACTTCGTATGTTGTCATGTGTCCCATTTTCTTTTGCTTTGTCTGCATATAATATTTATCAAATGGATTGATTGGCATCTGGATTGGTACTCGTTCTACGATCTCGAGTCCATATTCATTTAATCCGTCAATTTTGGTTGGATTGTTTGTCATCAGTCGTAGTTTTTTGATTCCTAAATCCTGTAAGATCATGGCTCCTGCACTGTAATCTCGTTCATCATCTTTAAATCCAAGAGCTAAGTTGGCCTCGACTGTATCCATTCCCTGTTCCTGTAATACATAAGCTTTCAGTTTATTGATCAATCCGATTCCTCGTCCTTCTTGACGCATATATAAGAAAACCCCTCGTCCTTCTTTCTCAATCTGACGCATTGCACGACTTCGCTGTTCTCCACAATCACAGCGTAAAGATCCAAAAGTATCCCCGGTCAGGCACTCAGAATGCACACGGCATAAAACTGGTTCTCCGTCTGCGATATCTCCTTTGACCAGTGCTACATGATGTTCCCCACTTCTCTGGTCCACATACCCATGTGCCTCAAATGTTCCGTATTTTGTTGGAAGCTGTGCGATTACTTCGCATACTACATCGCTCATCTTGTCTTTTCCCTCCTCGTTTTTTATTAAAATCCAGCATTTCTTAACATTTCCATTGTTAAGGTGCTGTTTGTATGTTTGTCGTTTGTTTCCTGCTGATCAAAATGCAGCAGTTTATCTATATATTTCCCAACCATGTCATTCTCCAGATTGATCTTATCTCCTGGTTTTTTATATCCAAAATTGGTATTTTTTATGGTATGTGGGATCATGGATACGGAAATGGTATCATCGCTTAACTTAGCGATCGTCAGGCTGATTCCATCGAGTGCGATCGATCCTTTTTCAATACAGTATTTCATGATATTTTCTGGGGCTTTGATCGTAAACCATACAGCATTATCATCTTGTTTTACACTAACAAGTTCCCCTGTATCATCCACATGGCCTGCTACCATATGACCTCCGAACCTTCCATTGGCTGCCATCGCTCGCTCTAAGTTGACGACAGATCCCTTTTTTAAACTTCCAAGACTGCTTCGGTTGAATGTCTCATTCATCACGTCTGCCTGAAATGTATTGCCGCTAATGTGAGTCGCTGTCAGGCAGACCCCATTAACTGCTACACTGTCTCCCAATTTAAGATCTTCAAAAATAACATTTGCTTTGATCGTAAGGACTGCTGCTTTGCTTCCTCGCTTCAGGGATATGACTGTTCCTAATTCTTCTACGATTCCAGTAAACATGATCTCACCTTTCCTTCCAGTAATATGTCATTTCCAAGTGGTGTTGCCTTTAATTCATCAAATACCAAAGCTTCTTGGATCCTTTCGATCCCTTTGCCTTCTACAGGTGTTTTGGCCTTTTCTCCTCCAAATAATTTTGGAGCAATATAGGCGTAAACTTTGTGAACACAGTCGTTTTTGATCAAGGATTCATTCAAGATTCCACCACCCTCAACTAAAACACTGTCAATTTCCATATTTCTTAACTGTTTTAAAACTTCTTTGACATTGACCTTTCCATCTTGCTCTGACGTTTTTAAGATCTTGCATCCTTTTTGTTCTAATTTTGCTATTTTTTCTTGATCCTTACTTATGGTAGCGATGATCGTTGGAATTTCTCTGGCTGTTTTTACGATATTTGATCCTTCCGAAATCCTTAAGTTTGAATCACATATCACACGAATTGGATCATTCCCATGTTCGATTCGTGCATTTAACATCGGATCATCTGCTAAAACCGTACCGATCCCTGCCATGATCGCTGCATACTGATGTCGTAATGTATGTACATGTCTTCTGGCTTCTTCTCCTGTGATCCACTTGGATTCACCAGTTGCCGTTGCAATCTTTCCATCCAATGTCATTGCGTATTTTAGTGCTGTATATGGAATATCATTCTGAATATAATGAAAAAATATATCGTTTAACTGTCTGCACTCTTCTTCAAGAATTCCTGTCTCAGTTTCTATTCCATGATCATTCAGGATTTTGATCCCGCCCCCTGCCACTTTCGGATTGGGATCTAAATTCCCGACATATACTTTCTTGATCCCTGCTTCGATCAACGCTTCCGTACATGGTGGTGTTTTTCCATAATGGCAGCATGGCTCCAATGTTACATAAATCTCAGCTCCCTCAGGATCTTCTATGCAGTTTTTTAAGGCATTTCGCTCTGCATGTAATCCGCCGATCTTCTCATGATATCCTTCCCCAATAACCCTTTGATCTTTTACGATCACTGCTCCGACTAAAGGATTTGGATTGGTATATCCACAGCCTTTCTTGGCAAGTTCGATCGCACGCCGCATATATTCTTCTTTCAAATATTTTTCTCCCTTCCCTTCAGGTTCTTTGATTTTGGGAGGTTGGATTTTGATTGGTATTGAAATCGGAAATATAAAAAGGAGTTCCTGATCTTTGTTCTAATTCTTCAGGAACTCCTTTTTGATATCTTGATATTTCTTTTTGAAATAAAAAATCCTGGAATTATAAAAATCCCAGGACATGATGATCAATATCACTTCTTAAATCTTCTTCCATCCAGACTGTACTGTCGGCCTTGGAATCTCACCAAGTCATGCTTATCAAAAGCTCGCGGGCTGTAACCGCCGGTAGGGAATTGCACCCCGCCCCGAAAACAAATTCATTATAGTAGTTCTTTCTATTCTTGTCAACCTAGGATTCTCTATCTTCCATCTTCTGTCTGCTATATACACAGCCACAAAAATTCTGTCGATACAGATCATATTCTTTACTCAGACGGATCGACTCTAAATAACCGCCCTTTTTCTTAAAATCAGACAGCAGATAACGGACACCATATTCCTCCTGCAGACGCAGACCCTCTGCACGGTTTCCTTTATGAAACTCAGCCATTGCGTCTAATTCCTTCTGATTTCCTTCAATCTTCATATGTTGAATTTCCTTTCCCAGCCTTCATTACGGATTTTCTGCTTTACTTAAGATCTCTTTTTGCGTTCTCTGCTCTTGTTCTTAATTTTTAATCCTGTTTATATTTCACAGCAGTTCCATATGCAATAACTTCTGCTGCCCCTGACATTACCTGGGAGGAGCCGTATTTTACACCGATCACAGCATCTGCATTCATCTCTTTGGCTTCATCTACCATACGCTTGGTGGCAATCTGTCTTGCCTCATTGAGCATTTCCGTATAGCCTGTGATCTCTCCGCCTACCAGAGTCTTCATCCCTGCCATGAAATCTTTTCCTACATTTTTTGTCTGTACAACTGTTCCCTTTACAATTCCCAGTGCCTCAAACTCTACACCCGGAATATATTCAATACTTAGAAGCTTCATCCTCTTCTCCTCCTTCAATCTCTTTCATGCGTCCTGCAAGTGCTGCCAGAATTCCTCCGATGATCACAACCGGTATGGCGATCAGAAATATCAGCAGTCCGGTCGGTATGGGATCTTGTGTATTTGCCCACAGCATAAGCCCTATGGTAAATCCCATAAGCAAGATCATAACCACTGCTCCAATGATTGCTCCTGTCCTTCTTTTCTTACGGATATCTGTTTTCTTTATATCCATAAACCTTGCACCCTCTTTCTCCATCTGCTCGATTTCTTCCAGACAGTTCTCGGCATTCAAGGTATCCAGAGACTGATGCTCTGCGATCAGGCGCTCACACATTTCCTGCATTTTCACAAGGCCCTCCCTGCGGCGTTCCAGTTCTCCCAGGTGCTGTTCCAGACAAAACTGCAGGCTTTTCCTTTTTTCAAAAAGAGCTCTCATCTCTTCTATGGAAATATCCATCTTCCGGAATAATTTGATTTCCTGAAGTCTGGCAATATCTGCCGTATGATATTCCCGGTATCCATTCTCTGCACGCTCCACATTCAGGAGACCCTGCTCTTCATAAAAACGGATATTCTTTCTGGTGATGCCTACCAGCTCTTCCACCTGTTTGATCTTCATAATGCTACCTCTTGCTTTCCTGACAGCAGATACAGCTAATCCGCTGCTCTACTGCCTGTCTGTGCTTCCTTTATACTGCTTCCACAAGGAGGAAGGTCAAGTATTTTTTGAAAAAAATCGAAAAAAAGTATAGCTTCCGGCAGGGGGAATCTTTTAAGCTCCTGTACGATCTGAACCTCTCATAATTGTGATCAAAGAGCTGAGCAGCAATAGCATGGGATAGAATAATTTCGGCATGATCTGAAATGCAGAAATTTCACCACCCAGTTCATTCACTGCTGAGATTGCAACCAACATCTGTGCACCATATGGAATCACTCCCTGGAAAACGCAGGAAAAAGTATCCAGTATGGAAGCTGTCTTTCTCGGTGTAATTCCATACTCCTCTGCCATTTCCTTTGCGATAGGGTTTGCCATTACGATCGCCACTGTATTATTGGCAGTGGCAATATCCATAGTTCCTACCAGAAGTCCCATTCCAAGCTGTCCGCCCTTTTTTCCGCGGAAAATTTTATGGATCCAGCTAAGAAGTGCATCGAATCCACCATACTCACGTATCAGCGCACACATGGCAGCTACCAGAATCGCCACCATACAGGTCTCAAACATTCCAGATACACCGGATCCCATATTTTTCAGGATCTCTACAGGTGTGGTATGTCCTCCGATCAGCATAATAAATGCTCCGGATACGATTCCTGTCAGCAATACCACAAACACATTGATCCCAACAATTCCTCCGATCAATACCAGCACATACGGTATTACCTGTGTCAGATGATAGGGCTGGATCACACGGCCCTGGATTTCTGTCTGAAATGACAAAATCAGAATTAAAATCAGTGTAGCAACGGCTGCCGGAAGAGCGATCCAGAAGTTTTCCCTGAATTTGTCTTTCATCTCACATCCCTGACCATTACATGCAGCAATCGTCGTATCTGAAATAAAAGAAAGATTGTCCCCAAACATGGCTCCTCCCATAACAGAAGCCACACAAAATGCCAGATCAAATCCTGATGCTGTGGAAACTGCTGCTGCGATCGGTGTCAGAAGGGTAATGGTTCCCACAGAGGTTCCCATAGCCACAGACACAAAACAGGCAACTATAAACAGCACAGACACTGAAAATCTGGCAGGTATCAGACTCAGCATACAATATGCAACACTCTCAGCACTGCTTCTTCCCACAACTCCTACAAAAGATCCAGCTGCAAGGAAGATCAGAAGCATGGTGATGATATTTTTGTCCCCAACTCCCTGTGCCATGATCTCCAGTTTCTTATCAAAATCCAGTGCTCTGTTCTGCAGACAGGCAACCAGGATTGCAGCAAGAAATGCTACTACGATCGGCACATTATAAAATCCCATGGGGATTTCCATCACATACTCAAACAAAATGCCCAGTCCAAGGTATAATACAAGAAATACACCAATGGGAAGCAGGGCAATTCCTTTTCCTTTTTTCATCTTTCATCCTCTTTCTACCATAATCTCTTTATGGTTATATAATCACTCTGCTATTTTAGCATACCCACAGCTTTCCTGCCATAATATTTCTTACAGTTTTGGCTGATAGCGCATATCCGATACATTGTAAACCGTCACAAAGGCCTTTGGATCTTCATGATTAATGTAAGCCATCAGCTTCTGATATTCTGTTTTGTCTACGATCGTGATGATCTCATTGCGTTTCTTCATATTATAGGCACCTGTCGCTTCATAGATCGTCGCTCCGCTGTGCAGATCTTCGATAATGAATTTACGCAGTTCTTCCTCTTTCTGAGTGATGACACAGACACGACGTTTAATATTATGGTCAAAGATAAAGTGATCCAGAACTATTCCATTAAAGTATGTTCCCAGAATACTCAGCACCACTGTTTTCTTATCATATACAAGCGCTGCGGAAAGAGCCACACACATACCGGAAAGAGACATTGCTTTTCCCAGTTCCATGTGGAGATATTTGTTCATGATCTTTGCCACAATATCCAGACCACCGGAGGATGCATTTCTGTTAAAAAGAATGCTCAGTCCTACACTGACTACCAGGATATAGCACAGTACATCCAGCTCCTGACTGTTGGTCATAGAGCCAAAATCCGGAAATACTTTCTCAAATAATCCGAGAAATAAAGGCAAAACGATGCTGGTGTAAACCGTTTTTACGCCAAATTCGCGTCCGCAGGTGATGAAGCCAATGATCAGAAGTACCACATTCAAAATCATGATGATTGCAGACAATGATAAAGGTACAAAGTTTGATAACACGATACCAAGACCGGAGATACTGCTTACAGAGGTATGGCTCGGCACCAGAAAGAAATAAACTGCTGCCGCAATGATCGCTACCGCACCTGTCAGGATCAGCGCTTCCTTTATGATATCTGCATAATTTAGTTGTTTTTTCATAGTTAGATTTCCTGTCTTTCTTTCCATATTCTTGTTCTATTGTAACATATGGAAAGAGAATGTCCATCAGCAATTACAAAAAGAGGCTGCCTTACGTGACAGCCTCTTTGTAAATCCTTATAACCTATAGGACTGCTATAAAATTCGCTTTCATATTTTAGAGCGTGTTTGAAAAACACTCTAAGATTTTATCCTAACGGCTCTGTATGTTCTTCAGATAAATAAGCTTTCTGTTCTTCCTCCGGAGCTTCCCAGATTGTTGTTGTAGTTCCATCCTTATCTACATACACTTCTTTTATCTCATCTTTTTTCAGAATCTCATGAAGATTATCATATGGATAAAAAATACAGCTTACATATTTTTCCCACAGGCTCTGTTCAAAATGGATAGTCATTACACCTGTTTTCCTGTCCAAAGATGTTCTCCAGCGATAATTTCCTTTTATATTCATTCTATATGTTACTTCATCTTTATTATCCTCAACAATAGTAATCCCGGCATCTTTGTAGTTGATATATGTGACATGTTTATTCATGAACGTGAACACTGCCACAAAGCAAATTACGGTTGCTGCTATGGAAAGCAGGATTGTTTTTATCTTTCTTTTCTTTAAAAATTTCCTGAAGCTTTTCAAGTCATTTGCTTCATGGCTGCTTTCTTTTGTCTGCGCAGAGATCTTCATATCATTTTCAAGGTCTGTCTTTGTCTCATGGTATACCCGCTGGCAGATTTCGCAGTTTTGCAGGTGTTCTTCTACAAGTTCTTTTGTGTCATCACTTACCACATTATCAATGTATAATGGCAGAATATCCTGGATCACATTACAGTTTATTTTTTCCATGTTACTTTTCCTCCTGACTTATCTGTGCTCTTATCATCTGGCGTGCACGGTGGCAGGTTACTCTTGCCCACCCTGCACTTTTCTGATAGCATTTTCCGATCTGCTCAAAGGAGAGCTCACCATATATCCGCAGGTGAAATACTTCCCTGTAGGGTTCCGGTATCAGTTCTGCATAGCGTTTGAGATTCCGAACTGTCTCATCCTGCACGATCTGATCCAGTACTGCCGGGGATGTATCCTGCATGGAATCCTGCATTATTTCTGAAAATTCTTCGCCTACATAGATTTTATTTCGTCTGCAATAGCGGAAATATGTATTCTTCGCAATTACAAATAGCCATGCGCGGATATCCTTCCGGCCATCAAATTTCTCAATATTATTCATTGCCTTCAGGAATGTTTCCTGGGTGATCTCCTCTGCCAGACTTTCATTTTCGGAAAGTGCCCGGATATAGAGAAAGACATCATGGAAATACTTCCGGTAGATTGTTTCGATTTCTGATTTCTCCATTCCTGCTCCTTGTATTTTTATTATCCTACTGCATCTTTCGGGATTTTTAATAGCCCGGTCTTCTTCCATTGAATGTCTGAACATGATCCTGATTTTATTTCATCTGCATTGAATATTCCAAAATATCGTTTCATGATGATCCTCCTGTCTGCTGTATCATTATTTTATCTGATGTCTTTCTATATAATTAAGTCACAGACAGAAGAAACGTTACAAAAAATAAAAAAGAATCCCCTGCAGTTTGCTTTTCGCAGTCTCTGCAAGGGACTTACCTGATTTAGTTAAAACAACAGCTCCATCTGATCCCCCACTTCAATTCTCGCAGTGACAAGTTCATCCGGTTCTTTCCCTCTTTTGTGTTCGGCTTTCAGGTACTGGGTACCGCCTCTCAGACTTGCAGCGATCAGATTCAGCACATATATATTGTCAAAACGATTATAGATGGACTCTCCGCCCAGACCGGTAAGGCAGATAAGCTGTGTGTTGCTCTTTTTTGCCATATCCATCAGCGGGATCAGCAGATGGGAGGCATTGGTCTGTGCGAACGGGTTGTCCATGATCAGAACCTTTCCCTCATTTTTATCTGCAAAAATGTCCGTATCATCCCGTCTCATATAATACAGAAGGCTGGACAGGATTACAAATGCAGACAGAAATCCTTCTCCGCCTGAGTTTCTGGAAACCTCTTTCCATGTAATCGGATATTCCCTCTGAGCTTCGATCTTATAAAGATGGATCTGTACATTTCCGATTCCTACCACCTGATCATAGAGATTTCTGGTAGTAATACCGGAGCCGAAAAACTCCTGTGCGTTCTCATTTTTCTCGAAAAGTTCCACGCCTTCCATAGTGATCTTATCAATAAAGTCTTCCAGACGCAGACGGTAAAGCCCTGCATTTTCTTCCCAGTCCGGAAGCTGGATCTTTAACATTTTGATATTTCTTTCCCTTATGGTGATGGTTGAATTATGGTCGATTTTTCCAAGGTTACTGTGGATTTCCCGGACATAATCCTCCAGAAGTTCTGTGATACGTTCCTTCTCCCTCTCTACTACAGAAATATCAACCTCCAGCTTCTCCATAAGGCTGTCATAGGACTGCACTGTAGTTTTTAACTGAGTCAGAACACGCACTGCATCATCGGAAAGCTCCAGCATCTGTTCCAGCGGTTTCCTGTAAAAATCATCCTGAAAGCTTTCCATACGGACAATCTTATTCAGCGTGCGCACCAGTTCTTCCTTCTTCTGTCCGGTATCCCGCATTTTCTGATTATAATCCCTGATCAGGATTCCCTTGCAATTTCTTAATTCTTCCGCAGACAGATTCTCCGAAACCGGCTCATGGTCTTCTGCATCCACAGGAATCAGTTCATTATACTCTGATAAAGCAGTCAGATTCTCTTCATAGCTGCGAAGCTTTCCGCTTAAAAACTCCTCCTGCTTCTTCTCTTCTTCCTTCTCATAAAGAAGCTGATTTTTCCTTGCCTGAAAATCCTGTCCCTGAATCTCATCCTTTGGCAAAGGTTTCTCCATACCGCAGACAGAGTGGATTCTTTTTGTCAGTTCGCTGATCTTACTCTGAGCCACTGCTGCCTTTTTGTCTGCATCATTCCACTGCATATCCTTTGTCTGGATCTTTCTGCGGAAATCTTCCAATACTCCCTCCTGATGTGACTCTTCTTTTCTGTCATAGATCACGCCGGACCACTGTTCAGGCTTTAAGTGATATTTTTTCTGAAGATAATCCAAATCTTCCTTTTCTCTCTGGTAACGTGCGGCAGATCTTCTCTCCTGCTCTTCCAGATTCTTCAGTTCCTGTGAAAGAACAGAGGTGATTGCCTCATAACGTGCTTCCATCTGCTCCGTTGACATGCTGGCAAATCCAAATTGCTGGCTCTGCTGTTTCCTGACCTCATCTGACTCTCTGCTGCCTGACTCATATGACGCATATCTGGTATATTTTTCATCCAGTTTGTCTTTTTCTCTCTCCAGCATATTCAGATTATGCTCCAGAGTCATTTTCTCCTCCAGAAGCTTTTCCTGTCTGTCCTTTGCAAGCTTCTGGTTTTCCCGGAAACGAGTTTCATCCTTTTTACATTTTTCAAGCTCATTTCGATTATTTTCATAGAAAGCATAATCTTTTTCCAACTGGGAAAAATCTTCCAGACGCTGTTTCTGACGGTCAATTTCCGCAGCAGATTTTATGAGCAGATTCTGCAGCTTTTCATGTGCTGTCTTCAGACTGTCAAGCTCCTGCGCTGCATCCCGGATATCCTTTTCCAGAGATTTTTTCTCTTCCTCAAGAGTTTTCAGAAGCTCCTGGATTTCTTCCCATTTTTCTTTTGTTACAGACTGGTTTTTCAGTGTTTCCTGACGCTGAAAATACTCTGCGTATTCCTTTTTGCGCTGATCTACAGCCTGATTTAGTTTCTCCAATTCTTTCTTTTTCTCCCAGAT
>OGRH01001887.1_pt1 | contig 12110 bp, 9 predicted proteins | sample 1553461 | NCBI WGS metagenome assembly OGRH01 (sample SAMEA2580092, study PRJEB22360) | human gut metagenome | biome: human gut; feature: human-associated habitat; material: faeces | place: Denmark | collected 2008/2010
CGACCGGAGCAGCCGCGGCGTTTCCACTTTTCCAGCATCGGACCGGCCGCCTCTTTGATGAGACGGAGAAATTTCTTTTTATCTTTTCCGTTGCCGCAGCTCATAGATACCGCAGCAACCCCTTTCCTTTTATAGTATGATTCCCAAGCTTTCGTCATTCCCGGATCCGCAAGATCCGCCTTATTCAGTATGACGATGCGCGGCTTCCCCGACAGAAGCTCTTCCACCATAGGGTTCGCGCTGGACAGAGGAATACGGGCATCCAAAAGTTCCGCCACATCTACCGCTTTCAAGTGTTCGATAATCAGCCGTTTTGTCTTTGCCATATGGCCGGGAAACCATTGTATCAGCATAATAATCCTTTCTATCCCCTAACGGGTTTACCTATGCTCCCTTATTTTACCACATAAGTTCTTTTCATGGGTCGTTCCCGTTTTTCGACTATGTCAAGACCTTGCAGGTAACATCTCTTTTCTCTTCCAGTCAATGACCAACTCCGCTGCCCAAACAGTTTCGCAAAGAATGGTCATTGCATAAAACACCCATAAACCTTTATATGGACATTTCAACAAAAAACGCTCGCATCAACGGGCGAGCATTGTATTTTCTCAAAAGATATAACGGATAAGGATGTATACCAATGCGCCGACTGCCGCTGTGCTGGGAATCGTCATGACCCAGGCACCCACCATGGAATACGCCACATTCCAGTGTACTGCACGGAACCGCTTTGCCCAGCCCACCCCCATAATGGAGCCTGTGACCACATGTGTCGTAGATACGGGGAGATGCAGAAAGGTCGCCGTGAAAATAGTTAACGCCGAATTGATATCTGCTGCCAGTCCGTTCACCGGTTCCAAACGGAATATTTTATTCCCGACAGTACGGATAATGCGCCAGCCGCCCACGCTCGTCCCCGCACACATGGCAAATGCACAGGCAATCTTTACAAGGAAAGGAACTTCCAGTTCTCCAATGTATCCGCCGGACAAAAGCGCCAGCGTGATGATTCCCATACACTTCTGCGCATCATTTGAACCGTGGGAAAATGCCATTACCGCGGCGGATAAGCTCTGTATATGGAGAGAAATATAATTCACTTTCGATCTCCCCACATTCCGGAACAGGATAAACAGAAGCGTCATGATGACATATCCGCTGAACATGGCAATAACAGGTGAACCGATGAGTCCCGCCACGATCATAAAAACCCCGTTCCCATTGATTGCCCCCGTACCGTAAGAAATTGTCACCGCTCCGAGGACACCGCCGATCAGCGCATGAGAGGAGCTGGAAGGCATGCCGATCTTCCAAGTAAAAAGATTCCATACGATAGCGGCAAAAAGCGCCGCTATAAGCACTGTGGAGTCCACCATCTGCGGAGACGTGACAATCTCCCCTCCGATTGTTTTCGCCACACCGGTCGACACCATCGCTCCAACAAAATTTAAAAACGCCGACATGATAATCGCTATGCGGGGACTTAAGGAGCGCGTTGCGATACAGGTAGCAATCGCATTTGCTGTATCATGGAAGCCGTTGATAAAATCAAAGGCAAGCGCCAGAACAATTACCAGGCCTATCGCATAAATATCAGGCATATTTCATAACCACTTCTTTAATCAAATTACCGACGCGTTCTGCCTGATCTGCCGTTTCCTCCATCGTTTCCATGATTTCCTTCCAGCGGATAATCTCTACCGCCTCATGGGTACCGTCAAACAAATCAGAAATAATCGCACGATAAATCGTGTCTGCTTCACTTTCGAGACGATTGATCTTACGGGCCCGTTCTGTAATCTCTGTTTCATTTTTATCTATATCTTTCAGGAGGCGGAACAGGATAATCAATTCTCCGGACATTTCTATCAGAATATCCGCCATGCGAAGCATCCGGTTCCAACCGAGGCCGGCATGATAAATGCGCAAAGTAAAGATGACATCTTTAATATCGTCTACACAGTCGTCCAGGTTGCTGGTAAGGAGATAAAAATCCTCTCTGTCAATAGGCGTAATAAAGACATGCTTCATTTTTGCCGCCACTTCATGGGTCACTCCGTCAGCAAGATGCTCAATTTTCTCTGCTTCCTTGGCACAGCGTTCCAGCTTCTTCGGATCTTGAAGGACTTCCTTGACCATAAGCGTTCCTTTGTGAAAATATTCTCCATTTGTTACAAGAAAATCAAAAAACTCTTCATGCTTATTGACCAGGCTGAACATACTCCCGCCCCCTTAAAAGGTACACGACTTCCTATTATTTTCTTTATCATAAAGCAGCTGTGTAAATTCTTTGTAAAAATTTATTTACAAAATGATTCTACTTTCATGCCAAATTGGAAACAGAAAATATTCCTTTCTCATTTTCCCTGTTCCGCAAAACTTTTATCATGTATAATAATTACGGATATCAGGAGTATCCTTTATAGTAAGGTAAGTTGTTCAGGAGGAAAAAATCATGAATGAAGAAAAAGCTTTGGAAGAAATGTCGCGCCTTGCAGGTACACAGACCGAAAAAAATCTGCGCGCCGCTTTCGCGGGAGAGGCACAGGCCCATGTGAAATACAATCTCTTCGCTGGCGAAGCACGAAAAGATCCGTCCATGTCCCGGCAGATTGCCGATCTCTTTGAAGAAACCGCGAATCAGGAAAGAGCTCATGCTAAAATCTGGTTCTGGCTCGTGGGGGATCTGAAAAAGGATACCGCTGATCATTTGAAAATGGCAGCCAAAGGGGAAAATGATGAATGGACTTCAATGTATCCGGAGTTTGCTGAAACTGCAAAAAAAGAGGGCTTTCCGCAGATTGCTTTCCTCATGACCAAAATCGGCGAAATTGAAAAGCAGCATGAAAGAAGATATAAAATTCTTCTTGCCAATGTGGAAAACGGCAAATTATTCAAGAGAGATGAAAAGAAACTCTGGATGTGCGCGAACTGCGGCTTCACTTGCGAATCCGTAGAGGCGCCGGAAGAATGTCCCGTATGCAACCACCCCCGTTCTTTCTTCGCTATTAAGGCGGAAAATTACTAATCTATGATAAAACGCTGATGGGCTGCTCATTTATTTATTAGCATAATAATCAGCGACAACAAGAAAAGAAAAAGGACTGAGAAAATATTTTATGTTTCCCTCAGTCCTTTTTCTTGTTTATTTTTTATTCTGCCAATTCCTGCTTTCGAAGCCACCGGATCGCATCTCCCAATATGTAAAGAGAGCCGCAGACGAGGACAATATCGTTTTCATCCGCCTCTTTCACCGCCTTTTCCAAAGCATCTGCCACGCTCCCCGCTATCTTGTGCTCCGCCCTGATTTTCTGCCGGTCAATCATTTCACAGATTTCTTCAGGCGTCCTTGTCCTCGGTGTCGGCGCGGCGCAGGCATAAACCTTGTCCCCTTTTCTTACGAGCATCTGAATAATGGTTTCCGTCGTTTTATCCTGAAGAGAAGAAAAAACGAAAATACGCCGTTTATCGGGATACTGTTCCCGCAATGCTTCCTGAAGCGCTTCCGCTCCGGCCTCATTGTGCGCGCCGTCTAAGACAACTGTTTTCCCCCCTGCGTGATGGATTTCAAAACGGCCCTGCCATCTGGTCCGCGCCAATCCTTCACGGAGATCATTTTCATTAATCCGCCCGTCTTCTTTCATGAGAATGGTAAGTGCCATCGCTGCCACCGCCGCATTGACTGCCTGATGGGCACCGATAAAGGGAACAAAGAGCATGCTCTTTTCCAGTTCTTTCGGCATGCCTTTCCGTTTCACCACTACGACCTGGCCCTGCTCCCATTTATTTCTTGTGTCGATTTCAAAATCACGGCCGTAAAAATAAATGCGTGCTTTTTTATTGTGGGCATCTTTTTTCAATTCCTTCAAAGCCACATGCTGCGCCGCAGTGACTACCGGAATCCCCTCTTTGATAATTCCCGCTTTTTCTCTCGCTATTTCCTGAAGGGTATTTCCCAGATACTGCATGTGATCCATAGCCACATTCGTAATGACGGAAACAACAGGCATCACTACATTGGTCGCGTCAAAACGTCCGCCCATGCCGACTTCCATAACGGCGTAATCCGCTTTGTTTTCACGGAAATACCAAAACGCGATGGCTGTCAGCAGTTCAAATTCCGTCAATGCTTCTTCCCCCGCGGCTATCAGCTCGTCATGAGCTTTAAAAACCACTGTGGCCGCTTTGGCAAAATCTTCCCGGGAGATATCTTTTCCCCCCAGGTAAATCCGTTCCGTGTAGTCTATAAGATGCGGTGACGTAAACCGCCCTACCCTAAGATTTGTATTTTCCAAAACACTTGTTATCATAGCGGCGACGCTCCCTTTTCCATTCGTCCCCGTGATATGGATCATCTTACAGGCTTTTTCAGGATTTCCCAGTACAGCAAGAATTTTTTGCATTCGTTCCAGCCCCGGCTTGATTCCGAAAATGGATGCTTCTTCCAGACGGGAAATACTTTCCTGATAATTCATACTGACTCCTTTATGCAACAACAATTAAAGATCGGCAAGGAAACGAAGACGTTCATCAAATGATTTCATCTTCTCTTCAAACTCCGCAAGTTTTTCTTTTTCTTTCGCCACAACATCTTCCGGCGCTTTCGCAAGAAAACCCTTATTGTTCAACTTACCGGATGTACGGGCGATTTCTTTTTCCAGAGCGGCTTTTGCCTTTTCGATCCGTTCTCTTTCCTTAGCCGTATCAATCAGGCCTTTCAATTCAAGATATACTTCCATGCCCGTGACAACAGCAGCAAGGGCATTTTCAGGCTTTGTTCCATCAGCGGCAAGCAGGACGATTTTTTCTACATGCCCCAGTTTTTCAAAATATTCTTCATGGGTTTCGATACATTTTTTCAAATCATCACGATGAACCACGATCCGGATATGGCACATTCTGTTCGGCGCCACATTCGCTTCCGCACGCATATTGCGGACAGCCTTAATCGCGTCCATGATACGCTCCATCTGCTCCTGTTCTTCCGGGAAACGAAGTCTTTCATCAGCTGCCGGCCAGGGAGCTCTCGCCAGAGTTTCACCGGAGTGGGGCAGATGCTGCCAGAGGTGTTCCGTAATAAACGGCATAAAAGGATGCAGGAGCGCCATGATTCTCGTCAGTACATACACAAGGACATACTGGGTAACCTGCCGGTCGGCATTGTGCGCTCCATAAAGACGGCCCTTCGCCGTTTCAATATACCAGTCGCAGAAAGAGTTCCATGCAAAATCATAAATAGAATCCGCGGCAGCGCCTAACTCATATTTATCAAGGTTCTCGCTGACATGCTCTTCCGTCTGCGCAAGACCTTCCAAAATCCATTTATCCGCAAGTGTATACTGACTTTCTTCCGGAATGAAACAGGGATCATAGTCATCCAAATTCATAAGGGTAAACTTGCTGGCGTTCCATAATTTATTGGCAAAATTACGGTTTCCCTCCACACGTTCATAGTAAAAACGCATATCATTGCCCGGCGTATTGCCTGTGACAAGCGTAAACCGAAGCGCATCAGCGCCATATTTCTCAATCACTTCCAAGGGATCGATGCCGTTGCCCAGGGATTTGGACATTTTCCGCCCCTGGGAATCGCGGACAAGACCATGAATAAACACATACCTGAAAGGAATTTCCTTCATGAATTCCATAGACATGAACATCATACGGGCAACCCAGAAAAAAATGATGTCATAACCGGTAACCATCGTAGATGTAGGATACCATTGGTTCAGGACCGGCGTCCTGTCAGGCCAGCCCATGGTGGAAAACGGCCAGAGCGCAGAGGAAAACCATGTATCAAGAACGTCAGGATCCTGGCGGATATGTTTGCTTCCGCATTTCGGGCAGGCCTCCAAATCGGTGCGGGACGCAATGACTTCACCACAATCGTCGCAGTACCACACAGGAATACGATGTCCCCACCAGAGCTGGCGGGAAATACACCAGTCATGAATATTTTCTAGCCACTGGATATAGGTAGAAGAAAAACGTTCGGGAACAAATTTTGTTTTCCCCGACTGCACTGCCTCCATAGCGGGACCAGCAAGCGGTTTCATTTTGACAAACCACTGTTTCGTGGTAAGCGGTTCAACAACCGTATGGCAGCGCGAGCAGTGACCGACGGCATGTTCTTTTTCTTCGCTTTTTACCAAAAGCCCCATATCCGTAAGATCTTTGATGATCTCTTTCCTGCACTCGTAGCGGTCCATGCCATTATATCTGCCCGCCTTTTCGTTCATCGTGCCGTCTTTATTCATGATGACGATGGTTTCCAGATGGTGGCGTTCACCCATGGCAAAGTCATTTGGATCATGGGCAGGTGTAATCTTTACACAGCCTGTACCATATTCCATATCTACATATTCATCAGCGATGATAGGAATTTCTCTGTCAGTAGTCGGCAGCTTCACCTTCTTCCCGACCAGATGCGCATATCTTTCATCTTTCGGATTAACAGCGACGGCCGTATCACCGGGAATCGTTTCAGGACGGGTCGTCGCGATGCGCACAGCACCTTCCTCATCAGCAAGAGGATAATCGAAATACCACAGATGGCCCATATCATTTTCATGCTCTACTTCGATATCGGAAAGCGCCGTCTGGCAGCGGGGACACCAGTTGGTAATGCGGAACCCCTGATAAATCAGACCTTTTTCATAAAGGGATACAAATACTTCACGGACAGCACGGGCGCAAACATCATCCATCGTAAAACGTTCACGGCTCCAATCACAGGAAGACCCCAGGCGTCGGATCTGCTTCCCGATGGTATTCCCGTATTTTTCCTTCCATTCCCATACGCGTTCCAAAAATTTTTCACGTCCCAGATCGTACTTTGTGAGGCCTTCTTCGGCGATTTGTTTTTCCACCTTGACCTGCGTGGCGATACCGGCATGGTCCTTTCCCGGAAGCCAGAGGACATTATACCCCTGCATCCTTTTATAGCGGATCAGGATATCCTGCAATGTATTGTCCAGCGCATGCCCCATATGAAGCTGCCCCGTTACATTGGGAGGCGGCAGCACAATGCTGTACGGCTCTTTCCCCTCCTCCGGTTCATCATGAAATACACCGTGTTCCTCCCAAAAGTTATACCATTTCTCTTCAATCGCACCGGGTTCATACTTCCCTAAATCTTTCATCTCATCCATGTCATCCACTCCCTGTAAATAAAAAACTCTTTCATCCCCATAGGACGAAAGAGACTTCCGCGGTACCACCTAAATAGCTGTCAGGCCACTCATCAGCGCGTAACGTGCGCGGCGGACAGGCCTCCGTACAGCATCTCCCTGCCGGCTCCGGGGTGACTTGCTGTTTTCTTTCTGCCGCTCTTCCAGCCAAGGAGCGGTTCTCTTTGAGAAAACCTGACAGCTTCTTCCCATCCATGCCATTTTTAATATATTCGTTATTATATAAGCGGAAATATATTTTTGCAAGTGACCGGATGTGTAAAAACGAATACGGTATGTATAACGCCATCGGATAACTGGCAATAAAGAACGGTTTGTTCTATAATAATGAAAATAAATTACTGTTCTGCAGGAAACAGAATTATGCAGCTTGTATATTTCCGTTTTCCTATTTTTTCTGCAAGGAATCCCCATGCCTGATTCATATAAAAAAACGGTAGGAATTTTTATGCTCCTGCTTCTGGCAGCCATATGTTTTCTTATCGCTAAAATATTCTTTCCTGAATTTTACAGCAATACCATCACCCTGACTTTGGCGGGAGATGTGTATAGTCTGTCCCGCTATATTTCCTCTTTTGGTTACGGGGCTTTTGCAGTGAGCCTTTTTTTACTGATTCTCTGTAACGTTTTCGGTATCCCCACGATTCCTTTTCTCACCATCAACGGCGTTCTTTTCGGTCTTCTGCCGGGAATCATTATTTCCTGGATCGGCGAAGTTATAGGGATTGAAATCAGTTTCCACATCGGCCGCATATTTTTCAGGGATGAAGCAAGGCGGATCATTGAGAAAAAGCATATGTTAAGAAAAGTAGACAAATACAGTTCGGTATATGCCATGGCTGTAGCCCGGGCAATCCCCTACTCGCCAAACATTCTCTTTACCGCAGCGGCAGTCCTCACAAAACTCACTACAAGACAGCATCTGCGGGCAACACTCTTCGGAAAAATTCCTTCCGTAGTCATTGAAGTCGTTCTCGGCCATGACTTGATTCATTTTTCCCAGCACGGTATACGTTTCGTTGTTCTCTTCATTCTTACTCTCGGAGGTTTTTTTGTCCACCGCCGTTATAAACAGTACAAATGTGGAGCAAGGAAACAATTTTTTTGATTTTCTCACGCAAAACATCTTTTCTTCCGTAAGAGCAGGAAGATTTTTTTATGCGGAAACCCCGTCATTTTGTGTAATAAAAACAGGAGGCAGCCATCATGACCAAAGGATATATCCATGTATATACAGGCGATGGAAAGGGCAAGACCACTGCCGCTGTCGGTCTCGCCATCCGCGCTGTCGGTGCTGGAAAAAAGGTTTGTATCCTTCAATTTATGAAATCCCTGGCCTATTCGGAGCAGAAAATTCTCCAATCGCTTCCGGGCATCACCCTGATTACACTGGGCAAACCTTACTTCATCGCAAAGGAAGGAATGCTCACGGATGAACAGCGAAAAACATGGGGAAACCATATTCGAATTTATCCTGCGGGACATCCTCCGAAAGACTATCGGGAAATGACTCTGAAAGGAATTGAGCAGGCCATAGACGCTGTTTCTAAAAACTACGACATGGTCATCCTGGACGAATATAATATGGCACGCTGGTATGATTTGGCAACAAAGGAAGATACGGGAAAAATTTTAAAAGCCCGCCGCCCTGAAGTAGAACTCATTTTTACCGGACGGAATGCGCCGAAAGAAATTCTTGACGCCGCCGATTTGATTACGGAAATGAAAAAGATACGCCACTATTATGACAAAGGCGTACCTGTACGAACCGGTATTGAAAATTAAATAAGATAAAAAACGGATACTCCGTTCCTGAAGCATATTATATGCCCACAGGAATATTCGGAAGTATCCGTTTATATTTACCACTTTCTCGGTATCTCGGGAAAATGATCAACAATCATCATGTCCGCCAGTATATTTGCCATCAATTTATCATCTTCGTCATACATTTCCGCGGCAATAACAATTGTTGTTCTGCCGTTGTGGGTAATATGGCTTTTTACACGGATTCTGGAACCCGGTCTCGCATTACGGATAAAACTCATCGTAAGGCTGACTGTAACGACTACCGCCCCGACAGATGCCCCGGTAACTCCTGTCACCGAATCGGCAAGCGCCATCATAACACCGCCGTGGAGCACCTCTCTGTGGTTCGTGTGTTTTCTCGGATCCGTCAGTAAACTGACCGTCACTTTCCCGCAGCGGATATCATCAATATCAATATGAAAATAGTCGGACATAAAATGGTTGGGCACGTATATTTCCCGTATCCGCGCGACAATTTCCTCCGGCTTTGTAAGCTGCTTCACCGCCGCCAATCTTATCCCCCCTTGCTTCATTCAGGAGAAGGCGGTACTGACTCTCCCTTATGAAGCCGTTCAATGGCTTCCTTAGCCGCGTTTTGGGCGGCTTCTTTTTTATTCTTGCCTATACCGGTTCCAAGTGCTTTCCCATTGATGAAAAGTTCCATCCATATCGTCTTATCGTGATCCGGTCCCTCATCACGGACGACCTCATACCGTATATCGACATCACCATTTTTTTGGGCAATTTCCTGTAAATCTGATTTATAGTCATGATCATAAATCCCCTGATCAACCAGATCAAGAAACTTCTGCATATGGCCCAGAATAAACTTTGCCGCCATTTCATAGCCGTTGTCTAAATAAACAGCACCGATCACCGACTCAAAAGCATTCCCAAGGATAGAAACGCGGGTTCTGCCGCCCGACATTTCTTCCCCTCTGCCAAGAAGCATATAATCACCTACATGGAAATTAGCCGCACATTCGGCACATGCCGGTTTGCACACTACGCTTGCCTTGGCACGGGTCAGATCTCCTTCCGGCCATTCGGGAAAACGCCGGAAAAGATAATCCCCTACTGCCAGATCCAAAACAGCGTCCCCCAAAAACTCGAGACGTTCATTGTCATGAACTTTCAGATTACGATGTTCATTGGCATAAGAGGTATGGGTCAGTGCCACATTCAGCAACTCCATATTATGGACAGGAATATCACTCTCTTTTGCAAAACGCCGGACTTCATCCAGCCGCTCCTGCTTCCTGCGCTCAATCCGGCTCATTCCTACTCCTCATAACGCCTCATAACGATAACCGCGTTATGTCCACCGAAGCCGAAAGAATTAGACATGGCCACGTTTACTTTTACATCTCTTGCACCATCTGTCACATAATCCAAATCACAGTCCGGATCGATTTCTTTCCGGTTAATAGTCGGATGAACCCTATTCTTTTCAATAGTCAGCACGCATACCACGGCTTCGATCGCACCCGCTGCGCCAAGCAGATGCCCTGTCATGGATTTTGTGGAGTTTACGGGAATTTCATAAGCATGCTGTCCCAGCAGCGCTTTAATGGCAGTACTTTCGTTCAAGTCATTCAAATGGGTAGATGTTCCATGGGCATTGATATAGTCCACGTCTTTCGGATCAATACGGGCATCTGCCAATGCTTTCTGCATGCAGCGGAGCGCCACCTCGCCGCCCGGCCGGGGAGCGGTAATATGGTAAGCATCACCGTTGGAACCATACCCTGCAAGTTCAGCATAAATATAAGCGCCTCTCTTTTTCGCATGTTCCAGCTCTTCCAGAACAACCACACCTGCGCCCTCACCCATAACAAAACCGCCTCTGTTTTTGTCAAAAGGAATAGAAGCGCGCAGCGGGTCCTCACTTGTGCTCAGTGCAGTAAGGCTTGCAAAGCCTGCGATACCGATAGGGCAGACAGCTCCCTCTGTACCACCGGCAAGCATTACATCTGCATCACCATACTGAATGGCACGGAAAGCATCTCCGATACAATGTGTTCCTGTCGCACATGCCGTTACCACGTTGGTGCATTTTCCTTTTGCGCCGGTAGCGATAGAAACATTTCCGGCTGCCATATTTGTGATCATCTTCGGAACAAGAAGCGGATCCACTCTTGAAGGACCTTTTTCCATAAGCTTCTTCTCATTGGTCTCGGTAGCCTGAAGACTTCCCACACCGGAGCCGATGATAACGCCTACCATGTACGGATCTTCCTCTTCCATCTTAAGCCCGGAATTTTCCACTGCTTCCAGTGCAGCTGCTACCGCATACTGGGAAAAAGGCTCCATTCTTCTTGCAGTTCTCGGATCCATGCGATCCTTTGCCACAAAATCTTTAAGCTCTGCTGCCAGTGTTGCCTTGTATCCGGTCGTATCAAAACGGGTGATCGGTCCGATCCCCACCTTTCCTTCTTTTACTCCGTTCCAGAAGCTTTCCACATCATTTCCAATCGGTGTTACTGCTCCAAGTCCTGTTACTACTACTCGTCTTTTCATCAATCTATCCTCCTGACTCCGGGGAGCCTTCTTTACATTGCCATTCCGCCGTCTACGCGAAGTACCTGTCCTGTGATGTAACGTGCACCGTCTGATGCCAGAAATGCAGCTGCCTTTGCCACGTCTTCTGTTGTTCCCATGCTTCCCATGGGGATAGATGCCGCAATATTTTCTTTTACTTTGTCAGAAAGCACGTCCGTCATGTCTGTTTTGATAAATCCCGGTGCAATGGCGTTGACTGTGATTCCTCTGGATGCCAGCTCTTTTGCGGCGGATTTTGTAAGGCCGATGATTCCTGCTTTGGATGCCGCATAGTTGGCCTGTCCTGCATTTCCCCGAAGGCCTACCACCGATGAAAGGCTGATGATCTGGCCGCTTCTCTGTTTCAGCATCATTCTGGACACATGGCGGATGCAGTTGAAGGTTCCTTTCAAATTGATGTCAACAACTCTGGAAAAATCTTCTTCGCTCATCTTCATGAGAAGTCCGTCTTTTGTAACCCCGGCATTGTTTACCAGAATATCAACACGTCCATATTTTTCTGCAATGGCTTTGAAAAAAACTTCGCATGCATCAAAATCTGCCACATTG
>OGRH01001898.1_pt1 | contig 12026 bp, 10 predicted proteins | sample 1553461 | NCBI WGS metagenome assembly OGRH01 (sample SAMEA2580092, study PRJEB22360) | human gut metagenome | biome: human gut; feature: human-associated habitat; material: faeces | place: Denmark | collected 2008/2010
AATGATGTTGAAGTGTTATTTTGTGAAAATCCGGATTGTCTTGCAAAAAAAATCAAATCAATATCACTTTTTGTAAGCCGTGATGCAATGAACATTGATGGAATGTCAGAAGCAACCATAGAAAAATTCATATCAAAAGGATTTTTACATGAACTTGCTGACCTTTTCAAACTTAACAGATATAAGGATGAGATAATATCAATGGACGGGTTTGGCGAAAAGTCATATGAAAAGCTTGTAAAAGCTGCTGAGACAGCGAAAATAACAACAACGGCAAAATTTATATACAGTCTCGGCATTGCGAATATAGGACTGTCAAATGCGAAGATGGTATGTAAGGCATTTTCAAATGATCTTGAGAAAATAAGACACGCTTCAATAGATGAACTGGTAGAGATAGACGGTGTCGGGGAGATAATAGCAGAGTCATTTGTAAAATTTTTTGCAAACGAAAATAATAACCATATGGTAGATGACCTGCTCGATATTGTCACGCTTGAAGATGAAGAAAATGATAATGCAAACGACATGGAGGGTATGAACTTTGTAATAACAGGCTCAGTAAATCATTTCTCAAACAGAAGTGAGGTAAAAGAGCTTATTGAGGGCAGAGGAGGCAAAGTGACGGGAAGCGTCACATCAAAGACAAAATACCTTATAAATAATGACAGCACAAGTAACTCATCAAAAAATAAAAAAGCAAAAGAGCTTGGAGTGCAGATAATAACAGAAGATGAATTTATCGATATGTTTTCGATAAATTTGTGATGAATAATAAAAAAATTTCGTAATTATATAATAAATAAGAGAAAGGGGCGTTAAATATGCCAATTAAAGTTCAAAACAATCTTCCTGCAAAGAAGATAATGGAAAAAGAAAATATATTTATGATGGACGAAACAAGAGCGGTATCTCAGGATATAAGGCCGTTATATATCGCAGTTTTGAATTTAATGCCGCTAAAGGAAGAAACAGAAGTCCAGCTTCTTAGAAGTCTTTCAAATACACCGCTTCAGGTAGAGATTACATTTTTGACAACAGCGACATATATAGGAACAAATACACCTGCAAGCCATTTGAATGAGTTTTACAAAACATTTGAAGATGTAAAAGATAGAAAATTTGACGGACTTATAATAACAGGAGCACCAGTTGAAAAGCTTGCATTTGAAGAAGTGAACTACTGGGATGAGCTTACAACAATAATGGAGTGGTCAAAAGAGCACGTTACATCAACACTCCACATATGCTGGGGTGCACAGGCGGGACTTTACTACCATTATGGAATTAAGAAAGTCCTTCTTGATGAGAAATTATCAGGTGTATACAAGCACCACGTTCTTAACAGAAAAGAGCCTCTTGTAAGGGGATTTGATGATTTCTTTATGGCACCACATTCAAGATATACACAGGCAAGCAGACAGCAGATTCTTGACAATCCAAGACTTAAAGTACTTGCTGATTCAGATGAAGCAGGAATATATATTGTTCTTGGTGATGGCGGGAAAGAGATATTTGTTATGGGACACCCTGAATATGACAGATTAACTCTTGATCAGGAATATAAGCGTGATATTGACAAAGGAATTGAGCCTGACCTTCCAGTAAATTATTATCCTGATGACGACTGCAACAGAAAGCCATTGCTTTCATGGAGAAGCCACGCCAACAACCTCTATACGAACTGGTTGAATTATTATGTATACCAGATAACTCCTTATGACCTTAATGAAAGTTATGATAATTACTGTATTTAAGGGAGCTGTAGAATTATTGAAATAAATGGTGTGTATATTTTTGCTCAAAAGAATATATTGTTGATTAGCATAGTTATTATTGAGGTCGGAAATGGTTCCTGACACACTCCTCGGAGTACCTGAGATGATGGATACACCGCCCATCCAATAATAATTATGCTTTTTTATTTATAAGATAGCTGTAATGGGTTTATACAGGAGAACACAATGTCAAAAGAACAAGCACTAGAAGAATTATTAAAAATGATAAAAGAGGGAAATATTACAGATTACGATGCAGAATTAGCTTCATACCGGGATGAAAAGTATGGTTATAAAGATATAGATGAGAATACACAGAGGGTTAATAATAAAGAATAATCAATACATAATGGACTCGTGCTATACATCACACCCTTTAAAAATCCCCAATCCCATGTTATAATCATTAATCATCAGAAAACGGAGATAAGAACATGAGCGTAGTAACAGAAAAGTCAAAGTGCAGAATTCTTAAATTAGCATCAATGCTTGCGGTAACTATGGGAATTATAATGGCATTTTATGCGTTTTATATTATGTCGGAGCTATATTCATTTTCAGCAACAGAGCAGGGAAAGGCATTATATATGGCTGTCAAGCTGCTGAATATAGCATTTATAGCAGTTATTGTGGAAGGAGTTTACTTTGCAATTGCTGGATTTTATGGAATGACCAATATAGGTGCTGTTGATGCTGTAAAGAAAATCAAAGTTTATGGAATTGTTATGACTATAGCAGGAGTTGTTGATTTAATAATAGTATTTGTGGTATCTAAGTATTCAATAACTGGTAACACGCTGATTCTTATATGCCTTCCAGTTGTAATAGGGATTATGTATCTTGCAGGTGCATTTTATAATGAAAAGCTTATAAAGAATAATAATGGTGTGGAAGGTGATGGCAATGATTGATCCGAATGGAATAATGCCACTTAATTTCTTCAAATACAAGGGTGTGTATACAGGACAGCACAATGGAATGAGATATATGCTTAAGCAGACAGGAGAAAAGCCTGATTTAAAGCTTTCTGCGTGCGTGTGGCGCGGACCATATGCTTCATGTGCTGTTAAGGAAGAAGATAAGACGACAGAGATATTTGAACTGACAGAAGATGGTCGTCTTGCTGCCGTGGAATGGATAAGGCAGCAGTACGAATCCAGACTTGATTATTGGGAAGAGGCACCGTCTATAAAGGATGCTGTTCCGATTGTTCATGAATAAAGAGAATAATATATACAATGCAGCATATGGCGGCACCGGTAAGCAGGAGAGTGTATTCTTCTGCTTCTTTTATTATAAGACCAAATACAATGCGGCATATAATTCTTGATGAAAATATAGATATGACCGCAATACATAATGGCACAATTATACTGCTAAATGGGTCGGGCTGAATATTCAGCTTTCTGTATATATTTATGATGTAAAGAAGGCTCATGCTTATATTGCTGATAAGAACACCATACAGATAACCGGTTATGCCAAGCTTTGGAATAAGCAGAAATACACAGGCAAGCCGGATGATAATTCCGGTTATATTAATTATGAATGTTAGGGCGGTATGTCCCATGCCATTAGTTACGCTTGTAAGGCTGATTTTTAAGTAGAGGAAAGGACAAAGCCATGAAAGAATGCAGGTGTATATGTATACAGAGTCTTCGTGGAACATCATTGCACCGAGGCGCGCGCCATAGTTAATGAATAAAAATATGCTTATAATGCCGAGACTCAAACACATGGAAACTGTTCTTTTTACTGTCACAGCAAGATGGTCAGACAGGACATTCGAACTTTCATCAGATACCTTTGGAAGAAGCATAAGTGCAAATGAATTAGCTGCCGTACATGGAAAAAGCACAAGTGGAAGAGCCATTCCTGTAAGTATACCAAACTGGCTTATTGCATCATCTTTGGACAGTCCATGCATGCACAGGATTGCGGGAATAAGAATTGCTTCTGCCCCTTCAAGCAGATGTAGAACAGTCTGATTGGCGTTAATTGGAAATGCATATTTAACAATATATCTGTATTCACGGAGTGAACAGGAGAGCTTCTGCGTCATGCTTTTATTATGAATGGAACGAAAAAAAAGAGGAATAACACAATATGTTGCAGCTGCAAGTTCACCGAATATATTACCGGTAACTGCATCAGCAATTGATATTGTTGATACATTTTTTATGCGCACATAAAGTATAATAGTGCCAATACGCACAAGCTGTTCGACAAGCTGCGAGGAGGCAGGTAGAAAAGATTCCTTCTGACTGTAATAGTAATTAGATAAGCAGTTATGTATGCACATGAATGGCAGAGAGATTGCGGTTATACGTACAATTCCCTCACAGCGGCTTTCCATAAATATATGATTTGCAATGAAATCGCTGAATATAAGAAATAAAAGCATAACGGCAATTGAAAGAGAAATAGTAATCTTTAACGCGCAGAAAAGCCATTTCAGGGATGGAGATGATGCTGAATATTTTGAAACAGCTACAGAAAATCCACTGCAGCATACTGCAAATGCAAGCGCAATAAGAGGTATGCACATCTGGAATAGTCCGACTCCTGCAGCACCTGTATAATTAGTGAGAAGTATCCGAAAATAAAATCCGAGCAGTTTTGATAGAACGCCGGCAATTGTAAGTATTATGGCGGATTTGAATATGCCACCTTTTAAGGATAATTTATTATTCATAGCAGATACCGCAGATAGACTTATTAACAATATATGCCCTGCCTGAATACAATATTATAAGGAATTGCAGGGCGGAAATATAATGATATATATGGACAATGCGGCGACAACTGCCGTCAGAAAAGAAGTGGCTGAAGCAATGCTTCCATATCTTTTGGGAGATTATGGAAACCCGTCAGGTGTGTACAGGTTGTCTGAAAAAGCTAAAAATGTTGTTGAGGAATCAAGATGTATTATTGCAGATATAATAAATGCTGACAGAAATGAAATATTTTTCACCTCTGGTGGAACGGAAGGGGATAACTGGGCAGTTAAAGCAGAGAGCCTGAAAAGAAAACAGGGACATATAATAGTAAGTTCAATAGAACACCATGCGGTGACGGAATCGGCACTGTGGCTTAAGAATTATGGAATAGATGTCACATTTGCACCAGTTGATGAGCAGGGGATAATAAAGCTGGAACAGTTAGAAAAAATGATTAGAAATGATACGTTTTTAGTGTCAGTTATGCTTGCTAATAATGAAATTGGAACTATCCAGCCAATAGAAAATGTATGTGAAATTGCGCATGAGTATGGTGCAAAGGTTCATTCTGATGCAGTGGCGGCATTTGGACATATTGATGTTGATGTTAAAAAGCTGGGCGTGGATTTCTTAAATGTAAGCGGACATAAGATATGCGGACCAAAGGGCGTAGGATTTTTGTATGTCAGGGGCGGAAGGCCAGAACGGTTCATGCATGGAGGCGGACAGGAGAACGGACTTAGGGCAGGCACTGAAAATGTAGCCGGGATTGCAGGACTTGCAACAGCAGCAAGAATTGCTTATGAAACACTTTCTGACAGGGCAAGGCAGGAAAAGAAAATCAGCGACTATATGATTAAGAGAATACTAAGAGAAATTCCTTATTCAAGACTTAATGGAAGCAGGGAAAGCCGTGTTACGGGCAATATGAATTTCAGTTTTCAGTATGTTAATGGCGGAATGCTGGTTGTAATGCTTAACAAACAGGGAATATGTGCATCTGCAGGTTCAGCGTGTACATCTAATTCAGGAAAGCCTTCACATGTCCTTCTTGCACTTGGACTTGATGAAAAAATAGCAGAAGGTTCACTAAGGCTGACAATTAACCATACAATTACACACAGGGAAGCTGATTATGTGGTTGAGTGTATTAAGAAAGATGTTGCCAGACTGCGGGAATTGGCTTAATATTAATATATCAGACAGTTACGGAGGTTAAAGTAATATGTGGTACGAAGAGGCAGAGTTTTATCAGGTGTTTCCGCTTGGATTTTGTGATGGTTTAAGAGACAATGACGGTGTTATGCACAGGTGCATATCAGAATTTGCGGACTGGATACCGCATTTGCAGAAGCTGGGTACTAATGCAGTGTATTTTTCTCCGCTTTTTGAGAGCGATTATCACGGTTATGATACAAGAGATTACCGTGTGATAGATAAAAGAATAGGCACTAATAAGGATTTTGCAGAGCTTGTGGCAAAGCTGCACGAGGCAGGAATAAAGGTAGTCATTGACGGTGTGTTTAATCATGTCGGAAGGGGATTCTTTGCATTTAAGGATGTATGTGAGAAAAAATGGGATTCTGCCTATAAGGACTGGTTTAACATCAGCTTTGATGGCAATTCACCATATAATGACGGCTTCTGGTATGAGGGCTGGGAAGGATATTACAATCTTGTGAAGCTCAATCTGAACAATCCTGATGTGGTTAATTATCTTATTGAGTCGGTGCGTGGCTGGGTTGATGAATTTGATATTGATGGAATCAGACTTGATGTTGCGTACTGCCTTAACAGGGATTTCATGAAGCGTTTAAGATACGAAACAGACCAGATAAAGCAGGAGTTTTTCCTTGTAGGAGAAATGCTTCATGGTGATTACAACACAATTGTGGGGAATGAATGCCTGCACAGTGCAACTAATTATGAGTGTTATAAGGGGTTGTATTCTAGCTTTAATTCAATGAATATGTTTGAGATTGCACACAGCATAGAAAGGCAGTTTGGAAAAGAGCCATGGTGTCTGTATACAGGAAAACATCTGCTTACATTTGTTGATAACCATGATGTTTCAAGGATTGCCAGCACACTTACCAATAAAGCACATCTGCCGCTTATATATGCACTTATGTTCGGTATGCCGGGAATTCCATGTATATATTATGGAAGTGAATGGGGCTGCGAGGCAGTTAAGGGCAGCGGCAATGACAATATCCTGCGTCCGGCGTTTGATAAGCCAGAATACAACGAGCTGACTGATACAATAAGTTCATTAGGACAAATGTATCATAACAGCAGGGCTTTAAGCTATGGTGATTACACAAAGAAAGTGCTTACAAACAGACAATATGTATTCAAAAGGGAAGCAGATGGAGAAAAAGTGCTTGTTGCAATTAATGCTGATGAGAATGAGTACACAGCGTACTTTGATACAGAATGTGCAGATGCACTTAATCTTATAACAGGTAAGAAGGAAGATTTATCTGGGAAAATAGTTCTTCCACCTTACAGCTTCAGATTTTACAGATGCATGTAGAATGTGCAGATAAGATATATGAATATAAAATAAGCCGGAGCTCATCATAATCTGATGAACTCAGGCTTTCTTTCATTAAATATTGTGTAGTAATTAAATCCTGCGTTCTTAAGCATATCAGCCACGACATCAAATCTGTAAGCAAAAAACTTAACTTCGTGTGCATCAGAACCTACAGTGATTATCTCTCCTCCGAGGTCGTGATACATTTTAACAATATCAAGGCAAGGATTGGGTTCAGTCATACCATATTTAAGACCGGCAGTGTTGATCTCAATTCCTTTTCCTTGCTCAATGATTGTTTTAAGAATTATGCAGATTAAATCGTTAAAATCGTGCCAGTCATATGTGTAAGAATTGGCAGGTATATATCTTGCAATATAATCAAGATGACCATACACATCAAAGTTGTGACAACAGCCAAGATTATCAAGAATACTTTCGTAATAAGTTAAAACAGTATCCTTTGCAGAACGTTTCTCCCAAAACTCAGGGTAGTAGGGATCTTCTCCATATACAAGATGTGACGAGCCTATTATGAAATCAAGTTGCTTTTTAGAATCATAAGCATTAACTCTGTCAGCGACGCTTCTCATAAGTCCCTGTTCAACACCTATGTGAATATTGATTTTATCTTTGAATGATTCTTTCAGATTCTGGAAATACTTAATGTATTCCGGAAAATCAAGGTCAAACATGACTTTTCCATCTTCTAAAGGAGCATCAAAGTCATTATGGTCGGTAAAACAGATGTATTTAAATCCCAGTGAAATAGCATTGTTAACAACATTTACAGGGTCCTCCTCTGAATCAGAAGAGAACATAGTATGTATATGTGAATCTGATAACAGCATATTAATGTCCTCCATCAAATATTAGTCATATGCTTAAATGTCAATATACATTATACATAAACATAATTAATCTGCAATTGATATTTTTGATGTTTATGTAGAACATGTAAGCTAATGTAAAATATAGGTAATTTTTCCTTGAAAATGATTATTAGTATTGATATTATTAAGAAGACAGCGTATAAATTCTGATTATGTGAATGCGCATAGATGTAGAAGTACCAACTACGCTGTCCGACCTTGACTTTTATGCGCAGATAGGAGCTTTCGTGAGTTTTGAATTGATACACATTGTGATTATTCTTCTCGGAGGAATAGCGCTTTTCCTTTTTGGAATGCAGCTTATGGGAGATGGATTAAAGAAAGTGGCTGGTGGCAAACTGGAAGTTATTCTGTACAGATTAAGTAATACACCGCTTAAGGGAGTACTGCTTGGTACAGGTGTTACGGCAATTATCCAGTCATCGTCGGCAACTTCTGTTATGGTTGTTGGTTTTGTTAATGCCGGTATGATTAAAATGAAACAGGCTATTGGTATTATTATGGGCGCAATTATAGGTACATCTGTTACTGGATGGGTATTATGTCTTTCTGATATCAGTGGTGGTGCCGGATGGGTAGACTTACTTTCAACAGAGGTTCTTGCTGCTGTTATTGGTGTTATTGGAATCATGTTCAGGATGGTCTGTAAGAACCCTACAAAAAAGCATATAGGTGATATTATGATAGGCTTCTGTATCCTTATGGTAGGAATGCAGAACATGAGTGCAGCTGTTGCACCTTTAAGATCTGAGCCTGCATTTATTGATATGCTTACCAAGTTCTCTAACCCATTTATTGGAATTCTTATTGGACTTTTAGTTACAGCAGTTTTACAGAGTGCATCTGCTACAGTTGGTATTCTTCAGGCTTTATCAGTTACAGGAGCTATTTCATTTTCAGTAGCACTGCCTATTATAATGGGTATTGCTGTCGGAGCTGCCATGCCTGTTATCATTTCTTCATTTGGTGCGACTACAGATGGTAAGAGAACAGCATTTGTATATCTTCTTGTTGATGCACTGGGTGCTTTAATATGGGCAGTAGTATTTTATAGTGTTAATCATTTTGTACATTTTTCATTTATGGACAGAACGATGACAACTGTTTCGATAGCATTTGTGAACTCATTATTCAGAGTTGCAACAGTTGCTGTACTGTTTCCATTCATCAGATTCCTTGAAAAGATGGTATGTGCAATCTTCAAGGAGGTTGTTGATGAGGAAGATAAAGATATTGTTGAAATCAGTGTACTTGATGACAGATTTATTGCTCATCCTACAGTTGCTATTGAACAGGCTAAGACAGTTCTTTGTTCAATGGCACATATGGCACAGAAAAATCTTATTCGTTCCATGGAACTGCTGGATACATTTTCGCAGGAAAAATACGATAAGATTCAGAGAAGAGAAGATAAGGTTGACAGATATGAAGATAAGCTTGGAACTTATCTTGTAAAGATTACACAGCAGGAGCTTACTCCTGGACAGAATAAGGAGGTTTCAAAGCTCCTCCATACAATTTCTGATTTTGAGAGAATAAGTGACCATGCTGTTAACATATCACAGGCAGCAGCAGAACTGTTTAATGAAAAGCTTAGGTTTTCTGATTGTGCTGTTGAAGATGTTGAACTGATGTCATTAATTATGAAAGAAATAGTTGGAAATGTAATAGATGCATTTGAACAGAACAAGGTAGAATATGCCTATAAGACAGAGCCGTTAGAAGAACTCGTTGACATATATTGTGATGAAATGAAGATGAATCATGTCAAGCGTGTCCAGAAAGGTGAATGTACACTTCATCAGGGCTTTATATTTAATGATCTGCTTACAGATTTCGAGAGAATTGCTGACCATTGTTCTAACGTGGCAGTTGCGATTATTGAGCTTGAGTTAAATGTGTTTGATACACATGAGTATCTTATTAATCTCAAGAAAGATAATGGAACTAATTTTGATAAATATTTTGAGGAATACAAAGAAATGTTTCCTTTAAGCCAGTATTAAGCAGAGATTAGTGTTAAGTAAACAATATTGGATACAGAATTTGTTAAGATTTCGTCAAAATGACTAATTGATAATGAGTTATTATTGAAAAAAGTGCAAAAATGTAAAAAATGGGAAGAAAGCCTTGATATTTTGCTTCTTCTTATGTAAAATACACGGTAGTTGAAATTTTAACAAACTATGTTATAAAAATTCATTTTAGGAGGAATTGTTTTTATGTCAGTAAAAGTTGCAATCAATGGTTTTGGTCGTATCGGTAGACTTGCATTCAGACAGATGTTTGGTGCAGAAGGATATGAGGTAGTTGCTATTAACGATTTAACAAGCCCTAAGATGCTTGCTCATCTTTTAAAGTATGACTCATCACAGGGAAGATATGTTAACTTCGGTGAGGAAGATCAGGTAACAGCTGATGATGAGGCTGGTACAATCACAGTTAAAGGCAAGACTATCAAGATTTACAAAGAGCCAGATGCTAATAACTGCCCATGGGGAGAGATTGGCGTTGATGTAGTTCTTGAGTGTTCAGGATTCTATACATCTAAGGCTAAGGCACAGGCTCATATTAATGCAGGTGCTAAGAAGGTAGTTATCTCAGCTCCAGCTGGAAACGACCTTAAGACTATCGTTTACAATGTAAACCATGAGACACTTACAGCAGATGATCAGATTATCTCAGCTGCTTCTTGTACAACAAACTGCTTAGCTCCTATGGCTAAGGCACTTAACGATTGTGCAACAATCGAGTCAGGTATTATGTGTACAATTCATGCTTACACAGGTGACCAGATGATTCTTGATGGACCACAGAGAAAGGGTGATTTAAGAAGATCTAGAGCAGGTGCTTGCAACATCGTTCCTAACTCAACAGGTGCTGCTAAGGCTATCGGTCTTGTTATCCCAGAACTTAACGGAAAGCTTATTGGAGCTGCTCAGAGAGTTCCAACACCTACAGGTTCTACAACAATTCTTAATGCTGTAGTTGCTAAGAAGGTTACAGTTGATGAAGTTAATGCTGCTATGAAGGCTGCTGCAACAGAGTCATTCGGTTACAATACAGAGCAGATTGTATCTAGCGATATCGTTGGTATGAGATTTGGTTCATTATTTGATGCTACTCAGACAATGGTTAATGAACTTCCAAACGGTGGCTGCCAGGTTCAGGTTGTTTCTTGGTATGATAATGAGAACTCATACACAAGCCAGATGGTTAGAACAATTAAGTACTTCGCTGAATTAAACTAATCATTTAGATTGTTTTTGCCGGAGAATGGTATGACTATTCTCCGGTTTTTTATAAAGCTGTATATGTAGCTATTTTATGTATTATATGGAGGATATTAATATGCTTAATAAAAAGTCTATTGATGATATCAATGTAAAGGGCAAAAGAGTATTATGCAGATGCGATTTTAATGTACCTTTAGATGGAAGCAGAATTACAGATGAAACAAGACTTGTAGCTGCTCTTCCAACAATCAAGAAGCTTATTGCTGATGGAGGAAAGGTTATTCTTTGTTCACATCTTGGAAAGCCAAAGGGACCAGATGCTGCATTTTCTCTTGCACCAGTTGCAAAGAGACTTTCAGAACTTCTTGGTCAGGAAGTTAAGTTTGCAGCAGATGATACTGTTGTAGGCGATAATGCAAGAGCAGCTGTTGCTGCAATGAATGATGGAGATGTTATTCTTCTTGAGAATACAAGATTCAGACCAGAAGAGACTAAGAACGGTGAAGCATTTTCTAAGGATTTAGCTTCTATTGCAGATGTATTTGTTAATGATGCATTTGGTACAGCTCACAGAGCGCATTGTTCTAACGTAGGTGTTACACAGTATGTTGATACAGCTGTTGTTGGATACCTTATGCAGAAGGAAATTGATTTCCTTGGAAATGCAGTTAATAATCCTGTAAGACCTTTCGTTGCAATTCTTGGTGGTTCAAAGGTTTCTTCTAAGATTTCAGTTATCAACAATCTTCTTGATAAGGTTGATACACTTATTATTGGTGGTGGTATGTCTTATACATTCCAGAAGGCACATGGTGGTAATGTAGGTCAGTCATTAGTAGAGGATGATTATCTTGATTATG
>OGRH01001901.1_pt1 | contig 12022 bp, 18 predicted proteins | sample 1553461 | NCBI WGS metagenome assembly OGRH01 (sample SAMEA2580092, study PRJEB22360) | human gut metagenome | biome: human gut; feature: human-associated habitat; material: faeces | place: Denmark | collected 2008/2010
CCCCCGCGGGAAGGAAGATAGCGATGGATATGCAGACGATTGAGGCGCTGTACAGCGAGCCGACGGACGCGCCGCTGGATCATACCAGCGTAAGCGGATACCGCACGCAGACCATCAAGTCGGGCGCGGCGCTGGAGGTCAACGCCTGCCCCATCGTTATCAACCGCGAGACCCGGCGCGCGATGCGCAATGCAGTCACGAGCGCGGCGCAGGAGCGCATAAACGCCACAAATCGTTGGCGGCGGGTGGCGCGGCTGCTCAACGCCAACTTCGGCGCGGGCGACGTGTGGGTGACGCTTACGTATCGCGGCGAGTGCCCGGAGCAGGAGCGGGCGCGCAAAGACGTGCGCAACTACCTTGACCGAGTTAAGCGACTACGCAAAAAACGCGGCCTGCCGGAACTCAAGTATCTGGGCACCATAGAGCACGCCGACGGCGAGGGCGAGACGGTCAGACTGCACCACCACATCGTGATGCCGGGCGGGCTTGACCGGGACGAGCTGGAGGGCATGTGGCCGCACGGGTATGCGCAGACGCGCCGACTACAGCCCGACCCGGATTATGGCCTTGAGGGTATGGCCAGGTATATCGTCAAGGGCGCGCGAGTACACGCGATGACGCGCAAGCCGGGCGTGACGCGCTGGCGCTCGTGGACGTGCAGCCGCAATTTGATTCAGCCGCGCGTGACCGTGGCCGATCACAAGCTGAGCCGCCGCCGCGTGGAGCGCATGGCCGCCGACCTGCCGGGCGCGGCTAAGGAGATTTTCGAGCGGCTGTACAAGGGCTATCGATTTTTGAGCGTGGACATACGCACGGCGGGCGATTTTCCGGGCGCGTATATCTATGTGCGCATGGTGCGGGACTGAGACAAAAGCATATTAATTAATAACTGTGAGGGGGGGCAAAATGTCATATGGAGATTACGCAAGTCGGCGATGCGACGCTGATATGCGGCGACTGCATGGAGGTACTGCCGACGCTGGAGGACAAGAGCGTGCACCTGATACTGGCCGACCCGCCGTTTGACACGACGAGCAATGCGTGGGACAAAGTGATGGACATGGATGCGATATGGCCGCATATCCGGCGCGTGCGCACGCCTGCCGCCGCGACGCTGCTCTTTGCACAGCAGCCGTTTGCGAGCGACCTGATAAACAGCAACCGACGCGAGTATCACTATGAGTGGGTTTACTGCAAGCGCAACCCGACGGGCTTTTTGAACAGCCATAAAATGCCAATGCGCACGCATGAACTAATACTGACTTTTTATGTGCGCTTGCCGACGTATAACCCACAAATGCAGTCGGGTGGCAAGCGCTATATACGCAGGTGCCCGGCGAACACTACGACTAACTATCGCTCATACGGCACGAGCGTAACGGTTAACGATGGCTCGCGTTATCCGACGGACGTTTTAAGCGGCTTTGAGGTGCAGCGCGGCGCACATCCGACACAAAAGCCGACCGACCTGCTGGCTTATCTTATCCGCACATACACCGATCCGGGCGATACTGTGCTGGACTTTTGCATGGGTTCGGGATCGACGTGCGTCGCGGCGCTGCAAGAGGGGCGCAAGGCGATCGGGATTGAGCTGAACAAAGGCTACTATGATACGGCAGTAAAAAGATGCGGTGAGATACTGGAGGCGATAAGACATGACGACTAATGGCAAATGTTTTTTGTGCGGTACGCCGCTGGCGACGCCCGAGCAGATAGACCGGCATATATGCGACGTTTGCGGCGCGATGGTCAAAGATAACGCGGCGCTGAACATGATACTTCTGCGCGCGCTGTATATGGCCGCAGGCGCAGATATACTCAAGGCGGCCATATGCAATCCGTGCGCCGTGTGCGCGCACAAGCCTTGCATGGGTGCTGGCGACATGGAGGTGCTAATGTGCATCGCGGCGGATGGCGAGTGCGCAAAGTGCAAGAGCGCGAGCTGTATGTGTAAGGAGTGCCGCGATTACTTTTACTTTTCGTGGCGCGGGCTAGGCATTAAGAGTATGGAGTAGGAGGGACGACATATGCAAAAGCAAAGGCACAACAGCGCCGCCCTGCCCTGCCCGCACGAGGCGGCGGAGCAGCGCAACATCTTCGAGTGGGCGGGGCTTATGCGGCGCGCGCACCCGGAGCTGCAGTTGCTTTACCACGTGCCCAATGAGGGCAAGCGCACATGGCGCACGGGCGCGCGGCTCAAGTCGGAGGGGCTCAAGCCGGGCGTGCCCGACATATGCCTGCCGGTAGCGCGCGGCAAGTATCATGGCTTATACGTCGAGCTTAAGCGCCGCGATCAGCGCGCCAGCCGCGTGCGCGACAGTCAAAGGTGGTGGCTGGTGGAGCTGGGCGTGCAGGGCTATCATGCGCAGGTATGCTACGGCGCGGAGGATGCGCAAGGCGTGATACTGCGATACCTTGCGCTGGAGGATGGCAAGGCGATGCCAGTATGACATGGGAGGGCTTACATGAGCAAGCGGGGCGAGGAAGTTAACTACTTCAGGGCGACAGAGTTATTGTTGTATAACTATCCGCACATGCACGACGATAGGCTGGCGCAAGTGGTCAAGGCATATGCGGCGCGGCGCGAGTACCCCGTGATACAGATGCGGTACTTTGGACGCGGGCTGGACGGGGAGCAACTGCCCGCGGGCAAGTACTATACATGGGAGCAGATCACGGACGCGATGGATGCACGAGACCTGCTGCACGATGAGCGCACGGCAAGGCGGTGGCGCAGTCAGATCGTAAGTGACATGGCGGTGTGCATCTTTGGCGCGCCTGCTGCGCTGCAGCTAAGCAGGCAAGGCAAAGCACTGCCCGATTCGCGCCCGACTGACTGCATGGTCGCACAGGCGAGCAGATGATACAATTCGGTTGGGCGGACTACCTGCCCAACCGAATTTTGTAAAAGGCAAATCCAAATGAAAGACTGGGCAAAGCAATTTTACGCGAGCCGGGCGTGGCACGAGCTGCGCGCGGCATACTGGGCGCAGCATCCGCTATGCGAGCGCTGCAAACGGCGCGGCAGGTACAACGCGACGGCGATCATCCATCACAAGGTGTACCTGACGCCGCGCAACATCGACGACGCGAGCGTCTCGCTCAACCCGGACAACCTCGAGGCGCTGTGCATCGACTGTCACAACCGCGAGCACAGTCGGCGAGCACCACGCGCCCGCGCCGCGCAATACACTTTGCGCGCCGACGGCACGCTATCCCCCCCTGCTGACCACGAGTAGGGGGTGGATAATCACCGGAGCGGGGGTCTCACAAAATACCGTGTGGGGATTGCGTGACGGGTGTAGATCGGCGGGGAAAATTGTGGAGAAAGGAGGGGCGAAAAGTGGGGCAAAAAAGTGCGGCAGATATTAGTAACATTGTGAAAGATAAAGCGATTAAGAAAGAGACGCGGCGACTTGCGGCGATATACCAGAATATCGACGAAAATAAGCGCAAAGTCGTGGACGGATTGATCAAACGCGCGGCGTTTTTGGCGGTTTCGCTGGCCGAGCTGGAAGAAATTATCAATGACAGCGGATATACGTGCGAGTACCAGAACGGCGAGAATCAGCGCGGGACGAAGGAGACGCCCGAAGTGAAGATACATATCGCGATGGTCAAGAATTATGCGCTTGTCATACGACAGCTGGCCGAGCTTGCGCCGCCCGCGCCCAAGAAGCAGTCGGCGCTGCAAAAGCTGATGGAAGAGTGAAGCGGGCGAGGCTGACGGCGGGCGCGCGATGGAGAGGAACGCGCGCCCGGCTGGAGGATAAGCACGCGGAACTAAATCAGTGATGCGCAACGATTGGCGGGCGGCCTTGCGCATGGCCGTCCGGGGGATGCGCCAATCCACATAGGACGAGCGCGGGATGAGCAGGTTCGGCCAACTGCCGCGGGGCGGCAGCTAACCATCAAAGCGGTGTGCAATCGTGGAGATGTGGACAAGATGCCCGGCGCATACGCCGCTGCACAATAGGCGGCGGGCGATGATGGTGGGCAGCATAAAAGGGCTTGCCGTGCGCTACGCTGATGCGCGGCGCGCGGCGACGCCAGACTAAGACCCGCCGTCAATGCTGCTGCAAGATGGGCAGACGGGCGACGGCGGCGGGCACAAGGATATAATGCTGGGAGGTGCGGCGATGGGAAGGACTAACAAAATGATGTTGATAATGTTAATTGGTAGTGTGCTTTGTCTCGCCGCGATAGGGCTAATAACAAGAAATACGACATGGTGGGACACAGAACCGGAAAGGGTTGAAAATGATGACAGACTGGCTCGAGGTGGTAGTGGTAACAGCGCTTGTTGCCAATGTGATTTTGGTAATTGCGCTGCTAATGATGCTAAGCAATACGACGTGGGATGGGACGCCGATCACCGGATGGGCGACGCGGACTAACGCCGCGACGACGGTCAACGTAAACACGGTCGGTGGGTTGGCCATCAGACCCATAGCGCCATAAGGGCGACCGCAGCGCCATGAAATAAGGGGGGCAAAATGAAGCTGGACAAATTGGACAAATGGCTGATAATCTTGGTGGCAATTTACATACTGCTGGCAGCAGCGAAAATTACGTTAGCAATCATTAGCCCGGACGAATTTATGGCGGCGCAAAGTAAGACTGGGCTAGCATCGATCAGCGCAATAACGCCTGCGATTATAATGCCAGCGATCATCATGGGACGTTAAGCGGCGCAGACAAAGGAGGTGGCGCGGAATGCAGGGAGACAAGGCGGAACGCGCCACCGGGGGCGCGGACAAAAGACGCGGGGCGATGGCGCGCGCGCCCAACTATGTGATGGACTACCATCAAGCGATAGTTAGCGGCGACGTCATAGTGGGCGAGTATGTGCGCAAGGCATATGCGTGGCTTGCGGACGGGCTGGCTAAGGGGCGCTGGAGGTTCGACGTGCGCAAGGCCGCGCGCGCGGTCAAATTCGTGGAAAATTTTTGCCATCACAGCAACGGGCGCAACGACCTGCTCAAGCTGGAATTATGGGAGCGCGCTATGGTACAGGCCATCTTTGGCATAGTCGGCGAGGATGGGTGCCGGGTATTTCGCGAGGTGGTGGTTATCGTGGCGCGGAAAAACGGTAAGACGCTGCTGGCGGCGGCGATCATCGCGTGCTGTGCCTACATCGACGGCGAGTACGGCGCGGAGATATACTGCCTTGCGCCTAAGCTGGATCAGAGCGAGCTTGTATACAAAGCTTTTTGGCAGATGTGCCTTGCGGAGCCGGAGCTTAAAGCGCTTATCAAAAAGCGACGTGCTGACTTATACATTGCGGAGAGCAACACATCGATAAAGCCGCTTGCATTCTCATCGCGCAAGAGCGACGGTTACAACCCGCTGCTCGTGGTCAATGACGAGATCGCGGCGTGGCCAGCAGCCACAGGACTAAAACAGTACGAAGTCATGAAATCGGCTATCGGCGCGCGGCGACAACCGCTGATACTGTCCATCAGCACGGCGGGGTACGTCAACGATGGGCCTTACGACGAGCTGGTCAAGCGCGCGACGGCGCTGCTCAACGGCAACAGCCGCGAGAAGCACCTTTTGCCGCTGCTGTACATGATAGACGACCCGGACAAGTGGCGCGACATAGACGAGCTGCGCAAGGCCAACCCCAACATGGGCGTGTCGGTACAGCCGGAGTTTTTTGCGGACGCGGCGGCGATTGCGGAAGCATCGAGATCGGCTAAGGCCGAGTACATGTGCAAATATTGCAACGTCAAACAAAATGCTTCCATTGCGTGGTTAAGATACGACGACGTGGAGGATGCGCAGTCGGACAAGACGCTGGAGGATTTTCGCGGGTGCTATGCGCTGGGCGGCTTTGACCTGAGCCAGACCACCGACCTTACGGCGGCGAGCGTGGTAATCGAGCGCGCGGGCGTGCTGTACGTCTTTACGCAGTTTTGGATGCCCGCCGAAACGCTGGACGACCACATTGACGCGGAGGGCGTGCCATACGACATATACCGGCAGCAGGGGCATTTGCACCTGAGCGGCGACGCATATGTGGACTATGCCGACGTGCTCGCGTGGTACGAGGAGCTGCGCACAAAGTACGAGATATACGTGCCCATGATAGGGTACGACAGGTGGATGGCGACTAACCTCGTCAAGGACATGGAGGCGCTGGGGTATCGCCTGGACGACGTAAATCAGGGCTACAACTTGTCGCCCATAATGGTGATTTTTGAAGGCCTGCTTAAAGGCGGGCAGATAAAATTTTGCGGAGACAACAACTTACTCAAGCAGCACCTGCTCAACACCGCGATAAAGCAGCAACTGGAGACGCGGCGAATGAAGCCGGTCAAGATAGACGCGCGGGCGCACATCGACGGCTTTGTAAGCGTGATAGACGCGCTAACGGTGCGCGATAAGTGGTATGAACAGCTGGGCGCGCTGCTCAAAAACGATGGCATTTGATGATAAGCATAAAAATTTGCAAAATGAAAGATTTGGCTGAAAAGGTAAGAGAAAACGTAAGCAAAAGGTCAAGAGTGTAAGACATTGAAAGCAAGCGATGGCGGGGGAGGTGAGAAAAACGGGAATTTTTGAGACAATATTCAAGCGGCCTAAAAAGACCGAGAACACCGCCGCCGCGGCGTACTTTACCACGCTGTCGGGCTACGCGCCCGCGTATACCACATACGAGGGCGGGCTGTACGAGATGGCGCTGACGCGCGCGGCGATACATGCGCGAGCCAACCTCGCGAGCAAGCTAAAGCCTGAGATCAGCGGCACGGCGCGCAAAAGTCTGGAGAGCGTGCTGCAATACCGGCCTAACCCATACATGGACACGACCAAATTTTTATATCGCGTGAGCACTATACTCGACACTAACAATACGGCATTTATCGTGCCGGTTGAGGATGAGGCGGGCGCGCTGGTAGGCTACTACCCGGTAGTACCGCAGGTGGCCGAGGTGGTGGACAAGGGTGGCGTGCCGTATGTGCGCTATACCTTTGGCAACGGGCAGCGCAAGGCGATAGAGTTGAGCCGGGTCGGTATACTGACCAAGTACGCATACCGCAACGACTTTTTTGGCGAGAGCAATAATGTGCTCAAGCCCACGCTGCAGCTTATGCACGCGCAGGATCAGGGACAGCTTACCGCGATACGCAACAGCGCGGTAGTCAGGTACATCGCCCGACTGGGCACGATACTCAAGGACGCAGACGTGGACAAAATCCGCGAGGAATTTGCCGAAAAGAACCTTAACCCGGACACCAACCAAAGCGGGCTTATCGTACAGGACGGCAAGATCGCGGAGCTGACGCCGGTCAAAAGCGAGCAGTACACCATAAACGCCGATCAGATGCGAATTATACAAGATAACGTATATCAGTATTTCGGCGTCAATTCGGCGATCCTCGAAAATAACTATACTGAGGATCAATGGAACGCGTTTTACGAGGGCGCGATTGAGCCTTTTGCGGTGCAGCTAAGTCTAGTCATGACCAACATGACCTTCACGCCGCGCGAAGTGGCGTTTGGCAACGAGATTATGTTTACAGCCAACCGCTTGCAGTACGCGAGCAACTCGACCAAGCGCACGCTTATATACAACCTGCTCAACTGCGGCGTGCTGACGCGCAACGAGGCGCGCGAGATACTCAACTTGCCGCGCATCGAGAGCGCGGACGGCGACAAGTTTTATATGCGGCGCGACTATGGCGAGATAAATAGCAACGGCGGCATAGGCTCAGCGCAGGTCGTGGACGACGGCAAAAACCGAAAAGGAGAGGATGTAAAGGATGAGGCAGGTACGGACGATTGAGATACGCGCCGCCCCCGACGCGGAGCGGCAGTACATAGTAGAGGGGTACGCGACCACTTTTGACGCGCCGTATGTACTATGGGAAAGCTACGACGGCATTGAGTACAAGGAGATCATAAGCCGCGCGGCGCTGGAGGGCGCGGACATGAGCGACGTGCTTATGCTCTACAATCACGGCGGACGAGTGCTGGCGCGCAGCAGCAACGGCACGCTGAACATTGCGCCCGACGATCACGGGCTGCACATACGCGCAGACCTGTCAAGGTCTACAGCGGCGCGCGAAATGTACGAAGATATTGCGGCGGGGCTGGTTACGCAGATGTCGTGGGCGTTTGACGTCGAGGCTAGTGAGTACGACCGGACAACGCACACGGATACCATCACGCGGATAAAAAGGGTATATGACGTATCGGCGGTGGCGTATCCGGCCAACGACCAGACCGAAATCACGGCGCGCGCGCGCGCGGAAAACATGCGCGCGGCAGAGAGCAAAGTCGGCGCCATGCGGCGGCGCACGGCGCTGGCGGAAATTGAGACGATGATATAGCTATATCGTGATATAGACGGAGGTATAAACATATGGCTAATATGACGCTGGAAAGCATTGCCACGCGCCTGGGCGAGATACAGGCGGACATACAGGCGCGCGGCGCGCAGATGGATGATAAAACCATGACCGATTATGAGACCGAGATCGCGGAGCTAAAGGAAGAGCGCACTAAGCTAATCGCGGCCAACGAGCGCCGGGCAAGGATACTGGACGATATAGCAGCGGGCGCGGGTGAACCGGATACCAGCTTCGTGCCGCAGGGCAATCAGCGCCGCAATGCGGATGACGATCCTTTTGCAACGATAGAGTACCGCAAGGCGTTTAAGGACTACGTGCTGCGCGGCACGCCCATACCGGGCAAGTACACGCAGTACCGCACGGACGCGTTTAACACGACGGCGGACGCGTCCACGGGCGCGGTGATACCCACCATGGTGCTCAACCAGATTGTCGAAAAGTTGGAAAGCGCGGGGCAGATACTGGCGCTGGTCAACCGCACGAACTATAAAGGCGGTTTGATGATACCCACGAGCACCGTAAAACCCACGGCAAGCTGGGTGGCGGAGCGCGCCACGAGCGACAAGCAGGCTAAGACCGTGGCAAAGTCGGGCATGATATCCTTTGCATACTACAAGCTACGCTGCGCGGTGGCGGTATCGCTGGAAGTCGATACGATGGCCTTGAGCGCATTTGAAGCTAAAGTAATCGCAAACATTACCTTTGCGATGACCGACGCGATCGAAAAGGCCATAGTCGCGGGTACGGGCATGGATCAGCCCAAGGGCATACTGAGCGAAACCGCGCCCACGGGGCAGGTGGTCGAGTGCGTAACGCCCGCGTACCAGACGCTTATCGATGCGGAGGCGGCACTGCCCGAAGAGTACGAGGCGGGCGCGGTATGGCTTATGTCCAAAAAGACCTTTATGGCGTTTGTGGGCATGGTGGACAATAACGGCCAGCCCATCGCACGCGTGGATCACGGCATCGCGGGCGCGCCCGAGAGGTATCTGCTGGGCAGGCAGGTAATCACGACTCGACACGCGCCCAGCTATACCAGCACGCTGGCGGCGGGTACGATTTTTGCGGCGATAGTCAACCTGAGTGACTACACGCTCAACACTAACCTTGAGATGACTATAAAGCAGTACGAGGACAATGACACCGAGGACGTGGTGCGCAAGGCCGTAATGCTGGTAGACGGCAAGATGGTGGACAAAAATAGTCTGGTGCAACTCAAGAAAAAGGCGGGCGGCTAAGGCAGATGCAGGGGCGGGCGCGCGGTGCGTCCGCCCAATGAAAGGAGGACGTGCGGATGCTGGAGCTGGTAAAGCTGGCGCTGAGAATTAAGTCCACGGCGTATGACGCGGAGATCGAGACGCTGATAGAATCGGCGCGCGCCGACATGCGCGCGTCCGGCATTGATACGCCCGACGTCGCGCCGGGCGGCGAAACGCAAGAGCCACAGACGCAGGAAGCCATTATCATGTACTGCAAGGCGCACTTTGGGTATGAGGATAATGCGAGCGCGGAGCGGTTTGAGAGGGCATACCAGCAGCGCAAGCTGATGCTGGCGTTATCGGGGGGCGGCGACTATGCGATATGACGGTGTAGTAACACTAATCACGCTTGCGATCAGTCGTAACGCGGAGGGCATAGACGCGGAGATCGAGACCGCGCGCGCGGACGTATATGCGCAGCTCGACGCGGTGGGGTATCGCGAGTTTTACGCGGCGCAGCAGGCGGGCATAACGCCCGAGATTACGGCGACCATATTTGACGCGGACTACGACCGGCAGCGCGCGGCGATAGGGGACGGCGTGCGGTATCGCGTGGTGCGCACGTACAAGCGCGGCGACAAAGTGGAGCTGACGCTGGAGGCGCTAGAAGAAAGAGGCGCAGGCTGATGGCGCTGTGGAAGCTGGATTTAGAGGGCTTTGACGAGATTGCCAAGCGCATGACGCGCGGCGAGGCGGGCGTCGGCAAAGTCGTGGACGAGATGCTTAAAGTAGGCGGCGCGGTGCTGCAAGAAGAATTCCGCGCGGAGATCAAGCGCACTTTTACAAAGCATCCGACCGGCGACCTGGCTAAAAGCATAAGGGTGGGCAAGGTCAAGCACACGTCCACGTCGGCGTGGGTCGAGATAAAGCCCACCGGCAAAAATAAGCACAAACAGGATCGCGCGCGGATAGGCACGGTTCTGGAGTATGGCCGCTCGCCCTACAAAAAGTCGGGCAAAGGCCGGATCAGGGCGACGCTGTGGGTGACAAATACTCACAAGCGCGCAAAGAGCAAGATACACGACGCGATGATGGAGGTGTGGGTGCAAAGTGGCTTATAGGGACAGTGACGCGGCGCTTCAGACAGCGCTGGAGGATGCCTTACAGATACCCGTCAGGCGGATACTGTACAGAGGCGACAACGCGCCCGCGCTGGCGGTGTATCAGTGCACGCAGAGCGAGCCGATGCACTGGAGCGACGACACGCTGCGCGCCAACCGGCACACGTATGACATAGACATATACGCGCGCACGGGGCATGTGGCGCTGGTGCGCCGGGCGTATGAGGCGCTGCGCACGGCGGGGTTTGACGGCATACGCGGGCTGGGCGAGGATTACGACGATCAGACGCAGATGTATCACGCGCAGATGGAGTGCAACTATACCGAGGATGTAGACTGAGTAAGGGAGGGACAAAATTATGGCTATGATAGGACTTAAGTACCCGGTGGTCGGCAAGTACGCCGAGAGCGGCGGCACGGTCAGCCATACCGACGGCATGGTGCTGGCCAAAGCGATACAGGCCAGTATATCGATCAACCAGTACAGTGTAACGCTGTATGCGGACGACGGGCTGGCGGAATCCGAAAAAGGCTTTCAGGATGGCACGGTCGATCTTAATGTAGACGATCTGTCGCAGGAAGCGGCGAAATTTATATTCGGCGCGACTGAGACGGCGGGCGAGGTGCAGGGAGACGAGACTACCAAAGCGCTGCTTTTTAAGGGCGACGACGACGTGCCGGATGTGGGACTTGGCTTTTACGCGCCGCGAAAAAAAGGCGGCGTGCGCAGCTACCGCGCGATATTTTTCCCGCGCGTCAAGTTTGGCTACCCTAACGAGACGCTCGATACAAAAGGCGAACAGGTGACGTTTGGCACGCCCACGATACAAGGCACCATACAGCTGGACGCGACGGGCGAGTGGAAGCGCGAGATCACGGTGGCGGATGAGGCTAAAGCCGTGACATGGCTTAAGACACAGGCGGGCATTACCTAATGCCCGCCTGGCTTGAAAGGGGCGAAATTATGGGCGCGATAAAAGAGACGGGCGTCAAGTACACGCTGGAGGGGCACGAGTATGCGCTTGTGCTGACGCTGAACGTACTGGACGCGATATGCGACAAGTACAAGAGCACGGATGAGCTTTTTAAGCTGCTGCAGTCCGAGGATGAGCGGCAGATGCGCGACGCGGCCATATGGACGCTGTGCGCCATGGTCAACGACGACATTGACCGGCAGGCGGAATCGGGCGCGGACGTGCCGGAGCACTACACGCCGGAGTACATCAAGCGCCATACCCGCGCGATAGAGATACGGCCAATATTTACGGCGGTAATCCGGGCGCTGACAGACGGACTGACCGACGCGGCGACGGCGGCGGGGGCGGACGACCCAAACGCATAGGCG
>OGRH01001902.1_pt1 | contig 12011 bp, 11 predicted proteins | sample 1553461 | NCBI WGS metagenome assembly OGRH01 (sample SAMEA2580092, study PRJEB22360) | human gut metagenome | biome: human gut; feature: human-associated habitat; material: faeces | place: Denmark | collected 2008/2010
GACGCTGGACAAGGAGGGCCGCCGCATCAAACTGACGCAGGTGGAATATGCCATTGTCAAGTTGTTCATGCAGAATCCGGGCCGGGCGCTTTCTCGGGAGGATATCCTCGCTGCGGTCTGGGGCCGGGACTATGACGGAGAGCTCAAGATCGTTGACGTCAACATCCGCCGCCTGCGTATTAAAATTGAGGACGATACCGCAAATCCGACTTATATCACAACAGTCTGGGGCTTTGGCTACAAGTGGGGCGCATAAGGCGTGAGGTGAGGCTTTTTGAAGAAAAAGAAACGCCTGTCCGGCATTGAACGGCGCTGGTTCGTCAATAACGTGGGCGTGATCATGCTGCTGGTCGCGGCGTGCGTGCTCGGCGTGGTGTTCTCCATGGCGGCGTATTACGACACAAACCTTCGCTCCGGCCTCGAAAACAAAGCGAAAACAACAACTGATTTTTTCAGTAACTACATTTCGCAGAGCTATAAGGAATACTACCAGTCCTGCATCAAATTCGCGCAGACCTTTGAGGAAAAGGACCGGCTGGAGCTGCAGTTCATTTCCGCAAACGGAAAGCTCGTCGCCTCCTCCTACGGAAAATTCGCAGGACGCTCCCCCTCGACGCCCGAGATCCAGCAGGCCATCGACAGCCAGCAGATCCGGCACTATAAAGGCAGAAACCCGCTGACAGGGGAGCGCATTCTGGCCGTCTCCAGCCCGATGATCTATACCAACGGTGAGGTGATCGGCGTTCTGCGCTATGTGACGAGCCTGCGCAACGCGGATCTTCAGATCCTGATGATCGCGCTGATCGCCGTGACGATCGGCTTGCTTTTCATCGGCTCGATCTTTTTCCTGAGCAGCTTTTTTATCAAGTCCATTCTGGTGCCCGTCTCGCAGATCAACGCGACGGCCAAGCGCATTGCCGCCGGCTCCTACGGCGTGCAGATCCCCGGTCAGTATGACGACGAGATCGGCGAGCTGGTCAGCACCATTAATGATATGTCTGTCAAGATCGGACAGGCGGAAAAAACACAGACAGAGTTCATTTCCTCCGTGTCGCATGAGCTTCGAACGCCGCTTACAGCCATTTCCGGCTGGGGTGAGACGCTTCTGACATCCGAGAATCTGGACGCGGAAACGCGGCGCGGCGTCGTGATCATCGCGCGCGAGGCCAAGCGGCTGACCGGTATGGTCGAGGAGCTGCTGGAATTCACGCGGATGCAGGACGGGCGGTTTACGCTCCATGTCGAAACCGCCGATATTCTGGCGGAATTTGAAGACACGGTCTTCATGTACGGCAACCGGCTCAGGCAGGAGGGCATCTGCCTGCACTACGACGGCTGCGACGAGGAGATTCCGGAAATCCCGTGCGACGTTGCGCGTATGCGGCAGGTGTTTTTGAATGTCCTTGACAACGCGGCCAAGCACGGCGGCGCGGGAAAGCGCATCGACGTGAGCGCCGCGTGCGAGGATGGAAAATTTGTCATCCGCGTGCGCGACTACGGTCCCGGCATCCCGGAGGAGGAGCTGCCGTTCGTCAAGCAGAAATTCTACAAGGGCTCGTCCAAGGCGCGCGGCAGCGGCATCGGCCTTGCCCTGGCCCGTCAGCTAGTCCAAAGCCATGGCGGAAAACTCTGGGCCGAAAGCAAGGTGGGGGAAGGGACAAGCTTCTTCTTTACCCTCCCCGTAACAACTGACAACGCACACCCTACAATTCAAAACTAGCAGTAAAAGGGCCCTGCCAAGAGATGATTCCCGGCAGGGCCCTTTGAATCATGATTTTTTGAGGGCTGTAAGGTCCGCATCGTAGCGCTTAAGAACGGGGTCAATGGCCTTTAGGAAAATGGCAAGACGTTTTGTCCCAAGAGGCGTCAGATGGATGAAGGTGGACCGCTTATCTGTCTTACAGGTGGTGCGCATAATGACGCCGCAGGAGTGCTCAAACTGCTGGAGCATGCGGCTTGTGGCGCTGGGACTGAGTCCGACTTTCTGGGAAAGGTCCTGGATGGCAAGGGCCTTATCCTCACTTTTACTTAAAAAGTAGAGGGTGTAGAATTCGTTGAGGCTTACACTGTGCTCACACTCAAGAAGGGTTTTTTCAAGGGCTTTCTTGATTTCTTCATGGCGGCAGCGGAAGCTAAGCCAATCTGCTAACGTTGCCATAGCTTTATGCCTTCATGCGGATGACCAGCTCTTTTGCTGCCACAAGACCGAGCTTATTGGCAGCAAGGGGACTGTCACCGGTGATTACATTGCGGTCCACATGGACGGCCCCTGTAATGTCGGAATTGAGGAGATGGACCCCAAGCTTTTCGAGGCTTGCGGCAAGAAGCCAGCGGAGGCACCCCGGCATGTAGCCAATGTCCTGGTTGGCCCCTTCGTCAAGGGCATCGGGGAAGACTTCCATATCAAACCCTTTGAAGAGATAATCTTCCGGTTTTTCATCAATGGCCGCAGCAAGAAAGGCCGCCGGTCCATGGCAGAGGGAAATCAGGACCTTGTTTTCCTTCATGGCCCACAAAAGGACGCGTTTGACGTCGAGGCTGAACGGTAGTCCTACAAGGGCTGCATGGCCGCCTGGAAAGAAGGCTCCGACATAGCAGCTCTCAGGTTTTGTTACTTCGCCAATGATGTCAGACAGGTGTTTAGGTTCCTTGAACTTTGGCAGGATGCTGTCATAGTAGCCCATGACAGCCTTGTCTTCTGTCGGCATGGCCCATTGCTCCAATTTGACCGGATTTCCGGAGAGCGTAGCTACCTCGATTTCAAAACCCGCATGGGCGAGATGCATCATGGGGAGCAGGGTCTCAACAGGATGGTTCCCCGTGGAAAAGAAATTATCCTTTTTCGTAAGGACGTAGCGTTCATCACTTGCGACAACAAGGATTTTTTTGGTGGGCCCTTCATAGGGGGTGATGCCGCCGTATCCCTTGAAATCGGTGACCTTGCTTGTATAGACGCTCAGGGAGTATTCGGAAGGGAAAAAGGCATTGCGTTCTGCCCGGTCAGGAACTGGAAGCTTACTGAGTTCAGTGGTCATAAGAAATTTCTCCTTTAACAATGAATGAATTTTTAAATTGCTTGCACACGCAAATAAATAATACCGAATCATTGTCCTTTTGTCAAGAAAAAAGGGGGAGAGGGGGTCTTTCCCCACCCCCATGAAACGGGCTAGACCCGGAATGAAGCATGGGACCCCATAACCCCGCCCGTGACGATGAGCTGGGCGGGAATCCGTTCCTTGAGCTCTGCCACGTGGGAAATGATGCCGACAAGGCGGCCCCCTTTCTGGAGGTCCATGAGCGTGTTCATGGCTTTGTCTAGGGTTTCCGGATCAAGGGAACCAAAGCCTTCATCGACCAGGATGGTATCCAGATGAAGCCCCCCGGCATAGGACTCAAGGACATCTGAAAGACCAAGGGCAAGGGAAAGGGAGGTGAAGAAGCTTTCCCCGCCTGACAGGGTATGGACGGACCGTGCCTGTCCCGTGTACGCGTCAAGGATTTCCAGGTCGAGTCCCTGCTCCTTCCGGGCATCGTATATGCCTTCCCGGCGATAGAGGGTATAACGGCCTTCACTGATGGACGAAAGGCGCAGGTTGGCTGCCTTGAGAACAGCGTCGAGGATGGATTGGAGAACGTAGGCAGAAAAGGACAGGTTCTCGCTGTTTTGCCCCTTTGCTGTGGCCGCAAGAAGGCCGATAGGACCATAGTCGTCCTGGAGTTTTGCAATTTTTTCTTCAAGGCTTTTCAGGGCATCCCTTTCCTTTTCCTCGCGGGCGATGCGCTCGCCAAGGGCACCTCGTTGTGTTGCCAGGGCTTCATAATAGCTGCGGGCTGCCTTTTCCTTTTCTTCAAATGGCGCCAACAGGGGTTTTTCCTTCCCTCTGATTTCGTTCTGAAGGATCTTCAGTTCCCCTTCCGTGCTGGCTTTCTGCGCTTCAAAACGGGTCACTTCTTCTTGCATGGCCTCTTTTTGGGCAAGGTCATGATGGGCGGCAAGAAAGGCGGGCTGATCGGGGAAAGAAGAGGCTTCAAGAGCCTTTTTGAAGGACTCTTTGTCCTGATTGAGCGCTTGATGGGCTTCCCTTGCGGAACGCTTTGCCGTTTCCAGGCTGCCGGCTGGCTTTTTCAGCGCACCTTGGGCCTTTTCAAGGGCGTCTTGTTCTTTTTTCAGGGCCGCGATTTTTTCTTCAAGATCGTGCTGCTCTTTTTGCAGACGGGCCTTTTCTTCCTGGGTCTGGGTAGCTGGATGGGGATGGGTGAGGGAGCCGCAGACGGGGCATGGTTTCCCCTTTTCAAGACTTCCAGCAAGGCGGACCATTTCGCCTGAAACTGCCCTCATGCGGGCCAGTTCTTCCCGCGCCCGGGCTACTTCTTCTTGGAGCAGGGCCGTATTGGTGCCTGCTGCTTTTTGGGAACGAGCCGTGACTTCTAAAAGGGCGCGCCCATGGTCCTTTTCCGCTTCTTTTTCGAGAGCTTCCGCCTGACGCGCCCGATTGAGGCTTTGCCAGGCCCTGTCATAAGGGGCGTGGAGTTTTTGTGCTTCATCAAGGAGTTTCAGCTTCTTTTTCAGACTTTCGATGGACCCTTCTTTTTTTTCAAGGGCTTTGCGGCGCGCACAGACCGCTTCGTAGGAGGCAAAGAGGACCTGCTGCTTTTTTGCCCCTTCAAGGGCTGCTGTCGCTTTTTTAAGGACGGCATTGGCTTTTGCGGCTTCTTTTTCCTTTTCCTTCAATAGGCGCTTATTTTCGCTGAGCACCTGGACCAGTTCTTCCAGGGACGCGGTTTGGGCCTGTTCCAGCAGATGAGTCTTTTGGGCGGCTGTTTCTTCGTAGTCTTTTTTGAGGGCCTTTGCCCGCGCGTCGAGGGCTTCTTCCAGTTTTCGGTAGGCTTGGGTCTTGAAGAGGGTCTCCAAGATGATGCGGCGCTCTTTGGAATCGGCCATGAGGAAACGGCGGAATTCACCTTGGGGAAGGACCATGAGCTGACGGAACTGGGCCGCCTTGAAGCCTAAGATGGCTTCTACTTCCCTTGTGACGGCGCCGTAGCTTGACGCAAGGAGCGTGCGTTCCCCCTTATCATCGATTTCAACAAGGCAAGCTCCGGCAGGAACGCTCCGCGTTCCTTCGCCGCGCTGTTTTACAAGTTCCTGTTCCGGCGTCCTTGTCACCTCATAGGTGCGATCCTGGTTCGTAAAAACAAGCTGGACCTCGGTTTTTACTTTGGGGGACGCATAGTCGCTCCGTAAGGAGCGGTTTTCCCGCAGGTCGCCGCTGGCGGTTCCATAAAGGGCAAAGGTCATGGCATCAAGGATGGTCGTCTTGCCACTTCCCGTGGGACCGGTGATAAGAAAGAGCTGATGATTCTTAAGGACTGTAAAATCAATGGTTTCCTTGTCCGCATAGGGCCCAAAGGCCTGCATCATGAGTCGTCTTGGTTTCATCAGGCGTTCCTCCCTTCGCGTCGTGTTTCGTCAAGGACCTCGGCAAGGAGGCTTTGTTCCCTGTCATCCATAGACCGTTTCTGAATGGTTTCAAAAAAGTGTTCAAAAAGTTCTACTTCCGTAAGGTTCTTGCGCTGCCTAGCCGGATCTTCTTTCTTTTCTTTGGAAAGTCCTTCATACCCCAGCTGCAGGATATGGGGATAGACGGCTTCCAGGCGGCTTTTGGGGTCAAGGACAGGCGTACTGTCCGTGAGGACGATCTTAAGGTAATTCTCCCTTTCTTCCAGACGGGGATGAGTCAAAAGGTCCTCAAAGCGCCCCTTGAGGACAGAGAGCTCATGAGGGGGCGTGAGTACAAGCGGGGTTGTCGTGACATTTCCTGCTGCGTCCATGTCGACGATGATGACCCCTTTTTTCTGGCTTACTTCAGAAAAGGAATATTTCATGAGGGCCCCGCAGTAAAAGGCCCGGTCTGACAGGCGCTGCTGGGCATGGAGATGGCCCAGGGCTGTATAGTGGAAAGCGTCATATAAGGAAAGGGCAACCGAACTGGAGCCACCGGCAGCAAGGGGCCGCTCCGAGTCAGGGGTGACTTGCGCCCCCGTGACAAAAGTATGGGACAGGGCAATCTTGCGTGACTTCTGCGGGATTTCCGAAAGAATCCCTGCAATCTGCCAGGAAAGGGCAGCTTCGTGGGTGGTCTTTTTATCCCCCGAAAGCTCCGTTGCCGTAAGGGGCTCGCAGTAGGGAAGCGGGGCCACGTAGATGGGACCTGTTTTGTCGGAAAGGATGACCGGTTTTGGCTTGGCACTTGCAGGCCCTGTGATAAAGAGGTTTTCCGACGCAAACAGGGCCCTGCCAAAATTAAGCCGGTCAGGGTTGTCATGATTGCCTGCAATGATGACGGTCGGGATCTTTTCTCCAAGGATGAGTTGGACGAGGATTTCATCAAGGGCGCGTACGGCTTCCGTGGGCGGGACGGAGCGGTCATAGATATCGCCTGCAATGAAGAGGGCATCGATCTTTTCCTCCCTGATGATGCTCATAAGCTCGCCAAGGACCGCCATCTGGTCCTCAAGGAGATGAAGGCCATGAAAGATGCGCCCCAGATGCCAGTCCGATGTGTGGAGAAAACGCATGATACCCATCCTTTCTGTACATGGAAAAAAGAAAAGGGCTGTGAAAAAATGAGCCAATCATCTCTTCGAAGCCCTTTCTTCGTCTGTTGTGGTTTTATGGTTTCATCAATAAAAAGGAACGGCAGCCGCTTGTCCGGGTCGTTATTCTAGGGCCCAAGCTCATTTTTCTAATCTTTTTTTTACGGCCGTCATCAGGGGTGACTTCATGATGAGTCCCGCTAGCAGGGCACCGCCTAAGGCACTCATGCCAAAGGGAATGACAAAAAAGTAAAAGGGTACGGTCTTTCCCATGAGGTAGGTACTCATGAACGAGGCGATGAGCGCGGCAACAAGACCCGTACCGATCATTTCACCCAGAAGGGAAGCTCCCTCTTTTTTTGTGCGGGTAAAGAACATTCCTGCAAGGTACGCCCCGACGATGCTTCCTGGAAAAGCCAGAAGGGAGCCGGTCCCCAATAGATTGCGCAAAAGGGCAATGAGAAAGGCCACAATAGCGGCTTTCTTGGGACCTATCAGGACACCAGCCAGGCAGTTGATAAGGCTCTGCATGGGAAAGCATTTGCTGACGCCGACGGGGATATAGAAAAGACCCGCCGTAAGGGTTCCCAAGGCAACAAAAAACGCGGATAAGGTAAGACAAAAGGATTTCATGGTCATGACCTCTTTTTATGGAATGGAACTGCTTTCCTTAGTATAGCCTACTTTGGGAGGCAAAAAAAGGGGCCCGGCCCGGTTTGTGAAGAAAAAAGGACAAATCATGACGCTTGCCCTTTCGTCGTGTATAATAGGGGAAGAACCTAGGAAAGGACACCTCGATGATGAAAAAGATCCTGCTTCTTTTTTGCCTTGTTTTTGGACTTTCTTTTGTCCCGACGGCCCAAGCGGCTATGATCAGTGAAAAACAGGAAATTGAAATGGGGGAAAGGGCGGGAAAAGCCCTGGAAGCCCAATATGGACTCTATCAGGATGATGAAGTGGCAAGCCGCATCGACCGCATCGGAAAAGCCCTTGCCGCTCATTCGACGCGGCAGATTCCCTATACCTTCAAAGTCCTCAATACACAGGACGTCAATGCTCTTGCTTGTCCCGGCGGCTTCATCTATGTCTATAAGGGCCTTGTGGATACCATGACCAGTGATGATGAGCTTGCCGCTGTCTTGGGCCATGAAATTGGCCACATTGAAAAGCGCCATACCGTCCATCAGATTGAAAAACAGATGGCCCTGTCCCTTCTTACCATCCTTGCTGGCGCGGCCAGCGGGGATCCTGGCGCAGGACTGGCCCTTGCTTCCACGGTCAGTTCGGCCCTCATGGCAAGCTACAGTCGGGGAGATGAGCGGGAAGCCGATCAGGAGGGCTTCCGTCTTGTGAAAGAAGCTGGCTTCAATCCCTATGGTGCTGCCGTTACGATGGCAAAACTCGAAGACCTTGCCAAGGATTATGGCAATCCCGAGTATGGTCTTTATTCATCCCATCCAGAACCGGAAGCCCGTCTTAAAGCTGCCCTCAAAGAGGTGGACGCCCTTCATCTGCCGGAAAAAGTAACGGAAAATGCAGATGGCAGTGCCACTGTATCTGATGGGGCGTTTTCCTATACATTCAGCAAAGCCAATGGCTATGATAAGCCCCTTTATCGGGCCCGCCTCATGGCAGGGGCCCTGTATCTGGTCGAAAAGAGAGGCCCTGTGGACGGGACTCATTTCATTTCCATTGACAGCGACCGCTCAAGTGATATCTATTATGAGGATATCCGCATCCTGCGTTTTTATGACAGTGACCGCGCGCTGGGAGAAAGCCTCAGTGATGGAGCGATGCGCATTACGGAACAGCTCCAGAAATGGGCGGCAGCTGCGGCTGATCGGCAAAAGGCGCAAAAAGCAGTCAGTATCCATCCGCCTCTTAAAAAAGCAGCCTAAGGAGGACTCACCATGGTGCCTTTACGAGAACATGAAACCCTTTGGCAGTACCTGAAAAAGCAGACGCGTCCCATCGTCCTTTATGGCATGGGAAATGGGGCGGATGCCATTCTTGATCGCTTGGACCGATTGGATATTCCCGTCAATGCCGTCTTTGCCAGCGATGAATTTGTCCGGGGGCAGGTTTTCCGGGGGTTTCCCGTCTTGACCTACGCCAAGGTTCACGCGGCCTATCCGGACGCCATCGTGCTCATTGCCTTTGCTAGCGAGCGGCCTGAGATCCTTGCCCGCTTTTTTGCCATCAGCCGTCAGCATGAGACCTACGCACCCCATCTGCCTTTATTTGGCGATGAATCAGTGGTCTCGCCGGCTTGGCTCCTTGCCCATGAAACGGAACTGGAAGCTGTCTATGAACGCCTTGCCGACAGCAAGAGCCGCCGTGTTTTTTGCGATATCCTTGACTATAAACTCAGCGGGAAACTGACCTATCTGGAAGGGGTCTCACGGCGGTGGGACGATCTTTTGACCCTTTTTTCCTGGTCCGACCGGGAACGCTATGTGGATCTTGGCGCCTATAACGGCGATACACTGCGGGAGTTCCTTGCCCTTACGGATGGTCAATATGAGCATCTGGATGCCGTAGAGCCGGACCCGAAGAACTTTAAGAAACTGCGGATCTTTGTGGAATCCCAGCAGATTCGCAAATGCGCCCTCCATCAAAAGGCTATTTGGAGCGGGATGACCTCTTTGCCGCTCGCTGCCAAGGGCGGCAGGATGTCCTATCTTGCGCAGACGGGAAAAACCGTCACGGAAGGGGTAAGCCTTGATGAAATCGTGGGGAAGGAGCGCGTCACCTATATCAAGATGGATGTGGAAGGCGCGGAAAAAGAGGCCCTTTTGGGTGGTGCGGAAAGCATCCATACGTGGCATCCCAAGATGCTCATTGCTGGCTACCATCATGATGATGACCTGTGGCGCCTGCCCCTATCCATTTGGCAGCTGGTACCGGAGTATCGTATCTATCTCCGCCGCCACCCTTATGTGCCGTGCTGGGAAATCAATTTCTTCTGCACTATATAAAAGTTAACAAAATGAAGCAGTTTTTCTTATATTCTTCTCTAAAAGGAATCATTCTGTTGTACCCTAAGACGGAATATGGTATGATTACCAAATACAGCAGTTCATTATGGAACTTGACTGACCACAGTAGAAAAGAAGGAAAGAAGGATGGGAAGTATGAAAAACTTGACCAATGCAAAAAAAGGCTTGATCCTCCTTGCCGTTGCTGTTTTGGGCCTTACGGCAGGATGTGGGGGCGATAAGGGGTCCGCACCAGCCCAAAAAGACAGTGCCAAGATTGGCGTTGTCCAGCTCGTGACCCACGATGCCCTTGATGCTGCCAATAAAGGCTTTATCGATGCCCTTGCAGCCAATGGCTACAAAGAAGGGCAGAATCTTGAAGTGGACCAGCAAAATGCCCAGGCTGACCAATCCAATCTGCAGACCATTGCCCAGCGTTTTGTCAACAACAAAGTGGACCTGATCTGTGCCATTGCAACGCCGGCTGCCCAAACCGTAGCTAATGCAACAAAGACCATCCCTATTTTAGGAACGGCCATTACGGATTACAAAGAAGCCAAGCTCGTCAAGGATAACGCAAAGCCGGGGACCAATGTTTCGGGCACGACGGACATGAACCCTATTGATAAGCAGGTTGACCTCTTAAAGACCCTCCTGCCCAAGGCCAAGACGGTCGGTGTCATGTACTGCTCCAGCGAAGTCAATTCCCAGCTCCAAGTTTCCATCATGAAGAAGATTGCCGGGGAAAAGGGACTGACCGTCAAGGAAGCGACGGTAACCAACGTCAATGATATCCAGCAGGCTGCCCAAGGCCTTGTGGCCCAAGGGGTCGACGTCATCTATATCCCGACAGATAACGTCATGGCTTCGGCCGTACCGGTTCTTACAAAGGTGACCAACGCTGCCAAGATTCCTGTGATTGCCGGTGAACCGGGGGAGGTCCGGAAGGGCGCTCTTGCGACCATCGGGATCGACTACTACAAACTAGGTTACCAGACGGGACTGATGGCCGTGAAGGTGCTTCGCGGGGAAGCAAAACCCCAGGATATGCCCATTGAAACCCAAAAGGATGTCAAGGCAACGGTCAATGATACGGCAGGTAAAATTCTGGGAAACACCCTCCCCGAATAAGGACCCGGCGGTGCCGATGTTGTCCAATAAGAAGAAAATGGGTCAAAAAAGATCCATGACGGAGCTGCAGCTGGTAAGAGCACTGCAGCTTCGTTCTGATTTATGAGCGATAAAGGAGGCAGCATCCGTTATGATTGATTTGATAATTCCCACTCTCTCCCAAGGACTTTTGTGGTCCCTCTTGGCTCTTGGTGTCTACATCACGTTCCGGGTCCTTGATTTTGCCGATATGACCGTCGAAGGGTCCTTTCCCTTGGGTGCCGCCATTTGTGTCTATTTCCTGATCCGGGACCATCATCCCTTGCTGGCCCTGCTTGCCGCTGGTCTTTTGGGCGGCGTTGCAGGCATCGTGACGGGACTTCTTCACACGAAGCTTCGCATCCCGTCGCTGCTTGCAGGAATCCTTTCCATGATTGCCCTTTATTCCGTCAACCTGCGTATTATGGGTAAAGCCAATGTTTCCCTTTTGGGAAAGGAAACAGCGTTTACCTATATGGAAACCTTGGGCCTTGACTATGCCCAGTCCGTCTTTATCGTAGGGCTCTTGGCCACGGTGGTCATCGGGACCTTGATCTACTGGTTCTTTGGTACGGAAATCGGAGCCGCCATCCGGGCCACGGGTTTTAACCCGCAAATGATCCGCGCCCAAGGCATCGATACCAATGTCATGCTTCTTTTGGGGCTTTTCCTGAGTAATGCCCTCACCGCCATGGCTGGCGCCTTCATTGGCATGAACAATGGCTTTTTCGATGTGGGGATGGGCGTAGGCACCATCGTCATCGGCCTTGCATCTGTCATCATTGGGGAAGTCCTCTTTGGCACGCGGAGTTTCAAGAACAGCTTGGTTTCCGTTATCCTCGGATCCATCGTTTACCGTTTTGTCATTGCCATCGTGCTCCAGATGGGAATGCCACCCAACGATCTCAAGCTGTTTACGAGTGTGCTTGTCGTCATTGCCCTTGCTCTGCCCATGATGCGGGATAAGGTCCAGAGAAGAAAGGTGGGCTGACCATGCTGGAACTGAAAAATATCAGTAAGACCTTTTTTCCCGGAACCATCAATGAGAAAAAAGCTTTGCGCGGCGTCGATCTCCATATGGAAACGGGGGATTTCATCACTATCATCGGTGGCAATGGTGCGGGGAAATCGACACTCCTAAATTCCATTGCCGGTGTCTTTCCCATTGATGAAGGATCCATCACCATTGATGATGTGGAGCTTACCCAGATGCCGGAACATCAACGGGCCCGCTATATTGGCCGCGTTTTCCAGGATCCCATGATGGGTACGGCAGCCGGCATGATG
>OGRH01001908.1_pt1 | contig 11991 bp, 11 predicted proteins | sample 1553461 | NCBI WGS metagenome assembly OGRH01 (sample SAMEA2580092, study PRJEB22360) | human gut metagenome | biome: human gut; feature: human-associated habitat; material: faeces | place: Denmark | collected 2008/2010
TATGTGTCGGCAGTTACGGTGCCGTGATTTTGCTTTTTGATTTCTTTGTTTAGAAATTCGACAGACATTATAAGGGGTTCAATAATATCTTTATAGATATATATTTTTCTTCTATGCCGAGAATCGTTGTTTGCGCTGTACACTATCATGACAAAATCCGGCTTTTCAGAACAACTAAAAGATTCGTCTTCACAAAAACCGTAACTTGATTCAGATAAAAAGTCGTCGCACCATCTATAAGGCCGAATATCGACAAACCATTCAGTACCCCCTCTACCAAAGTTCTCCTCCCCTCCACTCGACGTGTTAAAAGGGTGGGCTGTAGCAATGCTACGCAATGAGCGGAATCGCTTTATACTTGCTTTTTGACTTTCTGTTAGCAGTCCTAAGTATTCGTTTCCTTGTTTTAAACTCAGCAAATATCTAATTGCATCCATACACATATTTGCTTTTATTATAAGTAGTAGTGCATCATCTGCAGAATGCTTTTCTTTCCTTAGTAGCCGTTTGATATCTCCGAGATAATACATCAGCATTTCTTTTGCTGCTAAAACTCTATTTTTATCCCCTTGCTTTTCTTCGGCAATACGTTCGATTTCTTTATTGGCCGCTTTTGTGACATTCAATTTTGATTTGGCTTTTTCGTAATTATCCATTTTCCAATTCCTTTTTATACATTCGCAGATTTATGTCTATATCATTTCCAGTGTCGAGGCTTCTGATGTCCAGGTTACCGAAAGGTTTTCTGACATATTCATCCATACTACACTCTTATGCTTTACACGGAATTCAAAAACCCAATCTGTTGCTACTTCTTCCATCAAAACAAAAAACCTCCTACCGCAGCCAGTGTGATACTGATTACGATAGGAGGTTTAGAACCTGTTGTGATGTCTGTATTATAGCATGTTTTGAGAATTGCGCAAGCCCCATTTTAATGGTACTATTCAGTCAATACATTGGTTTCAAACAAAAATCGCTACATTTTGCCGCCTTATTTGCTTTTGTATATTCTATTATAGGTTGACAATATTGTATCTTCAAAAGAGCTCACAAGCCATAACGCAGAAGATAACGCAGGAATTACAAACAATATTCCGACAATCGTTGTAAACAATCCAGCATTACAGTTAATCAATTTACATACCATATCAATAATATCACAGTACACAAACCCGCTTGCTGCAACAGCAAATGAAACGGCACTACTAAAAGTCACTGCTTTTGACACATCCTTTTTTGAAGGTTTTACTACCAAAAGTGAGACGAAAAATGCAATGCAACTTACGAAAAGAAAAATCCATTTCAATGTGCTAAAAGTTTCATTATTCAATTCTGCTAATTTTTCGAAAATATCCATTTTAATTTCTCCTTATTTATCCGACTTCGCCGCATTGCACTTCTTGCACAGCATCTGCAGGTTATTGTCTGTGGTATGCCCGCCCTTGCTCCAAGGAATGATGTGGTCACCTTCCATATCCTCAAAGGCGTACTCGGTGTTGATGCCATTTGCAACGCACAAGGGGCACTTGTGACCTTGCCGCTCATAGGCGCGAAGCTTCTGAGATTCAGTAAACGCACGAAGGGACAGATGCTTTTCATCACGCCAAGTGCGGTCAGAGAGGATAAACGGGACAATACCTGCTTTTTTCGTCACATCATCATCCATTACGAGCTTCTTGATGTCTGGCTTCCAGAGCGTTACTGTTGTACTGTTTGGCATGATACTGGTTATAGAGCAGTCCCCATGCCTGTGCATCCGTAATCCCCTTCCGCTTCGTCGGGAACAGCATCTTCGCCCAATTGATGACAGACTGGAAGTAAAGCCAGAGGTCATTGGCATCCTCGTCATGCTGGTGAACCGCCATGTACATCTGCCCAGATTCCAGACCATCACGGTCGGCAATCCATGCCAGTGCTTTTTCCAGCAGTTCCTGCCGAATTGGGTTGCCTTTCAGATATTCGTCAGCCATTTTTGCAGCAACACAGTTGCGCTTCGAGAAATAGTTCTTGGCATCCGCCAGCCAAGGTCCTGTATAGGTAGCATTCAGCAGTTCCTGCGGAGTCAACACCGCACCGGCGATGTTGATGCGCTTGAACCATTCCAGTTTCTCTGCTTCAGAGCCTTCACAAATGTTCACGGTCAACTCGTAGTCCAGAATTGTCTTCTTTTCTTCATCAGTCAGATTCTGGAAGAACTTGTCGTTGCCGTTGATTTTGACGGGGAAATCCTTGTTGACATACTGTGAAATAGAAATTGTCCGCTGTTGTCCGTCGAGAACTTCGTAGGTATCCGGACCGGTTTTAGACCAGTACATAACATTCAGCGGGAACCCATGTAACACGGAATCGATAACGGCAGCACGCTGTTTGTCACTATACACATAGCAACGTTGAAATGACGGACGTACGGTCAGTCGATTGTTGTAACCGTATACGCCACCGTCTCCGTCATCCGAATAGTTTTCTACAAGGTCGGATACCTTGATTTTGGTTTCTGTGATTTTCATAATTAGCTCCTTATCTATTTAACTGTTTGCGAAAGCTTTCTGTCCACATTTCGTTGCCATAACGAACTGAAACCAGATTCCCAATGTCAGAGGGTTCTCTGCAATCATCAGAGTAAACGATGGTGACGTTTTTCAGACCGCACTTATGAATCAGGTAACCTAGTTCAATAAAAACATTTGGTCTTGCCTGTTTATATGTATTGCCATGAGCATCAGTAACACTATCATCACCAGACATAATAACCACTGCCTTTTGACAGTCTGCTACATTCGTAGAAAAGGCATCCCATACGCTGCCAGAATACTCGGAAATATCAAGTGTTTTTGGACAAAGTCCAAGATTTCTTTCGATAAAATCTTTGATTTTGAACATTACATATTCGTTTTGATGCGAATACACAATAAACACATTTTTGTTTGTCATTACAACATCATCTCCTTGCACATCGTTATTCTTATTGGCAATTTCTTTTTTTACAATGCGCTTGAGCATTGCAACCAATTCATCTGTGTAATTTTGAAATGCTCCATTATGAATTTTGGTTTTATATATAGCCGTCTTTGCCCCTTCTGACAATTTGTTTGTGTCAGTTAGAACTTCTTCCACATCCATAGCCCATTCGGATGGATTTGGTTTCAAAGGGGCGCTAATTAAATTTTGCACATCCTTCAAGTTCATGTTAAACGCCTTTTCTACGAATAAATAATCTTCTATATGTAGCTTTATATTTGAAGCCATTACCGGAGTAAGGTAAATATAAAGCGGTTCCAGAATTGTTGTATTCCCCTGGATGCGCAATTTTCGACATAGGCTTCCGCAAATCTTTATCAATTCCAATAATTTCGAATTGGTCAGGGTTATACTTACTCAAAAAAGTTATAGGAACTCCGATAATTCCGTAATAATCAAATGGAATATTGTCCACGGAATCCACATTGATTGCATTGTCCACATTGAGATATGCTGGATATTCTTCTGGAGTGAAATGTTTCCACAGAATCAGTTTCTCGTGGCGCTTCTGGATGTCGAGGTTAGTAAACCATCTTGTTAGACCGTTGATTTTCTTTGTTATTCCATTGGGGGTATCAAACTCGGATGGTGAGCTATAACCAATCCACACTTTGTTTTCTTTCAGAAGTGGAAAAAACTCTTTGTATGTAATGGCGTTCTTATTCCCGATAATCAGGAACTTTTTGCCGTGCTGCATCAGTGTGCCAACATACTCACGGAATAAGCTGAATGGCGGATTTGTTACCACGATATCGCACTCATCCAGCAAGTCAAGGCATTCCTTGCTCCGGAAATCGCCGTTGCCTTCCAGCAGGGTTTTTACACCGACTTCCACATCATTATCATCCCCGCCCTCGTACTCCATCTTGTAGGTTGGTTCGGTGTGGTCATAGTGCGTGGAAATAAGCTTCTTTAATCCAAGTTCTGCAAAATTCAGATGAAAATACCGCCAGAAAGCGGACCATGTCGGGTCGTCACAGTTGCAGAGTACGACCTTGCCTGCGAAATGCTTTTTGTAGTGCCGCAGCTCTTCAGCGACATCCTCAATTCTGGTGTAGAACTCATCATTCTTCGCGTCCTTCGCCTTATGAAGGTTATCGTTCTTTGCCATCTCCGTATCCTCCCAAAAACAAAACCCCCGATGCCGTAACATCGGAGGAGTAAAAATCAATTATTTATCGTTCAGAATTGCCAGCAACTCATCGAGGATGCCGATATAGTTGTCGTCATTGATATACTGGATGGTGTTAATCATGGTCGTTTTCAGTGCATTGATAGGTTCTCCGCGCATTGAACCGGAAGTATCGACAACGAACAAAGCTATTTCTTAGTCTGTGCGGGTGTATCCGTGGTCAGCTAACCATTTATGTACTTCATTCGTGACGTCCAATGTATCGATGGAATAGCTGTTAACTCCCAGTTTGCCATTGGAAAGATTCATGCCGATATTATAAATGAGCTTGTGGCCTTTCATTTTGCCGATGGTCGTTGTGCTTCCTGCGGCGAATGTTTTGACTCCGACGCCGAGTTCTGAGTTATTCTCGTAGTCCAGCTCTTTGTAAGTAAAATTGTCTTGTACAAGAATCAGTTTTTTGAAAATCTGATGACTCTGCAAGATGCCATTATGAATGGAAAGGCAGTTTTGCCAATCGGCTTCAAAATCAATCCAGTTCCCGAATGTGGAAGCTGTCAATGGAGCATTAGGACTCTGGTTGATAGCCGCTGCCTCTTGAAGCAGCAGTTTCTTAGGTGTTTTGTATTCCGCTACCGGATAGTTAATTTCACCCTTGCGCAGTATTTTCGCAAATGCTTTGGCGGCAAGCTTACCAAAGATAACGCAGAAACATCCGCAGAAACCAAAAAATGCGCCAAGCAGATAGAATACAAGTGTTGCTGTATGGATGCTTTCGGGGTCGTATCTCTGCGCTGATGCCTCCGAAATAACAAGGCCAATTGGAATCAGCAGCAAGATAATGCCGAAAATTATAAAGGCGATTCCCATTGTTACCCACATCCGACCCGTACCTGCCGGGGTCGCATATTTCAGTGCTCTTTTCCGTTCTTTCTCAGACGGAATCATCTTATCCTTTTTGGCTGCCATGATTTCCTCCTCCTTTTAATCGTGAAATCTGTTGTTGATTTTCTGAATCAGCCAAAGCTGAGCTGCTCTGAGTCAGTTGAAAAGAAAGCCGCCTTTTTCTTTGCCTGCTCTTTTGCACTCTTACTTATCGGTTTCTTCGTGCCGTCCAGATGATGCTTGCTCTTGTACGAATAGCCTTTCCAGGCAGCCTGATAGGAAAGGTAGCCATATCCGTTAGCATTGTCCAGGACCTTATCAGTTGCGGCCTCGACCACAACATAACGGGGCTGGTTGGGCTTTGAGAGTTCATCGCTTTTCACGACACGATAGCTCTTCTTCTCATCTGCGCCGTACTTGGAAAACGGTAATGCGGATTCCTTTTTGGGCTTGGATTTTGCCTTGGCGCTTTCGATGCTTCCCTCAACGGAATCCACCAGTTCAGAATCAAAGAACGCCTCATCAAGAGGTACGTTGGGGCTGTTCTGCTTCTTTGCTTCTTCGATTTTCTGATACATGGCATCTTCGGCGCGGCGCATCTTCCAAACCTTGATGAGGGCTTTTTCCGGGAACGTGATGGTCAGTCCCTTTTCCGCCAGCATCTTTTGGACAACAGATGTGGCAAAAGACTTGTATTTTGCATACGGTCCTTCTTTGCGCTGCTCGATTTCATGGCTTACCTGAGTCATGTATTCCTCAAACGCCTTGTTCTGGTCGAGCCAGAACTCGACTTCGGAATAAGGAGAATCATGGTCCACGGTTTTTTGAAGTTCGCAACTCTTCGCATAAGCAAGACAAGCGTCTTTCACATCGGCAAAACCAAGCCCAAAATTATCGTTCAGAGTGTTTCGGCGTGCTCCATCCATCACGAAATAACGGCTTCCTTGCTTGATGATGGCGATACCATCTCCGGAAGTGATGGCGGTGGGTTCTTCCGCATATCCGTCGTCAGTCCAGCGGTCGATAATCGATGCCGTATCCTGTACAAAGCCTTTTCGGCAGGTGTAACAATCCGCGCCGTTGTAAGCTCGTTTCGTGATGCACTTGGTAATTGCGTCAATCAGAGCGTCCTTATCCTTGATTTTTACGCTGTACATCAGGTTACTTTTCACGTTCCAGACAACGCCATATGGAAGACCCAGCGCAATCATAGAACACGCACACTGCAGAAAATGCTTGTGTGCCAGACTGCTGATGAACTTGATGCAGTAGACGGTGCTGTTCTTTACGACATCCGCAAGGCCCGAGGCATAAATCACTTTATGGTCATTAGTATGGATGTCGATATCTCCGCGTGCCTGAACATACTCATCGGGAGTGAACACGGTGCCAAGCCGCATACTGAGCGACATTTTGGCTTTTGCGTTCACAAAAGGAGGCTTGACCTGTTTTACATACCGGCACTGATTCGTTTCAAGCGCCGTGAGCAGCAGAACCTTATCCTCGACCGTTGCGCCTTTCTTGATTTTCAAATACTGCATGTCCTTGTGTAGGTCCATATAATATGCAAGTGCGTCATCAATGTCGTAGGAGTTGAAGAACCCTGCCTGCATGTAGATACTGATACAGGGGGATAAATCAATCATTGCGTCTGCTGTCAGTACATCAATGGTCGTATTGTCATCGCGTTCAATCGGTGTAACTTCCAGCAGCTTATAGCAGGCATCCACATCTTCGATGAATTTGTGGTCGAACATCTCGGAGAACGAAAACGGATGCCGGAACACGCAATTCATTCCAGTCGGTGTCATCAGAGATTTATCGCTCAACGGATGGTCATAGTTCACGAAGATAATCCGCTGCTTTCCTCGGCTTGCTGCGACACAAAACAGATTCCGAAGAATCTCATATCGTGACATCGGCTTGCTTGTGCGGGACGACCAGTATTCTTCAGTGAAATCGAACACGACACAGATAGGTCGTTCCATACCTTTGCTGCCGTCAAATGTTGTGAAGATACCAACATCTGAGGAGGGTGCTACCGCCTTATCCCCGTCATTGTCCGCGATACTTGCATAGACGTGATGCTTGTCATAGAGGTTTCCGGGGCGATTTTCCAGGTCATTGAGCACCTTTGTCATAGCTCCGATTCGAGCGCCCAGACACAAAACATCTTTCGGGTTTTGTTTATTCAGAAACTCCGTCACCTCATCGACTGACATCTGTTCCACGATGCAGGAACCATTTACGCCGTTGATGGTCTTTCCCCAGATATTGCCGAGCCTTTCCGCCAGGTCATGGGAAATACGGAAGCATTTCGTGAAAACCACCTGTTCATGGCGGCCGAGAAAATCCTGCATGAACTCCCAGACATCCAGCGCTGTATCATCGTAGATTTTCTGCTTCATATCGCCCACTGCGACGATTTGAAGGCTCGGATTCTGAGAACGGATATATTTGAGTAGTTCCGCAATCTCGTCATTGATATCCTGATACTCGTCAATGATAAGAGTATCAATCGGCGGAATCGGAATTTTCTTTTCCAATACCATAGCGAGCTGTTCACCCTGCCCGCAATTTCGGATTCCCTTTTTGTTCAGCAGCAGGCTTGCAAATCCGTGATAGTTCTGGACCAAGACATTATGATTTTTGATTTTGTCTTTGGCGTCAAGTTTGAGTAATCGGTTATAGGTCAAGTACAGGATACGCCGTTCTGGAGGGTACGCATCACAGAGCACGTTGATGGTCGATGTCTTTCCGCTGCCAATGCAGGCGTCACACAATACGTTTTTTCCCGACAATGCCAAATGTACGAATTCCTGTTGTTCGCTTGACAAGTCGTTCAGCGTCATAGCTATATCTCCTAACAACAAAAATGCCCCGGCAGCATCCAATTCAGATGCCGTCAGGGCACAATTTTTATCTTATTAGGGTTATTATATCTGATTCGCACAGATGTGCAAGGTTTTTATCACGTTTTATTTTTATTTTTGGCAAAAAAAGAACGTCCACCCGCGTTTGCAGATGGGCGCATAATCTTACGCGACCTCATGGGCCGCTTTGTAGCCTTTCTTACGGCAGTTGTGTTACCTGCAGCCGCTGCATTTCCGCACCATAGCAAAATATCGTTTCAATCATATGTGGCATAGTGCATCACTTTTGTAGTCCCGCAGGTTCTCACTTGCAACGTATTAACAAGAGGCAGACTATTGTGTTTTCAATCTTATACAGTTTTGTTGACCAGCAATTATTAGTTTTTGTCAAACGCTTTGACTGTTATAATTATACTCAGTCACCTTGACCTCATCAGGCAGCATTTCGCGGTGATAAGTCACCTCGTAATCCTCATAAGATGTAGGTGCATCATTAGGTTGCTTCAGTCGAGCCGCCAGTGCCCGCTCAATGGTGTCCCGATAAGCATTTCCCATCGGTTTGGTGTGTTCAACGACAAACAACTTACGCAGCGTTAGGGCTCTGCTGGAGCTCATATCTTCCTCGAACATATGCTGCAGCGCATCAATCAACAAATTAACGTCATCCATCGTAACACCGTTACGCTGTGCCATTGCACTGTTGATTTGAATGCTCATGTGATACAGCCCATATCTGATAATGCTTCGACGGCCTATCATGCGGTCTTTCGTCTTCTTTTCGGCTCCATCGTCGCTTTCGTCGATACTGACGCCCTTCTTGGCGCCTTTATCTTCGCCTTTGCGTTCAGCATCGGAAGCAACGCAGCAGCGAGTAATCGTCATCGGGATGATTTCGATAGGGTCATAGGACATCGGCATAGATACCTGGCAGGCACCCTTGATGCGGCTGAGAAGGCTGCAGTTGGAATAACTCGTATTCACAAGCCCAAACATGCGAGTATCATAGTAGTACCGGCACAGCTCCTTATAAGCCTCCAGCTGCTGGTCATCGGGGATGCCTTTGGTTTTTTTGCCGATGATAGGCTCCAGGCACTCTTTAACGCTGCGCTCAATGGAAAAAGTATCGGGGCTGCAATATAGTGCATGGCTGTTCTTTTCCAGACCGTCAAACAAGACCTTGTCACGGATGTAGCTGCGAATCTTATATTTGATGCTTTCGGACGACATGTACCCGATTCCATCCTCAAACTGACGCGGGTTGTTGTCGTTGTCGGGGTCCCCATTGGGATTACAGTTCTGCGCATCAAACGCTAGAACAATGGTGATAGGATTCTTAACGAGTTCAGACATTGTTACTTCTCCTTTTGTGTTGCAACGGTTGTCGCAGTATCCGTATTATTAGTTTCAATTTTGGCGGCTTTCCGGTTTTTCTTCTCCTCGGCATCCTTGATGTTTGCGCTTCGCTGCTGATAGTATCCGACGAGATATTCACCTTTTTGCTTTTCGGATAGATGGTCGGGATAGTTGCCATCCAGCATATCGATAAGAGCCATAATTTTCTTGTCGCTGGAATTATAAAGACCTCTCATGCCATTTGCTTTAGCCTTGTTCTTCAAAAGAAGGAAACTCTTGTGAAGTTCCGGCATGGTTTTGGCCGGGTTCATCATAACTCGCTCAAAGAACCGTTTAGCGTAAGTGGTTTGGTTGTTGGGGTCAATCTTTCTCTGCGCACTTTCCATATGTGCGAAGATTCGTCCTGTGATATAAGCAGGGCTGGTGTTGTTTGAGTTGAGTCCCATCGTCATATTCTCTCCGTAATTGCGAATTAAGAACGCTTTTGTGATACCGGCCAAAGACGCCGTGATGCGATTTTCTTTGCCTTTCTTATTTTGCTGAAGTAAACGGCAGGACCGAAGCAGTGCCAGGGAAAGGACTTGCTCCGGATACTTTGTTCCGGAATAAATGCTGATACTCAGTTGTTTCCAAAGAGCGTTGTTGAAAGAACTCGTGCTTCCATCACTGTTTTTGGCGAAAAGTGAGTTGTAGATGTTGATGGCTCTTGCAAAATCTCGGCTGGTTCCATCCGCATCTCGGCAAGTCTGGCTTCGGTCAATTTCCATGTCAGTGTAATGCTTGGCAAAGTTTCCAAGCAGCTCGTCAAGCGTCATCTGCGTAAAGCTGGATGCAGAACATCCCTTATTATTCATATCAAGATTCCAGACGTTGACGACTAAGTTCTTTTCAATGTCCGAAAGAACCGTGATTCGTCCCTGATAGAGTTTTGTTTTTTCAAGGATTCTGATAGTGGTTTCAGAACCTGATTCATTTGCCTGAGAGATAGTTTTAGCTTTATCACTGCGGCAACAGCATAGGTCAATGACCGCGTCTTCCAGCTTTGTTGGCATATCATCCGACCAGATAATTTGATTCTTTGAATAAAGAGACTGTGAAGTGGCCGGAACCGGAAACCGATGTTTGGAGCCGAGCAAATCTGTAGCCGCTTCGTAAATCTTATGTTCATCTTGCATTGTGATGGGGATGGCGTTGCCCTGCTGACGTCCGAAATACTCGGTGTTTGCTTTGTTGTTGGACAAAAGAGTGTTTGTGACAGGGCCATTCTTTTTGTTTCCCCATGCCGTGATAGCTCGAAACAAGCGAGCCTTAAACCCGATATTGCCGCTTATCATGCTTCGAATCTTGATAGGTTCCGGCAACAGAGCAATTTCACCGCCCTTGAGTGTATCAATCGGCATTTCCCCATATTTATTGACAATCGCCGCATAGCTTTTGCGAAATGTCTCATCATCAAAAACTGGAACGCCATTGTAGAACAGGATAAAGGTTTTCTTTTCCTGGCCTTTCGCCTCCATTACGTCGCTGACACATTTATTGTCAAGCGCCTTTTCTGGGTCCCACGTTTCGTAGAACTTGTAGACGACATCTAAGGCTTTAGAATGTCCCAACAGGTCACGCAGCATAAAGACTGCGTCGCGCATCATAGTGTATCGAACAAGATTGCTCGCTTCACCGACTTTGCCGAGAAGATGTTCCGCATCATCACAGAACACATACGGAATCGGCAGCTTGCCAGACCGTGGCCTGCGTGTTGGCATCTTGAATTCCTCGCCTTTGTTCTTTTTATCGGATAAATCACCGAGAGCGAAAATCCTATCGATTTCTCCGTCATCGTTTAGTTCGACGGCATATTGAGCAAACTTGTGTGTCCAGCCGAAAGGCGTTGCATTTCCAGCTGCTGCCATCGCATCATAGTGCTTAACCAGCGCATTCAGAATATCCATAGCAGCGAAAATACTCCCCCTTCGTAAAATCGATGACACCATTCTCGATGCGAAGATGCCTGCAAACCAAATCCGGTTCAAATTCGTTCGTATAATCCGGCGTCAGAGGCATGTTGCACAAATCAGATGTGATGGGCAGCGTCGGAAGGATTTCAGCTTCCGTTACAGGATGGAAATACATGGGTGTTTCCATCACGCCAAGATACGGATATCCCATCCCACAGCTGTCGGAAGCATACTCTAAGAAATTCCTGTACTGCACTGTGAGGTCGCTTTCTAAAGCCATGTTATCCATTCTTACGATTCGTACAACGACCGTGTAGCAAACATCCGTTAAGCATTCGCGGGAGCGCATTCCTTCGATGTTCTCAATATTTCGCAGCAGGATACGTGTCTTTTTTATAGGAGAGTGAATGTACACCGCCGTCGGAATCGCTTCCATACCGACATGTTTGTAGATGGAATCCATTGCACCTTTCAGTGCCGAGTAAGTCGGAACATCATAGGTCGTTCCTTCCGAACGCATTCCTGGTATCGTGTAGGCTGCCAGCTTGCTGTTCACCTGTACGAAAATAGGCTCTGAATGAACCTCCCTGGCCTTTCTGTTCCGGTCTGCAAACCCCGCGAGCTCCAAAATTTCACTGTCTTTCTGCTCAATCATTTTACGTCTCCACTTGTCATCTATGTTGCCGGATGGTTGTTATTTGCTTTTATCTGTCTCTATCCTTGATTGTATGCGAATCGCACAAGTTGGCAAGTGTTTATTATAATTTTAATTGCT
>OGRH01001909.1_pt1 | contig 11985 bp, 10 predicted proteins | sample 1553461 | NCBI WGS metagenome assembly OGRH01 (sample SAMEA2580092, study PRJEB22360) | human gut metagenome | biome: human gut; feature: human-associated habitat; material: faeces | place: Denmark | collected 2008/2010
ATAGAAACGGGAGAGGCATCATATATGCCAACATTATTTGTTGCATTAAAAGAACCATTGTATTTTTCAAAGGATGATGGATTAAATAAGATACATATACAAAAAGTGGCTGATATACAGATTGCAGAGGCCATTATCGAATATAGAATGAAAAGAGGGATGTTATAATGAAATATTTAATGGGAGTAGACGAAGGGACAACAGGATGTAAAGCAATTTTATTTACAGATGAAGGAACACAAATAGCATCTACGGCAAGAGAGTATCCGTCATATTATCCAAATCCGGGCTGGGTAGAACAAGATATTTATGAAATTAAAAAGGCTGTTTTTGAATGTATTGAGGAAACAATTGTTAAATCTAATGTCAATCCGTCTGATATAGTTGGAATAAGTCATTCTAATCAGGGAATTACGATGGTGCTTCTTGATGAAAATGAGCAACCAGTTTTTGAACATACAATAGGCTGGCAGGATTTAAGATATGTTGATATATTACCTGAACTGATGAAAGAAGTTGACCAGAAGGAATATTTAAAAATTTCTGGCATGCAATATGGAACATACAATATACCTGTTTTGAGATGGCTTCAAATTAATGAGAAAGAAAAATGGTCAAAAGTAAAGAGAATTTGTTCTCATCAAGATTGGTTCTTAAGGCAGTATGGTGCGGATGGTTATTATATTGATGAGGGATGTGCTAATTTCCTTTCTATGGTTAGAATGTCAGATAATGAATGGGATGAACGCCTGCTAAAATATTATAATGTGACAGAAGATATGCTTCCTAAGGTTGTTCATATTCCTGGAACAGTTGTTGGAAATGTATCAGAAGAAGTATCAAAAGCTACAGGATTACCTGTTACATGTAAAGTGTGTTTAGGCAATCTGGATGCAAATTCATGCGCAATTGGTTCAGGGGCAGATGAGATCGGGACACAGTTGTTAATTATGGGAACAGCGGGGGTGTCTATATTTGTTACAGATAAGGATAAATTAGATCCTAATGGAAGAATTACGGTTAGAACTAATCCTGGATTTGGAAACTGGCAAAATTATATAATGACGAATACAGGGGCATCTGCATTTAGATGGTTTAGGGATTCTATCTGCTCAATGGAAGTTGCAACTTCAAAGCTTATGGGGATGGATCCATATGACATAATAACAACGATAGCATCACATTCAAAACCAGGAGCAAATGGGGTTACAGCTTTAACGTGTATTCAGGGTTCACATACCAGAAAGAAAAATGAAAAAGCACGAGGAAGCTTTTTTGGTATTAATTTAGGAACAACAAAAGCCGATCTGGCAGAATCAATTCTTGAGGGAATTTGTTTTGAAATGAAAGATATAATGGCTATGAATCAGGAATTATCAGGCGAAGTTACGCATGTAAGATTATGTGGGGGAGTGGCTAAAAGTCCTATGTGGTGTCAAATGTTTGCTGATATTCTTGAAAGACCTGTAGAATTAACAAAAGTCTCAGAATTAGGGGCTTTAGGAGCGGCAATGTGTGCTGGAATAGGAGCTGGATTGTATAAAGATTGTGAAGACGCTGTTAAAAGGTGCGTAAAAATAACGGAAATATACAAACCGGATAATAATAAAAAGAATGATTACAATGATGCTTTTAAAGTTTGGGAGAAATACTATAGAATAGCAAATGAAAGTATTTATGTTTAAAAGGATTGTGTTGGCGGAATAATGTACAAGATTATAATTTTTGGAACGGGATTATATGGAAAGCAGGCATTACAATTTTTTACAAGAGAAAATGTTATGTTCTGGACAGATAACAAAGAAGATTTACATGGAAAACTGATAGAAGGAATAGAAGTGATTCCACCATCAGAATTAAAGAAGTATCTAAATGAATGTGTGATTGTTATTGCCGCGAAACCTGAATTTTTTAATCAGATAAAGTATCAGCTGAATAAAGAATATGGTATAGAAATGGCATTGAATTACACATTTTTGAAGTCATATATAAATGATTCAGGTATATCGGTTGGAGAGTTTTTGAGTGGCTGCATGGAAAAGGATATATACAGATTGATGTTTTATTATGCAGAGGAACAAGAGAAACATGCACAGGAGCAGGTTGAGTTCTTTGTTTCGGTTTCTGATATACGAAGATTGAATCCGGCAAGAGGTGGTGCAAGAAGATTTCAATTAGAATTACTCATGTCAGCATATAGATTGAGCGAAGACTTGAAAATGTCAGGCTTTGAGATAATGATTGAAGGTGGGACTCTTATAGGAGCAGTCAGGCATGGGGGATTTATTCCGTGGGATGATGATATAGATTTCATGATGCTGCGTAAAGAATACGAAAGAATGATGGAATTTTATAAAAATAAGGGTTTATTTTATAGTTCTGATGCGCCATATTATGATGAAAACACGTTGTATTCAGAAATGTCGGACTTTCTTAATGAATGTGGTAATGATTATGCGTTCTGTTCTAATGGAAAGTTTGTAAAAGTGTTCTTTAAAAGAACTCCGGAACCAATTGTTTTAGATATATTTCCAATAGATTATTACAATGATGATATTAGCTTTGAACAGCTGCAGAATATTGATATGCAGCTTAAAAAGGAATTTGATAGTAATACAGACAAGTCAGCTGTTAAAAGAGATAAATGGTATAAAGCGATAAGAAGTAGTGGTAAAATAGTTAGTAAGATGGAATCTTCACATTTATGTTATGGCTTGGAAACAGATTTTATTAAAATGTGCAATAGTTATTTTTCATTGAATTATGTACTGCCTCTTAAGAAAATTAATTTTGAAAATAAGGTGTTCTTAGGACCTGGTAACCCAGATAAAATGCTTGAAATGGAATATGGTGATTACATGCAGTGGCCAAATGATGCCGGAAGTACTGCACATGGTGCTAACAGAAGGTTTTTAAGATATAAGAATTACAGTAATCCACGTTATATTCACACAAAGTCTGAAGCTGAGGATTTCTGCAAAGAAATTAATGAAAAAGCAGGCGATTATCAGCTCATAGTTGAAAAGTATAAGATATTTAACTGGAAGGAATATTTTGATATTGTCGATTATCTTGATGAACATGATATTAGTTATATAGTGTATGCATAAGGAGGAAGTATGGTTCTGAAATATGATTCTCTGGAAAAAGTTAAGGAACATGTGCAATATAATAATTCCCCTGTTGTAATTTATGGAGCAGGAATGATAGGACAGATTATTATGCCATATATGATAACAAGTTCAGGTATGCTCGACAATCTGTTGTTTTATGTGGATGGAGATAGAAGAAAACAGCAACAGACTATACATATTGGGAACAGGGATATAGAGATAAAATCACCAGAGATTCTGGACAAACTTCCTGGGAATGCAGTAGTTCTTATTACTAACAGCAATTATACAGGAATAGTTGACATGCTTAATTCAATTGATGCATTAAAAGAAAATGTTGGGGTAATTATTCCGATTATACTGGCAATCAGGGCAAGGAAACTGGGAATGGGTAGCTATTCTGACAGACCATCAGAGGTCAGAATTCCGAAGGTAATTAATTATTGCTGGTTTTCAGGGAATCCGATGCCTGAGTATCTTGTAAAATGTATTGAATCTTGGAAAAGGTTTTGTCCTGATTATAAGATTGTCCGTTGGGATGAGGATAATTATGATGTAGGGAAGAATATATACATGAAACAGGCATATGAGGCAGGGAAATGGGGGTTTGTTCCTGATATAGCCAGACTGGATATTCTTTATAATTATGGAGGTCTGTATATTGATACAGATGTAGAGATAATTAAGAATCTTGATGATCTTCTTGGAAACGAAGCATTTACTGGAGTGGAGAAATGGGGAAATATTAATATGGGTGGATGCAGCGGAGCAGTTCCCCATCATCCAATGATTAAGAAGATGCTGGATTTCAGAATAAATGAAGAATTTATTATGCAAGATGGAAGTCTTAATCTTACTACCTGCGGATATTATGAGACGATGCCGTTTATACAGGAGGGATTCATCCCTGACAATACAACGCAGACAATTGATGGAATGACTATTTATTCGTCAGATTATTTCCAACCATATGATTATATGAGCGGTGAGACATGTATAACTAAGAATACTCATTCAATACATCATTTTAATGGCGGATGGATTGATGAGAAACATAAGGAAGAGCGGCAGAAGACAAAAGATAACTACCAGAAAATGGTAAGTAAACTGGCTTAATGAGTATTAAGATATCATTGCTTAATATGAGCAGAAATGAGGGCTATTATGGTTATAGAACTGGCAATTAATTCACAGGCTGATAATGACACAGGATTGACATACGGGCAGATAATTGAATCAGATGGAATTAATGCCGGGCAGGTAATACCATATGGACCGGATATGTACAGGCAGGCGCTGCCTATAATATTAAAGCATGGGTATGCAGTGGCATCTGATCCGGATGGAAAGAACAGCAAAATACTTAAATTACAGGGAGGCACATATGCACACCGATACAGATATGATGGGGGCGTTGATATGTGGTTCCTTAATAGTTATGACTGTATATTTCTTTATGATTGCAATGAATTTTCTGTTGAATTGTGCAGGACAGCGTTAGGAGAATGGACTGGAAAAAGACTTGTGCTTGTTGGTAGTAAATGGGAGAGAATGATTGAGTATCTTGACGATATTGATGGGGTGGAATGTTTCTATGAACCAGAGCCGGATGATTCAAGATTTACACAATTGATGGAAGGATACAGATGCCTTCATGTAATAGACGGACTTCCACATCAGGAAAGCATGGACCGGTATAATGATGGGATTATGTATTATGAAGAGGTCATGTCTTTTACATATATGTTCTCGGATTATAGATCATTAGGCAGCCTTAATCCTGATAAGAAATTTTTTGTTATAGATGGGTATTATAACAAACTTGGACTTTTTACAATATTTTCTAAAATAGTGACATGTGCAAAGTATGTAAAGGCTAAGGGAATGGTACCTGTAGTCAGGCTTACCATGTCGGGAAACAGCTTTTATTCTGATTTTGAAGGTGATGATATATGGAGCAAATTCTTTAATCAGCCAGAAGGGTATACGCTGGAAGAGGTTATACACAGTGCGAATGTGTATTTTTCTCCAGGATTCTATAATGGAAGTGTACAGAGTACTATTATGGAAAATATCAGTGAGGATGCAGTTTTGTCATGGTCTTGCGGAGAATATAATGATGCAATGATTAGATATATAGAAGAGAAAAAAGAAAGCTATCTCCCATATCCTGACAGAACTCTTGGAGTGCTTGCAAGAGGAACAGATTTTGTTAATACACATTTAAAGAATCACCCGGTTCATGCAACCAAAGAAATGATGGCAGATAAGATTGATGAACTTATGAGTACATGGGATGGATTGGAATATATATACATAGCAACTGAGGATTTATCTTATGTTGAATATTTCCGCAACAGATTCGGAGATAAAGTGTATTTTACAGATCAGCAAAGATATTCAACCAGACCTGGACAATTACTGTATGATTATCACAGAAGTGAACCAGACAGGCAGACAGGATTTAATCTTGGAGCGGAGTACGCTGCTTCTATTGCACTTCTTGCACAGTGCAATTCTTTTCTTGCTTCTGGATGGTGTACAGGGGTTAGCGAAGCAATCAGGGAAAATCAGGGGAATTATCGCAATAAGTATATATTTGATCTGGGATTTAACAATTAATGCTTGATAAATGCACTAAATTGTATTAGTATATATTATATATGATATGTATTTAACGAAAGCGGTTTTTCTATATTACCTGTGCGGTTGTTATATTTTTATATGGCAATGGGGCGGTACAGGGTCTGTTTATCTTGGTTATGTCTTTATGTCAATGAAAATCTTGCTTTTAATAGGGTATAAAGCAGGATTGTATGATATAATGGACGCAATCTGAAACAGATGATTCGAAGCTGGAACTTAAGTGTATGGTGTATAACATCAACAATGGAAAGAATCCTCATATAAGACAGTCGTGAAAGTGGCTGGATGAATATATGATATTTGTTAATAAGGTCAGAGAGCTACACTGTGGCAGAACAGCAATTGTTAAATCAGTTGATTACGTTGCTTTTAGCAGATGGAAGAACTGAAGATTTAAAGAAGTCTGCTTCAGATAGAGAGTATCAGTTACGCTTACTGAAAGAGTATGGTCTGGTGTAGAGAAAATAGTGTGAAAACGGGCAGGAATGGAGAGTAATATGTATACAGAATTAACAGCATCTATGATGTGCGCCGATTTTGGCAACCTTGGGAAAGAAGTAAGAGAATTGGAGGCAGCAGGTGTAGATTCATTTCATATTGATATTATGGATGGCCGTTATGTGCCTAACTTTGCAATGTCACTTAATGACCTGCGATATATAAGGTCGGCTACAGATAAGCCTATGGATGTTCACCTTATGATAGAGCATCCTAATACGCATATTAATCTCTTTCTGGAGTCATTAAGGAAAGGGGATACAGTGTATATCCATCCTGAAGCAGAGTATCATCCGTCAACAACACTGCAGAAGATAATTGATGCAGGAATGGTTCCGGGAATAGCAATTAATCCGGGGACAAGTGTTGAGACAGTTATGGAGATGCTTCAGATTGTAGATAAGGTTCTTGTAATGTCTGTTAATCCAGGTAATGCAGGACAGATGTATCTTCCTTATGTTGGGAAAAAGATAGAAAGACTTCTTAATATCCGTAAAGAGATGGATTTTGAGGTGTACTGGGATGGAGCGTGCAGTGCAGATAAAATTACCACATTTGCGCCAATGGGGGTTAAGGGGTTCGTGCTTGGAACAACACTTCTTTTTGGCAAAGACAGACCATATGGGGAGATTTTAAGGGAGATAAGAAATTTATGATAATAGACAATAATCCTGTTATGATGGGGCAGGATGAGATAATCAGGCTTGCGACAGAACTTGCAGAGGCTGTTGATAATAACTGGCTTGTAGATGGTGAAAAGGCAGCCGGATATACATACGCCCATCTTGTTGCCATGTTTTTTGCTACAGGCAGTATGGAAGATGGAAACAAGCTTTATAATTATTGCTATGATGCTGCAATCCGATGTGGTAAGTCTAATATAGATAAGAGACTGCGTGATGGACAGAAGATAAAGGTTGCATTTCTTCCAATATCAGCAGCAGAGTGGCCAGCAGAGCGTATATATAAAATGTTAAGAGATGACGACAGGTTTCTGCCAGTTGTTGTTCCGGTTCCTATAATCGGAAGGACTAAGGAAGAACGGGGAAAGACATATTCCCAGACATATAAGTATTTTGAAGAGAATGGCTATAATGTAGAGCATGTGTATGACCCTGATACAGAGGAGATTACAGGATGGGAAGATATAGGTGGTGTTCCTGATGTAGTTATTCATGTTACACCATGGTATCTGGATATGGTAAAGAATTATCAGATTATTAATTTGCCGTTTTCAGTGCTTAATGTATATATATCATATGGGTTGACTGTTGGCAATTCCCAGACAGGAAGATTTGATGAATTATGTATGTATAACAAGGAATTTATGAATCTGTGTTGGAGAGTATATACAGAGACTAAGACAGATTATGAAGAGTTTATCAGGTATGAGGCACTTGGCGGAAAGAATGTCCGTAATAGTGGATATATTAAGATGGATTACTTCTATGATGAACACAGTTATACAGAAAAAGATATACGAAATATGTGGGGAATACCAGAAAACAGAGATGCGAATGGGTATAAGAAGGTTATTATTGCACCACATTTTTCAGTTGGGGATACTAATGTATTGTCGTTTTCTACATTTGACAAGAACATGTATTTTTACATATATCTTGCTAAGAAGTATAAGGACAGTATTTCATTTGTTTTTAAGCCACATCCGAATCTCAGGAATGGACTGGTTAAGCATGGATATATGAAATCAATTGATGAATATGAAGCGTATCTTGATGAGTTTCGCAGACTGCCTAATGCAAGGGTTCAGGAAGAGGGAAGCTATCTGGAATTGTTTGATACATCGGATGCAATGATAGACGATTCTATTTCGTTTGTAGGAGAGTATCTGTATACAGGAAAGCCTATGTTATTTCTTGAAAGACCAGAACAGAGATTTAATGAGCTTGGAAAGAAAATAATTGATGCACATTATAAAGTTAAGGGTACTGATTATTATGGAATAGATACTTTTCTTGAGGATGTGGTGCTGGCTGGCAATGATACAAGAAAGGCTATAAGACAACGCGTATATGAGGAAGAACTAGATTATGCAGGAATTAATGGAATCAAGGCATCAGACTACATATATAATGACATTGCAAATGCTTTATTAGGATAGAAAGGCATATTTATGAACGTAGCATTAGTATTGGCAGGAGGAACAGGGAGCAGGTTAGGTGCGGATATACCCAAGCAGTATCTTATGTGTGGTGGCAGGATGGTGATTGATTATTGTCTCGAAGCACTTGATGAGTCTGCATATATAGACAGTATATGGGTTGTGGCTGATGTTGTGTGGCAGGATCATATTAAAAAGGTTGGAAAGCTGGCAGGATATGCGCTTCCGGGAAAGAACCGGCAGTTATCTGTATATAATGGGCTTATGTCAATAAGCAGGGCTTATGGAGAGGAAGATGTTAATGTACTGATACATGATGCGGCAAGACCGTTTCTTACAGGAGAATTAATCCAGAAGTGTATAGAAGCGTTATCTGGACATGATGGGGTTCTTCCAGTACTGCCTATGAAGGATACAGTATATTATAGTGATAATGGAAATACTATTACATCTTTAATCAGAAGAGAAAATGTATATGCAGGACAGGCACCTGAGCTATTCAGACTTAAGCCATACATTCAGGCTAATGAAAGCCTTATGCCGGATGATATTATGAATATTAATGGGTCAAGTGAACCAGCAGTCATGGCAGGGATGGATATCGTTATGATACCGGGGGATGAGAGTAATTATAAGATTACAACAAAGTCTGATTATGACAGGTTTGAGCAGAGGATAATGGGAGAACAGGTATGAAGGCACAGGTGTTATATGGCATTAATGACATGCGCTATGAGGATATTGAAGAACCCCAGCTAAAGGATGGCTGGGTTATTGTCAAAGTGATGGCAGCAGGAATATGCGGTTCAGATATTCCAAGAATATATAAGACAGGAGCCCACGTTCATCCAATAGTGATTGGTCATGAATTCTCGGGTAAAGTTGTTAAGACATATAATGGAGATTCTGACTGGTCCGGAAAGAGAGTAGGAGTGTTTCCACTTATTCCTTGTGGAAAATGTAAATGCTGTCAGGATAAGCGTTATGAGATGTGCAGTAATTATAATTATCTGGGATCACGTTGTAATGGCGGACTTGCTGAGTATGTGGCGGTACCAGAGTGGAATCTTCTTGAGCTTACGGAGAATATTTCTTACAGGCAGGCGGCGATGCTTGAGCCTATGGCAGTAGCAGTACATGCGATGCGTCAGTTCACTATAAAAGAAGGAACCAATGTATGTGTTATTGGAGCAGGAACTATTGGCATGCTGCTTGTTATGCTTCTTAAAGCATCAGGAATTCATGATGTATATGTATATGGCAATAAGGAATCGCAGGAAAGATATGCGGCAAAGATTGGTATAGATAAGGAACATTACAGTCCGCAGGATATAAATGCTGATTATGTTTTTGAATGCGTAGGGAAAAATGAAACAATTAATCAGGCTATAGAACTGTGCGCTCCGGCAGGGCATATTGTACTTGTTGGAAATCCATATTCTGATATGGATATACCAAAGGATATTTACTGGAAGATATTAAGAAAGCAGTTAAAGTTAAGTGGAACATGGAATTCATCATACACTGGAAACATGGATGATGACTGGAATTATGTGATTAGTCTGCTTAAAACCGGGACTATTCATCCAGAGTGTTTTATAACACATGAGTTTAATCTCTCAGATATTCAGGAAGGAACACGAATTATGAGGGATAAGTCACAGGATTATGTAAAGATTATGTGTATTAATGATTAATGGTTAATATAAGACGGAGGTCAGAGTGATAACAATTGATATTCTTTCTCCGGTTGGTGGAAGAACAGGTGGAATTGAAAATGTTATACGGGCGTGGACAAGGAAGCTGCCGGGTGATGAATATGACATAAGAGTTATTCATATGGCTCCGGGAATGAAATATCTTGAAGGATATAATAAAGCATATTCATTTGCCGAATGTATGGATGATAACATTAATTCAAAGCTTACACATTTTGCAAGAAATTATGCAGGATTTATAAACAGCTATGGCAGACCGGATATATGTGTGGCAACGAACTGGCCAGCTATGTGTGTTGTGGCAGATACGGTGAGAAGGGCACTTGATACGCATTTTATAATATTATCGTGGGTTCACAGTGATATATCGCAGTATCAGGCAGCCGGGCTAGGCGGGATTAATGAGATGTTAAAGGCTGATGCGCATCTGTGCATAAGCAGGAGTAATGAAGAGTCGGTTAAGGCGGTATGTCCGGAGGCAATAACATATTTGACGGGAAACCCTGTACATATGCAGACATTTGTCGGGAAAGATCCAGGTGTCAATACTATGTGTTATGTGGGAAGGCTGCAGGATGTTAAGAGAGTTGATATTATACTTGAGGCTTTATACAGAGCAAGACATAAGTGGAAGCTTAAGATTGTCGGAACAGGTGAGTCAGAGGATGAACTTAAAGAAATCGTTAAGTATCTTGGGCAGCAGAATCAGGTTGAATTCATGGGCTGGCAGGATAATCCATGGGAGAGTTGTAAGGATGCTTCTGCAATGATAGCTGCATCAGAGTATGAAGGATTCATGCTTACTGGGGCAGAAGCTCTTTCAATGGGCATGACTGTTATATCGACGCCAGTTGATGGGGTTACTGATTATGTAAGAGAAGGTATGAATGGCTATTTCTTTAAATATGAGGATGCTATAGGACTTGCAGGAATTCTTGATAATATATATGAAGGGAAAATGCCTTTGTGTGACAGAAAAATATGTCATGAATCTGTAGAAAAATATAGTGAAGAAGTATATTTTAGCCGCTTAAAAAATATTTTTGATTTTTTATTAAAAAGGGGTTAAGTATTTAATATTTCCTCCGATAAATAATACATAAGAAATAAACAATTTTTAAATTGATTATAAGGAGTTATTGATATCAAGGAGGAATTATTATGGTAGTACAGCATAATCTATCAGCTATGAACACAAACAGACAGATGGGAACAGTTACTAATGCCCTTTCTAAGTCTACAGAGAAGTTATCATCAGGTTATAAGATTAACAGAGCAGCAGATGATGCAGCCGGTCTTTCTATTTCAGAGAAGATGAGAAGCCAGATCAGAGGTCTTGATAAGGCATCTTCTAATGCGGAAGATGGTATATCTCTTATCCAGGTAGCTGAAGGTGCTCTTAATGAATCACATTCTATTTTACAGAGAATGAATGAGCTTGCAACACAGGCAGCTAATGATACTAATACTACATCTGACAGAGAGGCTATACAGTCAGAGATTTCACAGCTGACATCTGAGTTAGACAGAATTTATTCAACAACTCAGTTCAATACTATGAACCTTCTTGATGGTAACTTTACAGGTAAGAGTCTTCAGGTTGGAGCTCTTTCAGGTCAGATTATTAGCTTAAGCATTAACAGCATGAAGGCTTCAGCAATTGGTATTAAGGCATCAAGCATAAGTGTAAGTAGCAATTCAGCTGCAGGTAAGTCTATGTCACTTATCCAGCTTGCTATTAATACTGTTTCACAGGAGCGTTCTAAGCTTGGTGCTCTTCAGAACAGACTTGAGCATACAATTAACAACCTTGATACAACAAGTGAGAATACATCAGCTGCTGAGTCTCGTATCCGTGATACAGATATGGCTAAATAATCTCTGCATA
>OGRH01001917.1_pt1 | contig 11950 bp, 9 predicted proteins | sample 1553461 | NCBI WGS metagenome assembly OGRH01 (sample SAMEA2580092, study PRJEB22360) | human gut metagenome | biome: human gut; feature: human-associated habitat; material: faeces | place: Denmark | collected 2008/2010
GTCAGTATGCTAACGCTACTTTGTTGCGTTACATGGCTCAGGGTGCTGTAGAATACGCAAAAGAATTAGGTTGCGCACATCCTGAAATCGTTCTTCACCTTGACCACGGAGATACTTTTGAAACTTGCAAATCTTGCATCGATTCAGGTTTCTCTTCAGTTATGATCGACGGTTCTCATCTTCCTTATGAAGAAAACGTTGCTTTGACTAAGAAGGTTGTTGAATACGCTCATCAGTTCGACGTAACAGTGGAAGGTGAACTTGGTGTATTGGCAGGTGTAGAAGATGAAGTTTCTTCTGACCACCACACATATACTGACCCTGAAGAAGTGATTGATTTCGCTACTCGTACAGGTTGCGATTCATTGGCTATCTCTATCGGTACTTCTCACGGTGCTTACAAATTTACTCCGGAACAATGTCACATTGACCCGGCTACCGGTCGTATGGTTCCTCCTCCATTGGCTTTCGAAGTATTGGATGCTGTAATGGAAAAACTTCCGGGATTCCCTATCGTACTTCACGGATCATCTTCAGTTCCTGAAGAAGAAGTGGAAACGATCAACAAATATGGTGGTGCTTTGAAAGCTGCTATTGGTATTCCTGAAGAAGAATTGCGTAAAGCTGCTAAGTCTGCTGTTTGCAAAATCAACATCGACTCAGACTCTCGTCTGGCTATGACTGCTGCTATCCGTAAGACTTTCGCTGAAAAACCGGCTGAATTCGACCCACGTAAGTATCTGGGTCCGGCTCGTGACAACATGGAAAAACTGTACAAGCACAAAATCCTTAACGTGCTGGGTTCTGACAATAAGTTGGCTGAATAATCAGAGATTATCCTTATATAATAGAAAGGCTGCAATCGTTTGACGGTTGCAGCCTTTTTTATGCTTTCACTTGTTTATTCCATTTTTTTAGCGGGTACATTTCCTCCCAAAAAGAAATCTTCTATCTTTTGTTTACTTTGAATGTCTTTCAGCCAGTTGGCAGCAGCATTGTAGTAATTCTTAGTGTCTAAGACGAGTTCACCTTTTTCGTTTAGTTTCGCTTCTTCTTCCTTCTCTTCCTTCGGACGTGTTTTTAAGAATGTTTCCAGGCAGCGTTCGGTGTTTTTCTTATCTTTCAGCGAATAGAAATAGATGAATGCCATATCATACAATAACTTATGATTTTGCTTGTCGTATTTCCGATAACGTTCTCTGATAGATTCAATCTGCTCTTTGGGCATCTCTGCCATTTTGTAGCAGTCGGTCATGCCTATATAGAGCCGCGTCATGTTACTGTCTTTAGGAATGCTCAGGTCAATTGCCTTCTCAAGATACTCTACACCTGACTTTTTCCATGAAGTCTTGGCGCAGGCACGCCCGAGATAATAGAGTAGATTTACGTTTTCAGGATCATATTTTCGGGCGGCTTCCAGAAAGTCATGTGCTTCGTAGTATTTCTCTTCCGCATAATAACTGATGCCCAGATAATAGCAGGTATGGAAGGAACTGTCGCCTTGACTCACCAGATATTCATAACGTTGAATGGCAGTGGGATAATCCTTATTCAGGCAATATGCCAGTGCATTCTGGCGATTAACGGCGACATTGGTCGTGTCAATCCGGCGATATTTTTCTGTAGCTTCGATTGCTTCATCGAAATAAGAGCCGGCTATATTCAATGCGCCGAGTTTGGCAGCAGCAAGATAGTCGTCGGGATATTTTTCTTGTATATTATAGTAGCAACCTGTAGCAGGCAAAAATTCTTCCATACCTTCGAAACTTTGCGCTTGCAGATGCAAGGCAATGGCGGAACTGTCTTTTTCTGTCATCAGGCTACTTTCTCCTAAAGCTTCTTGAAATTTCTGCAAAGATAATAATAACCCGATGTATTGAATACGTACATATTTATTTTCCGGATTCAGATCGAGTGCTTGCTCATAATATTTTAGTGCTTGTTGATTCTTCGCTAATGACCGGCAGCATTCGGCTGCCTCAATGTATGCACGGGTATTGGCTGTATCGTTGGCTATGATTTCCTGATAAGTGGAAAGTGCTTCCGTGTTCAGTCCAAGTCCCCGTTGTGCTTTACCTTTTTGCAAGAGTAGGGGAATGGTGGGTTTTTCTTTGGCAATGAGAATGAGTGCTGTCTCATAATCGTAGTCTGCTATTGCTTCCTGAATATGATTTATACGTTGCGCCATCAATATGGTGGTGGTACAAAGGAGGGTGAGAAGAATAATCCGTTTCATAAATCTTTATTTTAGTGTGTCGTAACAAAGACGCAAGATGCTAAAAAGTATTGTAATTACGAATTATTCGTAGCGTTTTTGGAATAGATTAACGGAATGATAAGAGAAGATAACACAGTGAAACTCAGAATAAAGGATTGTATACCGTATAAAAAATGCGGATATTGCCGTTTTATATGCAATATCCGCATCCAGTATTTTGTCCCGGTCTCCGAATGGAAACCCGGCAGGACTATCTTGCTTCCTTACATTAAGAATCCTAACAGGATACCGGCGGCAACAGCTGAACCGATTACACCTGCTACGTTCGGACCCATAGCATGCATCAACAAATAGTTGGTAGGATCGTATTCCAGACCGATAACTTGTGAGATACGTGCAGAGTCGGGAACAGCAGATACACCTGCGTTACCGATCAACGGATTGATCTTATTATCTTTCTTGAGGAAGATGTTGAATATCTTAACGAACAACACGCCTGAAGCGGTAGCAATGATAAATGACAATGCACCCAGAGCAAAGATCTTGATAGAATCGAGTGTCAGGAACTCAGATGCCTGAGTAGAAGCACCTACTGTCAAACCTAATAAGATAGTGATCGTATCAATCAACGGACCGCTGGCTGTATTGGCCAGACGACGGGTTACACCACTTTCTTTCAACAGGTTACCGAAGAACAGCATACCCAACAGAGGCAGACCGGAAGGAACCAGGAAGCAAGTCAGCAACAGACCGATAATCGGGAAAATCACTTTCTCTGTGTGAGAAACGGCACGTGGCGGTCTCATGCGGATCACACGTTCGTGTTTGGTGGTGAGCAGACGCATGATAGGTGGCTGTATCACCGGAACTAACGCCATATAAGAGTAGGCGGATACCGCAATGGCTCCCATTAAGTTAGGTGCAAGTTTGGACGAAAGGAAGATGGCCGTCGGACCGTCTGCACCACCGATGATACCAATAGCACCGGCTTGCATCGGGTCAAAGCCCATTTCCAATGCGATCATATATGCACCGAAGATACCAAACTGAGCAGCTGCACCGATCAGCATCAACTTCGGATTGGAGATCAGTGCCGAGAAGTCAGTCATAGCACCGATGCCCAAGAAGATGAGCGGCGGATACCAGCCGGATGTTACTCCCTGATACAATATGTTCAATACAGAACCTTCTTCATATATACCGACTTTTAGTCCGGCATCCATATTGAAAGGTATGTTACCGATCAGGATACCGAATCCGATAGGAATTAACAACATCGGTTCGAACTCTTTGGCTATAGCCAAATAGATGAAGAACAAACCAACGAGGAGCATCACGACATGGCCAATTGTCGCATTGGCAAATCCCGTATAAGTCCAGAAGTCGGCAAGGTTATTTCCTAAAAAGTTAATAAAATCTCCCATATTATTCAATAATTACGAGGTCATTACCTTCAAGAACAGAATCTCCCTTGTTGACATTGATGGCAGTCACTTTGCCGTCTTTGTCTGCATTGATATTGTTTTCCATTTTCATGGCTTCCAATATAATGATAGTTTGGCCTTTCTTCACTGTATCACCTACATTTACTTTGATGTCAAGGATAACGCCTGGCAGTGGGGACTTGACACCCGATTTGCCGGTAGAAGGAGCTGCTGGTTTCACTACTTGGGTAGTCGGTGCAGCCGGTGAGTTAGGTAAAGGACGCACTACTGCCGGTTTGGGAGTCGTTTTCGGTTGTTTCTCCATTTCTACTTTGTAATGCGTACCGTTCACTTCTACATGAGCGATATTATCTTCAATATCTCCGATGGTTACTTTATATGAGTTACCGTTGATTTTATATTTATATTCTTTCATCGTTTTATCTTTTTAGGGAATGATTTACTTTCTGTTAGGATTTTCACGCAAGGTGTAAATCTTCGAGCTCCACGGTGAATAACTGCGTTTCACGCGAGTGATGGTCAGTACCGTTTCTTCTACATCGTGCACCTCATCCTGCATCTCGTGTAGCGCCATAGAAATTGCAGCATAAACTTCACCCGGAGCTTGTGAAAGCTCTTTCGCCTCGACTTTGTCGATGCCTTTAGCCTTCATCGCATTGCGTTTGCTCAAATTGACCGCAACCTTACCTACAACTTTGAAAGCAATGAAGAGAAGAATCAATCCGCAAAATACTACACTCATGGCCGAAATAGACATACCAATGCCGGCAGAGTCATGTTCTTCGAATTTTTCCATCTTAGCATTGCTGTTAAGAGTCTTATTGTTGGTGCTCGGGGTTACATATTTATCACTGCTTCCACCTTTCACTTCCCAGTCAGCTACTCCGTCGCTTACGCGTGCGTAAGATTGGTCAGGTCCCAGTGCATTTGCCGGAACTACGATCTGGTCAATTATATTTCTGCCGGAATCAAAAAGACCGATCCAGTTGGCTGTTTCAGGATTCAGTTTGAAGCTGGTGTGGAAAGTACCACGATTGGGCTCGCCATCTGCCCAAAACAGAGCGTGTTGGCGTGGTTTCACCAAAGTTAGTACATCACCTTTCGGGATAAAATAGGTAATTGTATCACCCGGCTGACTGCTCACCTTCAGCAAGCAACCTGCCAAGTCTGCACTACCGTATGATCTGTTGAATATTTCAATCCATGCACTGTGCAAACCGTAGTCATCCTGAAAGTTATTTTGATTGTCTATCAGGACTTCGTTCAGCATTAGCTTATTGTTTGACTTTTGCTCACCGCAGGAAGTCAATCCAATCAGCAACAGTAAAGAAAAGAATATTCCGATTTTGGTTTTGTTCATAATCGTTCTTGTTTTAATGTGAAAAGTTAGATTACAACGGAATATTACCATGTTTCTTTGCTGGGTTAGACAGTTTCTTTGTCTGTAACTGCTGCAAAGCACGGATAACACGGAAACGAGTGTTACGTGGTTCGATTACATCATCAATGTAACCATATTTGGCAGCATTATAAGGGTTAGCAAACAGTTTTGTATATTCTGCTTCTTTTTCGGCAAGGAACTGAGCCGGATTTTCCTGTTCTTTTGCTTCACGTGCGTACAATACTTCTACTGCGCCGGCACCACCCATTACAGCGATTTCTGCTGTCGGCCATGCATAGTTCATATCACCACGAAGTTGTTTACAACTCATTACGATGTGAGAACCACCATAGGATTTACGCAATGTGATAGTTACTTTAGGTACAGTAGCTTCGCCATAAGCATACAGCAACTTAGCACCATGAAGAATAACGCCATTGTATTCCTGGCCTGTTCCCGGAAGGAATCCCGGTACGTCTACCAGCGATACGATAGGAATATTGAAAGCATCGCAAAAACGAACGAAGCGTGCGCCTTTACGGGATGCGTTACTGTCAAGTACACCGGCAAGATACTTAGGCTGATTAGCCACGATACCTACCGACTGGCCGTTGAAACGGGCAAAACCGATAATAATATTTTTGGCGTAATCTTTCTGGATTTCCAGGAATTCACCATTGTCCACGATAGCGCTGATTACTTCGTACATGTCATACGGTTTGTTAGGACTATCAGGAATAATATCGTTCAGAGAATCTTCCAGACGATCGATTGGATCTGTGCAATCCACGTATGGAGCTTCTTCAAGATTATTTTGAGGAATATAGCTTAGCAATGTGCGGATCAATGCCAGACCTTCTTCTTCTGTTTTTGCAGTGAAATGAGTAACGCCCGATTTGGTAGAGTGAACGCTTGCTCCGCCGAGGTTTTCCTGGCTTACGTCCTCACCGGTAACAGTTTTCACTACTTTCGGACCTGTAAGGAACATGTAGGAAGTACCTTCCATCATCAGTGTGAAGTCAGTCAGTGCCGGAGAATAAACGGCACCACCGGCACAAGGACCGAGGATCAAGGAAATCTGAGGGATCACGCCCGAGGCGATCGTATTGCGATAGAATATTTCACCATAACCAGCCAAAGCACCAACACCTTCTTGGATACGCGCGCCACCCGAGTCATTGATTCCGATGATCGGACATTTCATCTTCAACGCATGATCCATGATCTTGGTGATCTTACGAGCATGCTGCAAACCTAACGAACCACCGGCAACCGTAAAGTCCTGCGCATAGATGCAAACCGGGGCACCAAAGATCGTACCCGTACCGGTAACCACACCATCACCCGGCAGAACCTTCTTCTCCATACCGAAATCACGGCCATCGTGTTTCACGAACATGTCATACTCATGGAAAGAGTTCTTATCCAACAAAGCCAAGATACGCTCCCGGGCAGTAAGCTTACCCATCGCCACTTGCTTTTCGATAGCAGCCTCACCACCGCCCATCTCGATAACGGCTTTCTTTTCCCTGAGGGCCTCAATGTTTTTACTTAAATCTGTCATATTGATTATTTATAGATTTATTATTTACCAACGGCTTTTGCCCGGTAAGAGCAACGAACCGTCCCTTTAATAATACTATTTAATTTGCCTTTGTTCAATTGGCGGCGAATAGCGGAGACATTGTCGATAAAGACATGCCCCGTCAGATGCTCGCACTCATGCTGCACAATACGGGCGGCGAAACCTTCCACCACTTCCTCGTGCTCCTCCCAATTCTCATCCCAATATCTCACACGAACCGTTTTCGAGCGAGACACTTTCTCGTGTATACCCGGTAGGCTCAAGCAGCCTTCCTCCATAGCTATTTCCTCCTCGCTACGTTCCAAAAACTCGGGATTAATCAACGCACGCTTGAAACCTTTGCATTCAGGGAAGTCATCTCCCATCACATCACCGTCTATAACCACCAAACGGATAGACAAGCCCACCTGAGGAGCGGCAAGTCCTACCCCATCGGCATTATACATCGTTTCAAACATATTGGCAACCAACTGTTTCAAGTCGGGATAATCTTTAGGTACATCCTCAGCCTCTTTTCTTAGTACGGGCTGACCATATAAAAATACGGGTAAAATCATAAGTTATAACTGATATTTTTTACTTTCTAAATAAGCTTGCAAAATAATAACGGCGCTAATCTCATCGACCAATCCTTTATCTTGCCGTTTCTTTTTCTTTAAACCGCCTTCCAACATGGCCTTATGAGCTAAGACCGACGTGAACCGCTCGTCGTAATAAGTTACCGGGATACTTGGTATCGTCCTTTTCAGATGGGTCACGAACGCCTCCACATACTTCATGTTCTCAGAAGGCTCATTGTTCATTTGCTTCGGAAGCCCGACCACAAATAAATCCACCGGTTCCCGCGATATGTAATCCGACAGGTATTTCACAACCTCTCCACTTGGGACTGTCGCCACGCCGTTAGCGATCATTTGTAAAATATCCGTAGCGGCTATCCCCGTACGTTTCCGGCCGTAATCTATTGCAATTATTCTTCCCATCGAGCGCGAATATAGCATAAATATAAATACAGATTACACAAATCCGCAAAAAGTGTGCAACAAATCGGATTAATACGCATTCTTCTCTCCCTTGAACATATTCAGTACCGTAACCACAATAATCTTTAAATCAAGGAAAAACGTCCAATTCTCTATATACCACACATCTCTCTTCACACGTCCTTCCATCTGCTCCAGCGTCTTGGTCTCACCCCGGTAACCGGTGACTTGCGCCCACCCCGTTACTCCCGGTTTCACCAAATGCCGCACCATATACTTATCGATCAACGCCGAGTACTGCTCGGTATGCTTCAACATATGCGGACGAGGGCCTACCACGGACATATCGCCCAGCAAGACGTTCACGAACTGAGGGAACTCATCCAGATTCGTCCGGCGCAAGAAATCGCCGATCCGGGTCTTCCGAGGATCGTTCTTAACGGCCTGCAAGGTATCAGCCTGCGCATTCACCTTCATCGTACGAAATTTGAAACATTCGAAGTCATGCCCATACAATCCCGTACGTTTCTGCTTAAACAAAATCGGGCCGGGTGAGCTTAACTTGATCATTATACCGACCACGATGTACAGGATCGGATAAATCGTGAGCAAAATCACCAAAGAGAAAAATATATCGAACGTCCGTTTCAAGAACCGGTTATAGGCGGATTGCAAAGGCTCCCGGCGGACCGTCAGCAATGGGATCGATTCCATCACCTCCATCACCATACTCTTCTTTACATCCCGGTAAAACTCGGGCACGATATAGAAACGCACCATCTTCTTCTCGGCGAAATTCAGAAGCCGTACGATCTTTCCGTTGTTCGTACCCGGCAAGGTACAATAAATCTCATCGATATCATGCTCCAGCACATACGCTTCCACCTCACTCGTCTTACCCAAATAATTAGGTAAAACGTCTTTCAACGAGTCATTGTCATCAAAGAACCCCTTTACACTAAACCCATAGCTCAAATCATCTTTCATAACTTGGTAAAGCTCCATACCATTCTTTCCCGCACCCACAATCACCACCTTCTTAAAGTTATAGCCTTTTCGCCTATAAAACTTTAAGGATAAGCGCACAAAAACCCGCCAAAGCGAAAACAAGATGATAGAAACCCCGTAATAGACCAAGAGGAAGGTAGCCAGAATATCCCCTACATTCAAGAAGATCAAGCAAGTAGCGAATAAAAAGATAAGTACGGTAACCAATCCGAACGCCCGTTGCACAATCTTGTCGATAAACACGACCGCCTGATGCAATTGAATCGGGATAAAATATAAAGAGAAGAAATAACAGAAATTCAATAACAAAATAACCTCTCTCAAATTATAGGATATCGCTTCCGTGTATTTCGGGCCAAGCAGATGAAAAACGGCCATAAACAAGAGATTCAATACGATCAAATCTCCTACACCAATCAGCCATTGGATTAAATAACCATGTTTTTTGTTCAATATCATAGCAATTCGATAAATTCTCACAAAAGTAAGTATTTTTCGGCGCAAAAAAAAAGGCCGCACTTAGAAGTACGGCCTTTTTAAAGTATTAATTCGTAAATTAATTATTAGCGCTCATAATTACTACACGGTTCCAGCTATTTTCGCCATAAGGTTGTTCGTCCGAACCTCTCCACTCGATAGTGATCTGGCTAGAAGAGATACCGTATTTATCGATAAGTTCCTTAGCGACCGCTCTAGCACGTTTCTCAGAAAGACCCATGTTATAATCAGAAGTACCCGTCTTCTTATCAGCGTAACCAACTACCTTGATCGGAGCGTTGTTGTTCTTCATGAACTCAGCTGTGTTATAGATATTGATCTGCTGGTTCTTGTCGATCTTAGCGCTGTTGATGCGGAAGTAAACCACATTGTCAACGTAGTTATTTACAACTTCAGTAACTGTCTCTTGGCACTCAGGGCAAGAAACCGGACGTTTGCTCAACTCATCGTTAGCAGCACGCAAAGAGTTGATCTGGCCGTTCAAGTCGTTCAACAAAGCGTAATCCATCGGCTCCAATACCTCGAAGTCTGTCTTACCCAATTTGAATGTCAAACCAGCGCTCAACTGAACGATACCATCTGTCAGGTGATTCATCTCGACACGGTTAAACTGCTCGTTCAACAAAGAACCTTGGATCTCAACGTTCAAATCAACACGTTTGCTCAAACGGAAAGCGGTTAAGATACCAGCGTTCAACGTAGGAGACTCCGTTCTTGGACGATCATAAGACTCTGTAGTCTTGAAACGCTGCGCATAACCAAAACCGACCCAAGGAATCAAGCGGAACACTTTAGATTCTCTGTAAGGAGCCCAGAAGTTAGTAACATCCCACAACAAATCTACGTGAGCGGCTACATATTTATTATGTTGCATAAACTGTGCGCCATCACCTTCAAAACCGTGGATAATACCACCATTTAACTGGGTACGGAATCCTAAATACGGATTAAACCACTTACCAAAAGATACTTGTGGAGCGAAGTTTAAACGATTCTTGAAATCAGCCTCTCCATTTTGGTCTCCTAACAATACGCTGGCTCCACCCGCAATTGAAATAAACCAATTGTCGCGAGCTTTATTCTTCTTGAAATTAGTCTTATAACCAGCCTCATTGCTGAACCCCACCTGCGGTTGATATTCCTGTGCTGCCACAGAGAATACAAAACCTGATAACAAAGCTAAAAGTAAAACCTTAGTCTTCATATTTTCAACATTTTAATTAAACAATCAATTACCTAATATCTTAAAATTGACACAAAATTAACTCTTTTTGTAATTACAACAAATAAAATCTTCAAATTGTTTCGAACTCACTCGAAATAGTTCAAAATTTTATAGCCCCCCTCTTTCAGATAAGACTCCTTCTTCATTAGTTTTATATCGTTCTTCATCATATCCTCAATTAAAGCCGCTAATGAATACTCCGGTTCCCACCCTAAACGAGTACGTGCCTTCGTAGCGTCACCGATCAGCAACTCTACTTCCGTAGGGCGGAAATACTGCGGATCTACTCCTACAACTTCCTCACCCACACGTTTCTTAAAGTTTTCCAGGTAGGCATCACCAACCTTCTTGACGAACAACTCCTCGTCTATCGACTCTAAGATAGCAACCTCGTCTATCCCTTCTCCTTTAAAGCGGATTCCCACGCCAATTTCCTCAAAAGCCATACGGATAAAGTCCCGAATCGTTGTAGTAATCCCGGTAGCTATGACATAGTCCGAGGGTTCATCTTGTTGCAAAATAGCGTACATGGCACGCACGTAATCTTTTGCGTGTCCCCAATCCCGTTTGGAGGAAAGATTACCCATATAAACCTTTTTTTGCATACCCAAAACGATACGTGAAACCGCCCGGGTTACCTTACGGGTCACGAATGTCTCTCCCCTTAATGGAGACTCGTGATTAAACAAGATGCCATTGGAAGCGTGCATATGATAGGCCTCCCTGTAATTCACCGTAATCCAGTAACCGTATAGTTTCGCTACCGCATAAGGGCTTCTCGGATAGAAAGGAGTAGTCTCCCTCTGCGGCACCTCTTGCACCAAGCCATACAACTCAGATGTAGATGCCTGATAAATACGTGTCTTCGGGATCAAGTTCAGCAAGCGGACCGCCTCTAGGATACGCAATACGCCCAAACCATCCGCATTCGCCGTATATTCGGGAGTGTCGAAACTTACTTTTACATGGCTCATGGCGGCCAGATTATAGATCTCGTCCGGTTGAACCTCGCCAATGATACGTGTAAGATTCAAACTATCCGTTAAATCGCCATAATGCAGAATCAAATTACGGTTTTCCACATGCGGGTCTTGATACAAATGATCGATACGATCCGTATTGAACATGGAAGAACGACGCTTGATACCATGTACCGTATATCCTTTCTTAATCAAGAACTCAGTAAGATAAGCCCCATCCTGTCCCGTAATACCCGTTATTAACGCTACTTTGCCCATTTCTCTAATTTTCAATTTTCAATTCTCATTTTTCAATTCCCAAGTACCATTCATAGAGTCGCTTCACGCCCTCCTCGATCTCGATCGTATGGCGCCAACCCAAGGCATGCAACTTGCTTACATCTGTCAGCTTACGAAGCGTACCGTCCGGCTTGGACGAGTTAAACCTCAACTCGCCCTCGAACCCGATCTCTCGCCGGATCAGTTCGGCGACCTCACGGATCGAAAGCTCGATACCCGTACCTATATTAATATGTGTATTCCGGACCTCGCCCTCCTTCTGGCGGACATCCTCGAAATCCACGTGTTCCATGATATAAACAGAAGCATCGGCCATCTCCTCGCTCCATAAAAACTCACGAAGCGGCT
>OGRH01001920.1_pt1 | contig 11934 bp, 10 predicted proteins | sample 1553461 | NCBI WGS metagenome assembly OGRH01 (sample SAMEA2580092, study PRJEB22360) | human gut metagenome | biome: human gut; feature: human-associated habitat; material: faeces | place: Denmark | collected 2008/2010
AGTTGATTATAATGATCATTTAGGTTTGATAACTTTTATTACATTTATTTGTTTTGTTATAGTAGCTAACATGAATTGTTTTATATTCAATCCATCGTTTAGCGTTCCGATGTTTTTTCTTATTAGTCTTTTTATCGGAGCTATTTCATGCCGGCTGCAATATTATCAAAGATTTCACATATAAATATTTATGGCATTTTATTTAATTGGATCGTATATTAACTCTATTGACGACTCGACGATGCAGCAATTGAATGCTATGTCGGATCCAGCTGCAAATATCTATCAAGAATCTTTAATTAAGGGTTTTTTCAATTGTGGAATTGAATTAATTCCATACTCATTCAAGGTTGTATCAAAGAAGTTATACTCTCAATATAGCCTATTTTATAAGTCCTGGTGTTCATTATATCCAAATGTATCAATCAAGCCTCGGTCTTATATTAAAAATTTCATCGAATGCTATTTCTTTCTTTATAAATCATTAAGAAGTAAGCTACAACGAAATGATGTGATTATTTTATATTCATTGAATATTGCAGCAATTATTTCAACATTGGTAGCTTGTCGAAAATACCATAATAAAATATGTGTAATTATTACAGATCTACCATTGCACATGTCTACAAATGGATCCATTTTTTACCATATTATGAAATGGGTTGCTAATAAAATAATAAAATCGTGTATGCGGAAAATAACATGTTTTGGTATTTTGAGTGAATATATGTCTGAGTATCTCCCGAAACATGCAAACTACGTAGTCATTGAAGGTATTTATTCTCCTTGTAACTTAGTTAATATTCCTCAACCTAAAATAGACGGTCGAATTCTATATTCTGGAACCTTAGCAGAAAGATATGGTATCAAAAATTTGTTATTGGCTTTTAATTTATTAAAAAATGAAAATTATTCTCTGATTATATGTGGCAGAGGTGATTCAGAAGAATATGTAAAAAATATGGCAACGAAAGATCGTCGAATACAATATTTAGGATCTATACCTCATGATGAAATATTACAGCTACAACGGACTGCATCTTTATTAGTAAATCCAAGAACTCCAGAAGGTATATATACAAAATATTCGTTTCCATCTAAAACAATGGAATATCTTGCCTCAGGAACTCCTACTCTTTTATATGAATTGCCAGGAATTCCCAAGGAATATTACCATTATTGTTATTCATTAAATGATCAATCGATAACTGCTTTGGCCGAAAAAGTAGATGAAGTGCTTTCTCTATCTATAGAAGAACGGACAAAATTAGGGGAAAAGGCACAACAATTCATATTAGATACCAAAAATGCAACAATACAATGCACTAAAATTTTAGAACTAATTAAAAGAACATGAGTATTTTTACAGGAAAAGTCCTATTAATCACGGGAGGGACGGGATCGTTCGGTAACGCCGTGCTACGTCGCTTCCTCAATAGCGACATCAAGGAGATCCGCATTTTCAGTCGGGATGAGAAGAAGCAGGATGACATGCGTCATGCGTTACAGAACCCGAAAGTGAAGTTCTACATCGGCAATGTCCGCGACAAGTCATCGGTGGATATTGCGATGCGTGGCGTCGATTATGTTTTCGCAGCCGCAGCATTGAAGCAGGTTCCGTCGTGCGAGTTCTTCCCGATGGAGGCTACACGTACGAATGTCATCGGTACGGGTAACGTGCTGGAATCGGCCATTGAACACGGTGTGGAGAACGTCGTAGTCCTTTCTACAGACAAAGCCGCTTATCCGATCAACGCGATGGGTATCTCGAAGGCACTGATGGAAAAAGTGGCTATTTCCAAAGGCCGTGAATTAGGGGAAGGTGCCGCGACGACGATCTGCTGCACGCGCTACGGCAACGTGATGGCGAGTCGGGGAAGCGTTATCCCGCTTTGGGTGGAGCAGGTGATGGAGGGGAAACCGATCACGATCACCGATCCGAACATGACCCGTTTCATGATGACGCTGGACGATGCCGTGGATCTGGTCGTCTATGCCTTTCAACACGGCCATAACGGGGATTTGTTCGTTCAGAAAGCCCCTGCTGCCACATTGAGTACCCTTGCCGAAGCCCTGAAGCAGATCTACGCAAAAGTGAACCCGAAATACGGTGAGACGGAGGTGAGGGTTATCGGTACGCGGCACGGCGAGAAACTCTATGAAACGCTCGTCACGCGTGAAGAGATGTCCAAGGCAATCGATATGGGCAACTACTACCGTATTCCGTGCGATACACGTGATCTGAATTATGACAAGTTCTTCACCAAAGGTAGCGAGGATATCTCGAAGATCGAGGATTACCACTCGCATAATACGCATCGTCTGGATATAGAGGGCATGAAGCAACAATTACTGCGCCTCCGTTTTATTCAGGAGGATCTGGGTATGATCGACCGCGCCAAGCCGCGTGACATTCGTTCGGAGTAACCTCTCTATATAAGAATACAGGCCATGCGTCCGGGCATAAAACGGATTGCGATCCTTACATCTCATTTCTTCGCGGCATTTCTTTCTGACAACCAGCCGCCCCACACAAAATGAACATATTAGTTACGGGAGCCAAAGGCTTCATAGGAAAGAACCTCCTTTCCCAACTGCGTAATATCCACGACGGTAAGGCGAAGAACTATGCCGTAGAAGGAAATCTTACGCTCTATGAATACGATCTGGACAGTACGCCGGAAGAACTGGACCTGTACTGCAAGAATGCGGACTTCGTTTTCAATCTTGCGGGTGTGAACCGTCCGCAGGACCCTGTGGAGTTTATGAAGGGCAATTTCGGCTTCGCGTCGACGCTGCTCGACACACTGAAAAAACACGGCAATACGTGCCCTGTGATGATCTCATCGTCGATCCAGGCGGCGCTGGACAACCCCTACGGAGAGTCCAAGCGTGCCGGCGAACAACTGCTGTTCGACTATGCAAAGGAGACCGGCGCCAAAGTATTGGTTTATCGCTTTCCGAACCTTTTCGGCAAATGGTGCCGTCCGAATTACAATTCGGCCGTAGCGACGTTCTGCAACAATATCGCCAACGACCTTCCGATCACGGTGAACGATCCGTCGGTGGAACTGCATCTGGTCTATATCGACGACGTGGTGGACGAACTAATCGGAGCGCTTACGGGCGATGAACACCGTGACGGGGATTTCTGTTATGTCCCCGCATCGCACCGGATTACATTGGGTGGGATCGTAGATCTGCTGCATTCGTTCCGGCGAATGACCGAAACGCTGGAGATTCCCGACACGACGAAAGACGGTTTTGCCAAGAAACTCTATTCGACCTATCTGTCGTACCTTCCGGCCGACCGGTTCGCTTACGACCTGAAGATGAATACGGATCCGCGGGGAAGCTTCACGGAGATTATCCGCACTGCTGACAGGGGGCAGTTCTCGGTGAATGTCTCCAAACCGGGTATCACCAAGGGCCAGCACTGGCATCACACGAAGAACGAAAAGTTCGTGGTGGTGCACGGACACGGATTGATCCAGCTGCGCAAGGTGGGCAAAGACGAACACGGCAACGATTACCCGGTGGTCAATTATGAGGTAAGTGGCGAAAAGATCCGGGTCGTGGAGATGATTCCGGGTTATACGCACAACATCGTCAACCTCTCCGATACGGAGGATCTGGTTACTTTCATGTGGTGTAACGAGTGTTTCGACCCTGCAAAGCCCGACACCTATTTCGAGCCGGTAGAATAACAACAGTACAATGAATACAATCAAACTTGACTATTCGGACGTAAAGTTTGCGGATAACGGCAAACTCAAATTACTGATCATCGTAGGCACACGCCCGGAGATCATCCGTCTGGCAGCGGTCATCATGAAATGCCGCAGGTATTTCAATACGGTTTTGGCGCATACAGGGCAGAACTATGACTATAATCTGAACGGGATTTTCTTCAAAGACCTGAGCTTGGAAGACCCGGAGGTGTATATGAATGCCGTCGGCGACGATCTGGGTGCAACGGTTGGCAATATCATCAACTGTTCCTACAAGCTGATGGTCACAATTAAGCCCGATGCACTGCTGATCCTGGGCGACACGAACTCCTGCCTATCGGCCATTGCCGCCAAACGGCTCCATATTCCGATCTTCCATATGGAAGCGGGTAACCGTTGTAAGGACGAATGCCTGCCGGAGGAGACCAACCGGCGGATTGTGGATATCATCTCGGACGTGAATATGTGTTATTCGGAGCATGCACGACGCTATCTTGCTGAGAACGGGCTTCCGAAAGAGCGCACCTATGTTACGGGCTCCCCGATGGCTGAAGTCCTGCACGCGAATTTGAAGGAAATCGAGGCCTCGGACATCCACCGGCGTCTTGGACTGGAGAAGGGGAGGTACCTGCTGCTGTCGGCCCACCGCGAGGAGAACATCGATACAGAGAAGAATTTCCTGAGTCTGTTCAACGCAATCAATGCGCTGGCTGAGAAATACGACATGCCGATTCTCTACTCGTGCCACCCGCGCTCGAAGAAACGTCTGGAGCAGTCAGGGTTTGAACTGGACAAACGGGTAATTCGTCATGAACCGTTGGGCTTCCACGACTACAACTGCCTTCAGATGAATGCCGCAGCGGTGATTTCGGACTCGGGGACGCTGCCCGAGGAGTCATCGTTCTTCCTGTCGGTAGGCCATCCCTTCCCGGCCGTCTGCATCCGCACCTCGACGGAGCGTCCTGAGGCGTTGGACAAGGGCGACTTCATCCTGGCAGGCATCGATGAAAAATCGCTTTTGCCGGCTGTGGAAACGGCGATCGGAATGAACGACGCGGGCAATTATGGAATCCCCGTTCCGGATTACACCGATGAAAACGTCTCGACGAAAGTCGTTAAGATCATTCAGTCCTACACTACTGTCGTAAACAAAATGGTCTGGAGAAAAGAATAGAATACGATTATGAATATGAAATTGAGAAACGTACCGTTCTCGCCTCCAGACATGACCGAGGCGGAAATTACAGAAGTTGCGAATGCTCTTCGCTCAGGATGGATTACTACCGGCCCGCGAACCAAAGAGTTTGAAAGACTGATCTCGATGTGTTGCCAGACTGAGAAATCGGTTTGTCTGAATTCTGCAACTGCTTGTATGGAGTTGATTCTCCGGGTACTTGGAGTTGGACCAGGTGACGAAGTCATCACGTCAGCCTACACTTATACAGCTTCAGCCAGTGTAATCTGTCACGTCGGAGCCAAAGTTGTTTTAGTCGATACAGCTCCTGGGACGTTTGAAATGGATTACGACAAACTCTCCCAAGCAATAACCGAAAAAACCAAGGTTATTATTCCGGTTGATTTAGGTGGTGTCATTTGCGATTACGATAAAATTTTTGCCGCCATAGAAAATTACAAACACCTTTTTAATCCTGCCAACGATATCCAAAAGGCTTTCGGTCGCATAGTCGTAATGGCAGATGCCGCCCATGCCTTCGGAGCACAGTGGCATGGCCGGATGTGCGGAGAGATTGCAGATTTTACCTCCTTTTCATTTCACGCTGTGAAGAACCTTACGACCGCTGAAGGCGGGGCGCTTACATGGCGATCTATTTCTGGTATTGATAACGAGTGGTTGTATAAGCAATTCCAGTTACTCTCATTACATGGTCAGAATAAGGATGCTTTGGCCAAAACCCAACTTGGAGCTTGGGAGTATGACATTATTGCCCCCAATTTCAAATGCAACATGACCGATATTATGGCAGGGATCGGATTAGCACAGTTAAAACGTTATCCGGAAATGTTGCACCGACGTCGGGAAATAATCGGTCGTTATGACGAAGCGCTGAAGAATTCGAATGTACAAGTCCTCAATCATTACGATCCGGATCATTCGTCGAGCGGCCACCTTTATATCGTGCGCCTGCTGGATATGGATGTGGCAGAACGCAACGAAGTTATTGTCAAAATGGCAGAACACGGAATTGCCTGCAACGTTCATTACAAACCGCTTCCGATGATGACTGCTTACAAGGCTCTCGGGTTCGATATTACCAATTATCCGAATGCCTACAATCAATACCGCAACGAAGTAACGCTTCCATTGCATACCCGTCTCACCAACGAAGATGTGGAATTCGTCATCTCAAATTTTGTCGATATCATTTCCCGATAAAGTTATGTACAAACATTTCTTCAAGCGGTTGTTCGATCTGATAATTGCTTTGTTTGCATTACCCTTTGTGCTGCTTCTTATTCTAATCATGGTACCATTGATTTGGCTGACTGATCGAGGACCGACTTTTTATAATGCGCAACGTGTTGGATTGAATGGTAAAATATTCAAAATGTTCAAATTCCGTTCAATGAAAGTGAATGCTCCCGATATACGTAATACAGATGGGTCTACATTTAATTCCAGTGATGATCCGCGTGTGACTCGTATAGGACGTTTTATACGGAAAACCAGTATAGATGAAATTCCTCAGATTCTCAATGTCTTGATTGGTGATATGAGTTTTGTCGGTCCCCGCCCTGTATTACCGGGCATACCTTATGCCGAATACGATGACGTTCGGCGCAAACGCCTAACCGTACGACCCGGTATTACAGGATATAGCCAGGCCTATTTTCGTAATTCTGTTGGTCAAGAGGAAAAATTTCTGCAGGATTGTTATTATACCGATCATGTATCTCTCCTTTTCGATTTGAAAATCTTATTTCACACGGCATATTCGGTGTTAAAACGAGAAAATGTTTTTGTAAAAGATAAAAAGGCTGAATAAAATGAGCCGTCTATTAATTCTTGGTGCATCCACTTTGCAACTCCCTGCAATTCTGAAAGCCAAAGAAATGGGGCATTATGTTGCAGTTGCCGATTATAATCCGCAAGCTATTGGGATTCTTTTTGCAGACGAGTTTTTCCCTGCTAGTACTATTGATATAGAGGCGATTTGTCAAGTTGCAGAAACATTCCATCCTGATGGAATTATGACTCTAGCAACAGATATGCCAATGCGATCGTTGGCGGCAGTAGCCGAAAAATTTGGCCTACCCGGCATTTCTGTACAAACAGCTTTACGTTGTACTGACAAAGGTGAAATGATTCGAGCTTTCAAAGCTGACGGCGTAGCTTCACCTTGGTATCATATAGTTGAAAATGAATCAGTATTAAAATCCATTATTTCGGAGTTAAGTTTTCCATGCATTATCAAACCTACGGATAATGCCGGTAGTCGAGGAGTCATATTGGTTCATGCGGTTGAAGAATTGTCAAGAGCATACCGATACAGCCGGGAACAATCCCGCCATGGTACCGTAATCATTGAAGAGTATATGCAGGGGCCGGAGGTAAGTGTAGAGGTGATGACTGTTGACGGAATACCTCATATTCTTGCTGTTACAGACAAGTTGACTACGGGAGCTCCCTATTTTGTCGAAATGGGGCATAGTCAACCATCCCGATTATCCAAAACAACAATTGATACTATCAAGGATTTAGCGGTCAAAGCAATTCGAAGTGTCGGAATCAATATGGGACCTGCTCACGTTGAAATGATTGTTACCGCTCAGGGGCCGAAGATGGTCGAGTTAGGAGCTCGAATGGGAGGGGACTGTATCACGACGCATCTTGTACCTCTTTCAACGGGAATAGATATGGTAAAGGCAACTATTGACATTTCCTTAGGATTGTATCCCGATATTGAACCCAAATTCGAACAGGGTAGTGCCATTCGTTATTTTCAAGTTTGTCCAGGGAAAATTTATTCTATTGAAGGTATAAATGCTGCACGAAAAATTGCGGGTATATGCGATATCATCTGTACAAAAAAAATCGGAGATCTTGTCACAGATATTCATAGTAGTATCGACCGTATGGGATGTGTAATTGCTCAAAGGGGAGATGCTGCTGCGGCAATCGAGGCATGTGAACAAGCGATGAAACAAATCAAAATAGAAATATATGAAGAAAAATCTGGCAAATAAACGATTGTTGCTGCTCGGCGGCAGTCTATGGAAAAAAGCGATTCAGGATTTCGCCCAAGAGCAAGGAATTATACTGATCGCTACTGGGAATAACCATAATGCTGGAATATTTGAAATTGCAGATGAGTGCTATGACGTAGATTCCACAAATACAGAGGCTATGAAACAACTCATTCGGGAGAAACGGATTGACGGAGTTTATATGGGTGGGAGTGAATCAGTCATTTCGACGGCTTGTGGTTATCTTCAGGAACTTGGTCTGCCATGTTACTGTACCAGAGAACAGTGGGAGTATTTGCAAAACAAAGAGCATTTTAAACGATTATGTATCGAGTATGGCCTGCCGGTTGTTCCGAAATATGATTATGAATTGGAGAATCCCAAACGCAATATTCCCGATAGTGCATTTCCTGTAATTACCAAACCAACGGATGGTTGTGGTAGCAGTGGCTTTTCCGTTTGCCGAAATTCTGAAGAGTTGAGAAAAGGTTATGCGATTGCACGTCAGGCATCGCCCACAGGCAGCGTCATTGTGGAAAAATTTGTAAAAAACGATGGCGTTGTGGTGTTCTATACTTTCAGTAACGGCAAGATGTATTTTTCTGGTTTGGAAGACAAATATCCAGTGAAATACCAAAAGCAAGGTAGCTATGTTGGAGGTTTGTTTGTATTCGAGAGTAAACTTACTCAAGAATTCCGTCTACATTTTGACGAAAAAATTGCAGAGATGTTTCAATCTATCGGCATTCGAGAAGGCAGTGTTTGGATTGAAGTTTTTCATGATGGAGAAAATTACTATTTTAATGAAGTAGGATTTAGATACGGTGGATCGGTTTCAATATACCCAGTCGATTATTTTTATCAAATTAATCAAGTCGCAGCGGATATTCATTATGCATTAACTGGCGAAAGTTGTATCTCCGAACACACCTCATTAATTCGGAGTACCCTGCCTCGAAAGAAATATTATTGCATATATCCGGTTCATATCAATGCTGGAACAATTTCTAGTATTTCAGGTTTAGATAAAATTGCTCAGTTAGAAAACATAGTTTATCTAGCCACGACTAAATATCTTCATGATCGGATTGAATCCTCGGGATCATTCTCTCAAGTTTTTGCATTGGTTCATTTTGTTTGTAATACAACTGAGGAATGTATACAAACCATAGATCGGATTCACCAAATGCTGGTTGTTTTTGACGAGCATGGGAATAACATGGTGAATCGAATGCTGGACGTCGGAAAAATAATTTTCTAATGGAAGGGCAATGAATAATACTATATCAATAAAAATTATAACTCAAGAAGATGTAGCTGCAATTTTTGATAGTCATGCAGATCGACTCTTCGAAATTGTTGAAGACGCTTTTCTTAAAGCTTCAAAAGGAGAGGTTCTTTTTCCTGATAAAATATCTCAGATTTTTGACACACAGACACAAAATCGGATTAACTGTATGCCGGCTACTTTATTGGGAAATAAAGTAGCCGGATTAAAGTGGGTTTCCGTTTTTCCAACCAATGCTCCGAAAGGCATTCAGAATGTGACGGGGGTTATGTTGTTGTCAGAAATCGAAACCGGATTCCCAATCGCTGTAATCGATGGAACACTTTGCACACAACTTCGGACAGCGGCCGTAGGATGTGTCGCAGCCAAATATTTGGCACCCAAAAAGGTGGAAACAGTTGGATTTATTGGAGCCGGAGAAGAGGCTCGGATGCACTTTACACTGCTGAAACATCTCTTCCCATCGATCAGAACCTGCAAAGTTGCTTCCCGGCACAGTGCAACCGAAGACCGATTCATAGCCGAATTTGATAAAATAATTCCGGATGTTCATTTTATCGCCTGCCGAGGCGATAATTCGCAGGCCGTGGCAGATACCGATATCATCGTAACAGCCATTAGCGGACAAGCACCGGTACTGAAGGCTCGGGATGTTCGGGCCGGAATGCTTTATATCCATGTAGGAGGTTGGGAGGATGAATATGGTGTGGCCCTCAAAGCCGATAAGATCGTATGTGATGATTGGAATGCTTCCAAGCACCGCACCCAGACGATTTGCCGCATGTATAAAGAGGGATTACTCAAGGATAAAGATATTTATGCCGATTTAGCGGAAATTATCGCTGGTCAGAAAAAGGGACGGGAGAGTGACGAGGAGTTTATCTATTTCAATTCAGTAGGTCTTTCTTACATCGATTTGAATTTTGCCCATGAAATCTATCGCGAGGCTAGCTTATTAGGTTTAGGGCGTGATATCGTGTTGGCAGAATCGGATCGAGTGGACTACCGTTGTTTTATTTAAAAATACTGCGAGTGAAAATACTTTATCTGCCAGCTTATTTTTATCCGGAGCAGGCGGCAAGTGCTTATTTAAGCGACAACCGAAATCAAGCTTTTGCTGATGCAGGGTTCGACATGGTGGTTTATACACCGGTTCCGACACGAGGTATTTCCATCGAAGAACGAAAAAAATACAAACACCGAAAGGCTGATTCGATGTATGGCGGCCGAATGATCGTATATCGGTTCTCTCTGATGCGTGAAGGTGGAGGTCCGATAGTGCGTGCGTTACGCTACAGTCTGTCGTGCATCCGACAATTTTATTGGGGATGTTTTGCCCAGGAGGCTCGGCAATGCGATGTAATGTTTATTTCCAGCACACCACCTATCCAAGGAGCAATGGCTGCATTGATTAAGAAAATACGGCGCATCCCACTCGTTTACAGTCTTCAGGACATTTTCCCCGATTCCTTGGTTGGAACGGGCATGGCAAAAAAAGGTGGGGCATTGTGGAAAGTCGGTCGGATGATTGAAGATTTTACCTATCGGAATGCCGACCGGATCATCGTCATCTCTGAGGATTTCAAACGCAATATTATGGCCAAGGGTGTCCCAGAGTCCAAAATCGAGGTCATATACAATTGGGTTGATGAAACTGCTATTATCCCGATACCACGGAATGAAAATCCCCTTTTTGCCGAATTTGGATTGGATCAAAACAAGTTTTATGTTGTATATGCAGGGAATTTGGGTAGTGCTCAGAATATTGATATTTTACTTGAGGCTGCAAACTTATTACACGATAATTCTGATATACAATTTTTGGTTTTTGGGGCAGAGAAACAAGCTGAGCCATACATCACAAAGGCCAAACACATGCAACTCTCCAATTTAAAATTTTTACCACTTCAACCGTATGAAAAGGTTTCGTGTGTGTATAGTTTGGGTGATGTCGCAGTTGTATCATGCAAACAAGGATTTGGAGACATTGCAATGCCTAGTAAAACATGGAGCATTATGTCTGCAGGAACTGCTGTATTGGCTAGTTTTGATAGAGGGACTGATATGCAATATATTATCGAAAAGAATCGTCTTGGAGTATTTACAGAAGCTGAAAATATTCAGGAATTTGTCAAGGCAGTACATATTTTATATTCTAATCCGGAGGAGTGCGTTCAAATGGGAAAACGAGGTCGTTGTTATATTCTAGAACATCTAACTCGGGAAGTTGGAACTCGTAAATATATTGGCGTTATTGAATCTATTGTTGGGCACTAAGTTTACAGTTTTCATTACATTCACATTAGCTGTCGATAATGTATGTTAGCACAACCCAATTTTCCAATAAATTGATATTTGGAAACATCAAAAATAATTCGTATTTTTACATTTCTAGCATAGAGATGTAATGTGGAGTAAAATGGCCGCTACAACCTCGTGACCTCAAAAACAAAGAATGGCCATAACATATTGATACATAAAGAACAAAGGTAGTAGATCCGAGTTTGTTTTCGATTCAAAAATCAGTAATCTATTGTAAATACCTTCTTTGTAAAAATAGAATCAATCAAGCTGATTGTGTGACCTAATCAATTGTATATTTAAGGGGTAAAATGACTTGTGTCGCCTAGTGGAGTTGATTAGCATATTGAGATTTTCGGGAAGTGTATCAAAATTCACTTGACTCATGAAAGGCCTAGTATTAGCGGG
>OGRH01001923.1_pt1 | contig 11932 bp, 8 predicted proteins | sample 1553461 | NCBI WGS metagenome assembly OGRH01 (sample SAMEA2580092, study PRJEB22360) | human gut metagenome | biome: human gut; feature: human-associated habitat; material: faeces | place: Denmark | collected 2008/2010
ATGAAGAATGGAACAGCAGTTATGGTAATTTACAGAAAACAGATGCTAATGAAATATATCATGGAACTGTTCTGGAACATATTCTTCTTCAAAATCTGTGCGCATTTTTTGATGTGGGAGATCATAATGAAATGTGTCTGCATGGAGCAGACTGGAATGATGCCTTAGACATGGCCTGGGAAAAAGGTGAGAGTGTGGCCTTTACCTGTGCTTATGCCGGAAATTTGAAGGATATCGCTTATGTGCTTAGAGAAATAGAGAGTGTTCAGGGAATTAACAGGATTGAGCTTGCAGAAGAAATGGAATGTCTGTTTGCCTGTGGAAAACAGTTATATGAAAACCCTGAGAAAAAACAGAAGGTTTTGAAGCAATATACTGATTTGAGTGCCCATAATCTCAGTGGAAATAAAGTAGTGCTTTCTCTGAAAATGGTATGCAGCAATCTGGAAGAAAAAGCAGACTGGCTCGTGGAAAATATTCGGAAAAATGAATGGATCCAGGATGGGGATAAAGGCTGGTTTAATGGATATTATGATAATCATGGAAGAAAAGTAGAATATAGCGCGGTTTCAGATGAAACCGACAATAAAGCTGGTGCAGAGTGTAACACCCGAATGATGCTTACCGGACAGGTATTTGCTGTCATGAGTGGTACCGCTACAGAGGAACAGATACAGGCAATCTGCAGGAGTGCAGATGCATATCTGTATGACAGGAAAGCCGGCGGCTACCGCCTGAATACAGATTTCAAAGAGGAAAAATTTGACCTGGGAAGAATGTTTGGATTTGCATATGGAGAAAAGGAAAATGGTGCCGTCTTTTCCCATATGGCAGTTATGTATGCCAATGCATTGTACAAAACCGGTCACGCCAAAGAAGGATACAAAGTTCTTCAGACTCTGCTTGATACTGCAATGGATTTTGAACGCAGCAAAATGTACCCGGGAATCCCGGAATATTTCGATAATCAGGGAAGAGGCTTATACGCATATCTGACCGGAGCTGCAAGCTGGTATATGCTGACCATGATCACAGAGGTATTTGGGGTCAGAGGAGATCTTGGAGATCTGGTGATCGCGCCGGCACTGATGCCGGAGCAGTATAATGAGAATGGACAGGCATCTCTTACTATGGAATTTGCCGGAAGAAAGCTGGAGATCTGTATCTGCAATCCGGAGAAAAAACTTCCTTCAGAATATAAAATAAAAACAGTATGGTGCGATGAAAAGGAAATGAAAAACGAACAGAGTACCTGTGTACGTATAGATCGGGAACTGCTCGAAAAGCTTTCTGTAAAAGAAACACACAGGATCAAAGTGGAACTGATGTAACAGAAATCGGTTATACATAATTGTTAAATTACAGAAACAGAAGTATCAATAGGAAAACGGCATCCCACAGTTGTAAAAAGCTGCGGGATGTCGTTTTTGATGCTGATAAAAAATATCAGCCATAATAATAAGGATGTTTACCACATGGATTTGTAATATTTGTCACGGTACTTCTTTGGGGTAAGGCCGGTGAAGTTTTCAAAGATCTGGATAAAATGACTCTGTGAAGAGAAATTCAGATAATTGGCGATATCAACGACTGCTTTATCAGAGTATCGGAGCAGGTGAGTGGCTTTTTCGATTTTTTTCTCGCGGATGTAATCACTTATGGATACTCCAAGGTTCTGTTTGAATACTCTGGACAGATAACTGGGAGAGAGTCCGGTATGTTCTGACAGATCCTGAATGGTGATACGCTCCTTAATGTGACCGTAAATATAGTCCACGCATTGCATGACCGGTCTGGAAAGAATAGAGCTTTTTTTCTGGAGGATCATTTTTCCGGTAAAATCTCTGGCCATAATATGATGCAGATCTGCAATCTGGCGTACAGTGGTGCAGGAATCCATTTTCAGAATGTAAAAATCGCTGAGACGATATGCCTGTTCAGGCTCCAGTCCACCGTCAATACAGTAACGGGTGAGCATGGCAGTAGTGACAACGAAATGATACTTCAGGTTGATCAGAGGATTTTTGGAGAGGATACCGGTTCCCTTCAGATGAAGAAAAGAGTCTTCCTCGCAGTTTTTGTTTACAGTTTCCATATCACCGGCTCTTACGGCATTGTAAAAAGAATATTCCACAGAGGGAGAGCGATGAAGAGCTTCCGGTTCTGTATCTTTCAGCTCATTAGTAATCCAGTCTTGGGAAATGGACATATTGATATCCTCCTTATATGTTGATGTTTAAGGAATGTGTTGGTTTTTTATATTATGACATGAATTTGACATTTTGTTAAGATTAATAATATAATCGCAGATAAAAAAATGGTATATTTTTATCATCAAAGGTAAAGCATCGGGGATGCTACAGAAAAAGGAGGATTTATACTATGAAAAAAAGAGCGGTATCTATGATCCTTGCAGCAGCAATGGTTTGTGGAATGATGGCAGCAAATGTAAGCTGTGTATCTGCAAAAGGATCGGATGAGGGAAAAGTGATCAATATTTATTCCTGGAATGATGAGTTCCGTCAGAGACTGGAAGCTGTTTATCCGGAAGTAGAGTCCACTTCCAAAGATGGTACAGTTACAAAACTGAAAGATGGTACAGAGATCCACTGGATCGTAAATCCGAACCAGGATGGCGTATATCAGCAGAAACTGGATGAGGCACTTCTCAACCAGGCTGATGCAAGTGCAGATGATAAGGTAGACATATTCCTTTCTGAGACAGATTATGTATTCAAATATACAGACAAAGATGCAGATGTTGCAATGCCTCTTACTGATCTTGGCATTGATCCGGACAAGGATCTTGCAGATCAGTATGATTTCACGAAAACAACAGCTTCTGATGCGGATGGAGTACAGAGAGGCGCCACATGGCAGTGCTGCCCGGGTGTCCTTGTATATCGTCGTGACATTGCGAAAGATGTTTTCGGTACTGATGACCCGAAAGAAGTTGGCGAGAAGATGAAAGACTGGGATACAGCTAAAGAAACAGCAGCTCAGCTGAAAGAAAAAGGATATTATACATTTGCTTCTTATGCAGACACTTTTCGTTTATATGGAAACAGCATTGAGAATCCGTGGGTAGAGTCCGGTGATTCTGTGATCAAAGTAGATTCAAAGATCATGGACTGGGTAAAAGATTCCAAAGAGTGGCTGGATGCAGGTTATCTTAACAAAACTGTAAAAGGTCAGTGGAACGATGACTGGAACAAGGCAATGAGTTCTGAGTCCAAGGTATTCGCATTCCTCTTCCCGGCATGGGGTATCGACTTTACTCTGAAACCAAACTGGGATGGAGCAGAAGGTGACTGGGCTGTTACAAATCCTCCGCAGGAATACAACTGGGGTGGCTCTTACATTCAGGCTGCAACAGGAACAGATAATCCGGAACATGTCAAAGATATTATCCTGGCAATGACAGGAAATCAGGATAATCTTCTTAAGATTTCCAAAGAATACTCTGATTTTACAAATACAAAATCCGGTATGAAAGATGCAGCTACAAATGCAGATTTCGCATCTGATTTCCTTGGTGGACAGAACCCGTTTGAGTATTTTGCACCGGTTGCAGAGAATATCAAGATCGCACCGCTTTCCGCATATGACCAGGGTTGTGTAGAGCTGATCCAGAACGCTTTCAGTGATTACTTCCAGGGTAAAGTAGACTTTGACAAAGCAAAAGCCAACTTTGAGACAGCTATTCAGGAGCGTTATCCGGAGATCACAGAGATCCAGTGGCCGGAATAAATACCACATGAGGATAATTGTTGATGCTGCAGGATCTTTGGATCCTGCAGCTTGCTGGAAAGGAAGAGCATTATGAAGAAAAAGAGCGTTAATTACGGAAAATGGGGATACATATTTATTCTTCCGTTTTTTGTGATCTATTTTATCTTTTCGCTGATTCCGCTGTTTGATACAGTGAGATACAGCTTTTTTGAATATTTCCGTTCTGGAATCAAGCAGATTGGTCCTAATTTTATAGGACTTGCCAATTATGTCAGTCTTCTGCATTCTGACATGCTGAAATACGGACTGAATACACTGATCCTTTGGGTGATCGGATTTGTTCCGCAGATCGTTATTGCACTGGTGCTTGCATGCTGGTTTACTGATGCCAGGCTGAAGCTTCATGGCAAGCAGTTTTTTAAGGTTGTAATTTATCTGCCGAACCTGATCATGGCATCAGCATTTGCACTTCTGTTTTTTACCATGTTTTCCACAAACGGACCTGTAAACTCCATTTTGTGTTCACTGGGCTGGATAAAGGAACCGATTGATTTTCTGGGCTCTGTTCTGGGAACAAGATCATTGGTAGGTTTCATGAATTTCCTGATGTGGTTCGGAAACACGACCATCATGCTGATGGCAGCAGTAATGGGAATCAGTATGGATATTTTTGAAGCATCTGAACTGGATGGCTGTAACAGTATCAAGAGATTTTTCTATATCACACTGCCACTGATCCGTCCGATCCTTGCTTATACACTGATCACATCTATCATCGGTGGTCTTCAGATGTTCGATGTTCCTCAGATTCTTACAAATGGACAGGGAAATCCAGACCGTACATCTATGACTCTGATCATGTTCCTGAACAGCCACTTAAAGAGCAAGAACTATGGTATGGCAGGTGCACTGTCCGTATATCTGTTTATTGTCAGCGGTATTTTATGTATGATCGTATATAAGATGACAAATGACACAGACCCGGATGGTTCCAAGAAAGCTGCAAAGAAAAAAGCAAAAGAAGAAAGAAGGAGGAGATAAACTATGAAATCAAATACATCAGGTCGTGTGCGCAGTATTTTTGTTCATCTTGTGCTGATCTTTTTATCCTTCCTGTGTCTGTTTTTCTTTTACATTCTGATTGTAAATGCAACACGTTCCCATGCGGATCTGCAGAAAGGATTTTCAGCACTTCCCGGAAAATATTTTCTTGAGAATCTGAAGAATGTGGCAAATGACGGAAGTTTCCCGATGTTCCGCGGTATTCTTAACAGTGTTGTTGTATCTTCCTGCAGTGCTGCACTTTGTACATATTTTTCTTCTTTGACAGCTTATGGTCTATATGCTTATGATTTTAAAATGAAGAAAGCAGCTTTTACCTTTATTATGGCAATTCTTGTTATGCCTACACAGGTAACAGCAATGGGATTTTTACGACTGATCACAAAGATGGGAATGTATGACTCTTTACTTCCGCTGATCATTCCATCCATTGCATCTCCGGCAGTCTTTTACTTTATGTACAGTTACCTTCAGTCTTCCCTTCCTTTATCCCTTGTGGAAGCGGCAAGAATTGATGGCTCCGGAGAATTCAGAACCTTTAACAGTATTGTACTTCCGATCATGAAACCGGCAGTAGCAGTACAGGCAATCTTTACTTTCGTAGGATCCTGGAACAATTACTTCGTTCCTGCCCTGATCATTCAGTCAAAGAGCAAAATGACAGTGCCGATCCTGATTGCAACTCTGCGTGGTGCTGATTATATGAACTTTGATATGGGTAAAATTTACATGATGATCACTGTTGCGATCGTGCCAATCATTATTGTATATCTGCTTTTATCCAAATACATTATTGCAGGTGTAACACTTGGTGGTGTAAAAGAATAATGAGAATTAAGAACCCCCATAGAGAGAATGCTATGGAGGTTCTTTTCATGAGAATTATAATATTAAAAACAGGAGTATAATTATATGAAGAAATGGATTTACAGTGGAACTAGAGAAGAACAGCCGTCAGAGAGAGAACTGATGCATGGAAAGCTTGCCAGAAAAGCGGCGTCAGAAGGCATTGTTCTGCTGAAAAATGAAGGAATCCTTCCATTAAAGAAAGATACAGCTGCTGCACTTCTTGGGTATGGAGCAGAGAAAACCGTAAAGGGTGGAATTGGTTCTGGAGATGTTAACAACAGAAAGAATATTTCTATTTATCAGGGACTGAAAGAAGCAGGAGTAAAAATTGTAAGCGAAGACTGGATCAGCGATTATCACAATCGCTATGAGCAGGCGAGAGAGGCGTGGAAAGAAAAAGTTCTGGAAGAAGCTAAGAAAGTAGATAATCCTTTTGATGCCTATGCAGAGAATCCTTTTGCAATGCCGCTGGGACGTAAGGTGGCAGAGGAAGATATCTGTGAAGCAGATGTGGTGATTTATGTGATCAGTCGTATTTCAGGAGAAGGAAAAGACCGCCGCAAAGTAAAGGGAGATTACTATTTAAGCGAGAGAGAAGAGGAAGATTTACGTTATCTTGCAGAAATGAACAAACCTGTGATCCTTATTCTTAATGCAGGTGGTCCTGTGGAGCTGACAGATATTCTGGAACAGACAGACAATATAAAAGGAATCTTAAATATTTCTCAGCTTGGTCAGGAAGGGGGAGATGCCCTGGCTGATGTACTTCTGGGAAAAGAAGTGCCGGGCGGTAAACTGACAACAACCTGGGCAAGGCGATACGAGGATTATCCGGCTTCAGAAGAGTATGGGTATCTGAATGGCAATCTGGAAAAGGAAAAATACAAAGAAGGTATTTATGTAGGTTACAGATATTTTGACAGCTTTGACAAAAAGGTGATGTTTCCGTTTGGGTTTGGTCTTTCTTATACTATGTTTGAGATGAAGTGTTGCAGCATAAATATGGAAGAAAGTAAGATCAGAGCAGAGGTTCAGGTTACAAATACAGGAAATGAATATGCTGGTAAAGAAGTGGTACAGATTTATGTTACGCTTCCGCAGACAGAACTGGAAAAAGAGTATAAGAGACTGGCAGGTTTTGCAAAAACCAGAATTCTGAAGCCGGGAGAAACACAAACACTTACTGTTGAGATTCCACAGAAACAACTGGCCTCTTTCAATGAGAAAACACATACATGGATAGTGGAAAAAGGCAAATATGGCATTCTGGTCGGAAACAGTTCAGACAAACTGAAACTGGAAGCAGTTCTGGTAGTTTCAGATGATACAGTACTGGAACAGATGGATAAAATCTGTCCGCTTCAGGAAGAACTGGAACAGATTTATCTGACAAAAGAATTGAAAGAAAAATCTGTGCAGAGACAGGAAAAACTGATAACAGCGCAGGTTCCGGAATATTATTTTAAACCTGCGATGATACCGGCAAAATCGGAAAATGCCGGAAAAAATCAGGAAAATCTGACAGAGGAAGAAAAAAGATTTGTTTCTGTTCTGGAAGACAGAACTACAGAAGAGCTGATTCCTCTGCTTTATGGAAAGATTTCAGAGAATATCAGTACTCTTGGTGCAGCAGGGATTCGAGTACCGGGATCAGCAGGTGAAACCTGCGGTACTTTGGAAGAGGATGGAATCCCGTCTCTTGTTATGGCGGACGGTCCGGCAGGTATCCGCCTCAGACAGTGGTATGAGGTAGATAAAGAGACAGACAGCATCTATGAAATGGGAGTTCTTGGCTCACTGGAAAATGGAATTCTGGAACCTGGTGTGCATCATGAGAATGCAGACACTTATTATCAGTACTGTACTGCTTTTCCGGTAGGAACAGCACTGGCACAGACCTGGGATACAGATCTCATGACAGAGTTTGGAAAAGCAATCGCAGAAGAAATGGAAGAATTTCATGTAAATCTGTGGCTTGCACCGGGTATGAATATTCACAGAAACCCATTATGTGGAAGAAATTATGAATATTATTCAGAAGATCCATATCTGTCAGGGATGCTGGCAGCAGCAGTGATCCGGGGTGTTCAGAGCAAGTCAGGATGTGGCGTAACAATCAAGCATTTTGCATGTAATAATCAGGAAGATAACCGCATGGGTGTTGACTCCTGCGTATCCGAACGTGCGCTCAGAGAAATCTATCTCCGCGGATTTGAAATTGCAGTAAAAGAAGGAAATCCTGTTTCTATTATGACTTCCTATAATCTTATCAACGGTATTCATGCGGCGAACAGCAAAGATCTGTGCATGACAGTTGCCAGAAAAGAATGGGGATTTGACGGAGCAATTATGTCAGACTGGAACACAACAGTTCCGGAAGATGGAAGCGTTCCATGGAAATGTGTGGCAGCAGGCAATGACATTATCATGCCTGGAAATCCGGATGATGATAAGAATATTCGCCAGGCATATAAAGAAGGTAAACTTACAGAAGAAGAAATCCGAAATTGTGCCGGACATCTGGTATCTATGATCCGTAGATTAGAGAGTACAGATTGTTGAAATGATTTTTCAAACACGCTCTAAATGAAAACAGATAGAATTCTGGCATATGCTGAAAATACAGTAATGAGAGGACAATATTAATTATTAAAATCAATCGGAAGACCATCAGAGGCCTTCCGATTGATTTAGTGCTCATAATAACTGGATTTTTTATTTGCATCAGCAGATTTTCAGCAGATTTTCAAAGGAGAAAATCTCTTTTTCAGACATTAATTCTTCAAATCTGTTCAGGTTAAGATCTGAGTGTTCCAGTTCTCTTGAAAACTGATAACAGATACGGATCTGGTCATCTAGCTTAAACTGCCGGTTGTTTTTCAGATAGGTTCCCACATTTAATTCATGGATGAACAGGGTGCACACAACTGCCATTTTCACCTTGGCGAAGATCTCATCATCATAAACTGCACCACAGAAATAGGTATAGATCCAGTAAACAAGAAGCTGTTCCTCCTGAATCTGCCAGTCCGGATAAGAGAAATCAAATTCACTTTTCTGCCAGGAATAAAGATTTCCGGAGTCAGACTGCGAATCTGTATTTCCATTATACAGTGGAGTCAGACAATTCTTTAAGTATTCCTGCCATCCCGGGCGCAGAACCTCCATTTCCGGAACAACAGTTTTCCACATTTTTTTAAATAATTGTTCTGGTGTATTTGCGCAGGCAGATGCAACAGAACTGTTTTCTATGTTATCTGTATTTATACGAGAGTAAATTTTGCTGCAAAATCTATCTCCGTATCCGGAATCTTCATGTCGTTTTCGCATTTCTTCCCATTTAAAGAGTTCATTTTTATTTACACATAACTGGAAATCATGTGCAGCAGCCAGAAGTTTCCACAGACGTTTCTGCATGGGTACAGCTCTGTCCTGGATGATATCTATAAGCATATCACGGGTGTCCATAAGTGCAGTGAACAGGAAATAATCAAAGTCATCATAGACTTCTTCTTTTGTCTTTTTTTCTTTTGTGATAAAGTGTACCTTTTCTTTTTGGGAAAGTAAAATCCTTGCTGCCTCCGGACAGGAGAGCGACAGGGAAATCTCACGCAGACCTTCAAATTCTTCAATATGTCTAGGATAATTTCTGCAGGTTCTGCAGAACATTTCCGGTCCTGCTTCTGTGTAGATATCACACAGGTTCTCTTCGTTGAGAAAAGCACAGCGTCTGTTATACTGGCGGAAAACATGTTCTTTCCAGTCAATATCATTGTGCAGGCGATTGCGGAATGGACCTTTAAAGTGCTGGTACTTCTTCAGTGTCTGATCGTCAATCACGATCTGCCATCCTGCGCAGCAGGTATCCGGACAGGCTCCTGCAATGCAGGAAAATTCTTTATAGTAGTTTGGAAATGTGTATTGCATGATATTAAATAGGATCCTTTCTTTTTTTCTTAAGTTTACGGTAAGTTCCTGCAGTCATGCCACAGGATTTGCGAAAGCTCTGGGAGAGATAACTCTGAGAGGAGAATCCTGTGAGATGCGCAATATCTGAAATCCCGTAATCAGTATTTTCCAGAAGCTCCTTGCACACTTCGATGCGTTTTCGGTTCAGATAATTGATAGGAGAAATCCCATAATATTTTGTAAATTCATGACTCAGATAATACTTATTAAGATGACTGAGTTCTGAGAGGTGATCCAGAGTAATATTTTCCCCGTAATTGGAGTCAAGATAACGCTTAATATGAGCGCACTCTTTACTTGGATGCTGGGCGGTGATCAGTTCAAATGGTGAATCCGTAATGCGCCGAAGCTGCAGAATCAGAATATCCAGCATATGACTGCAGATGGTTTCATATCCTTCAGACTGTCTGTCCAGCTCCTGAAACAGAGAATTAAAGTAAAATAACAAATCTGTTTTCTTTTCACGACAGTTAAAAATGCGATACTCTTTATGACCGTTAAAGGAAAAACATAGTCCGTCCACACCTACTGTAAAATAACTCAGAGGAGGACTCCCTTTGGAGATTTCAGTGTGATTGATATGTGGATTAATGATGACCAAATCGTCCTTTGAGATTGGGAAAATCTGATCCTCGATCAGAAAATCTCCCTGACCGTCACGTACATAGAACAATTCTGTAAAGGCATGAGAGTGAGGAATACTGGGCCAGTCACCCTCGTAGCGGGAAGAAGAGGTATTTAAAAGCGTAATATTCTGAGCTGTTGGGTGTTCGGGGCTGAAACGAAATGATTGTGAGCTCATGGCAGATTCTCCTTTCTTCTGTTTACGGCAGATGAGTATATTTGTAGCAATTTTGTTGGCGGATTCTGAATGATAGTATTTTATATCGCAAAAGATATAACTGAGATTCTTCAGGATAATTAGAATAAGTGCATAAAAAATGATAAAAATAAAATCAACATCAGTTATTAAGGTAAAAAATAGAAGGCTTTTCAGATAGCTGATAACATATTTTCTATAATACCATAATTTTTTTGTAAGAGCAAGATTTCTAAAAAACAAAGCAAAAAGTGAATTGAAAAAAATTTTGAAAGAAAGTATTTTATAAACAGATAGACTGAAAATAATGTGATTACAGAAGCGAACGGACAGTAATTATCCGCTTGTCAGCAAAATGAAGGAGGTAACAGAAAATGGGAAAAGGTCGTGTAACCATACCAACTGACCTGGATGTAGTTCCACAGACACTGGAAATGATAGAAGAGTGGGGCGCTGATGCTATACGTGACTGTGACGGAACAGAATTTCCGCAGAAATTAAAAGACACAGGTGCCAAAATTTATGCAACCTACTATACAACTCGTAAGGACAATGCGTGGGCGAAAGCACATCCGGAAGAAATCCAGCAGATGTATATTATGACATCTTTCCACACAGCGGTTGCAGATACACTGGAGATTCATCTGATGGATCACCTCTATCCGAATATGCTTGCAGTCAACACAAGAGATGATATCCGCAGATGGTGGGAAGTAATGGATCGTACCACAGGAGAGCCGGTACTGACAGATCAGTGGTCATATGAAGAAGAGACAGGAAATGTAGTGATCTTATCTGCGAAACGCTTCCATGAATATACTGTAAGTTTCCTGGCATATATTATGTGGGATCCTGTACATATGTACAATGCAGTAGTAAATGACTGGAAAGACGTAGAACCGCAGATTACATTTGATGTGCGTCAGCCGAAAACAAGAGCACATTCTCTGGAACGTCTGCGCAGATTTCTGGATACTCATGAGTATGTGGATGTTGTGCGCTTCACTACATTTTTCCATCAGTTTACTCTTATATTTGATGAACTTGCAAGAGAGAAATATGTAGACTGGTTTGGTTATTCCGCTTCAGTCAGCCCATATATTCTGGAGCAGTTTGAGAAAGAAGTGGGCTATCCTTTCAGACCGGAATATATCATTGACCAGGGATACATGAACAATACCTATCGGATTCCCTCAAAAGAATTCAAAGATTTCCAGGCATTTCAGAGACGCGAAGTTGCAAAGCTTGCCAAAGAGATGGTAGATATCGTACATGAATACGGAAAAGAGGCCATGATGTTCATGGGAGATCACTGGATTGGTATGGAACCGTTTATGGACGAATTTGCATCTATCGGACTGGATGCTGTAGTTGGAAGTGTTGGAAATGGTGCGACCCTGCGTCTGTTCAGTGATATTAAGAATGTAAAATATACAGAAGGAAGATTTTTGCCATACTTTTTCCCGGATACGTTCCATGAAGGCGGCGATCCTGTAAAGG
>OGRH01001926.1_pt1 | contig 11911 bp, 10 predicted proteins | sample 1553461 | NCBI WGS metagenome assembly OGRH01 (sample SAMEA2580092, study PRJEB22360) | human gut metagenome | biome: human gut; feature: human-associated habitat; material: faeces | place: Denmark | collected 2008/2010
ATTAATTAATTAAAATAATTTTGATTAAGGAGGATTTTATGGGCTTAAAGAAGAAAGTTACAACCAAAGACATTGCAGATCATGTCGGTCTCTCACAATCTGCAGTCTCCATGATCTTAAATAATAAAAGCAATGTTTCATTTTCAGAGAGTACAAAGAAGAAAGTATTTGATGCTGCGAAAGAGCTTGGTTACCAAAAAAAGAAGAAACAAACAGAATCCAAAAACAAGCCTCTTTCTAAAGTTATTTTGATCATCTGTCCATTTTTATCAAATCACTATTATACAACTTTGATACATTCGATCACCGAACGGGCACATGATTACGGATATCTAACTTTTGTCGCACCAACGCTTCGTAATCCAAGTACCGAACAATATTATCTTGATCTTATGAAAAATGATCTTGATACTGCTGGAATCATTTATCTGTATCCAACTTCATTTCTTCCAGAAGTAAACGAAATGTCCAAACAGATCCCGATCGTTAATATCGGTGATAAAAATGATGAGATCACATTTGATTCGATTCATATCAGCAGTGTAAAACCTGCAAGACTTGTCGCAGAACATCTCATTTCTCTTGGACATCGTAAGATTACTTACATATCAACACCGATCACTGATATTGAGCGTTCCAGATCAAAACGTTATGATGCTCTTGTCTCTACTTTCAAAGAGCATGGTTTTGGAGATGATTGTGTACAGATCCGTTCTCTTTCTCCTGGAGAATATAATCTGCTTTCTCCAAATCTTTTGGAATACTCCTCTGGGTATAATCTCACAAAGCAAATCCTCGAGGAAGGAACGGACTGCACTGCTTTTGTCGGATATAATGATATGGTAGCTTTTGGTATTTTGGATGCTTTATATGAAATGAAATACAAAGTTCCAAATGACTTTTCTGTCTGTGGTTTTGACAACGTTCCAATGGCTGATATGAATCGTATCTCTCTTACAACTGTTGAACATTCCATCGAAGCTAAGGGAAGGGAAGCTGTTGATATCATTGTTCGTATCCGTGATTCCAAGACAAAAAATCAACCTCGAAGTTTTGTCACAAAACTCGAGTTTGAACCATTTATCGTAAAACGAAGAAGTACGGGAAAAGCAAAAGGCTGATTTGATAGGCTTTCGTATATGTGACAAAAATAAGATAAGAATCAATATTTAAAACAACTGAACGCGATGCATTGGAATTTTGCCATATTTTGAACAAATTCCACCGCATCGCGTTCAGTTACTTATTTATTTTTTATCATATACTCGAATTCTACAGTTGGCCAACTCCAAATTAAACTTTCACTTCCCCCTTCAACCGATAACTATTCTTATAATGTTGAGAACTATTTCCTTTCACATTTGCATCATTTAAAATACATCCTGTGATCTGTGCTCCAGAACTTGAAAGGATTTCCATACCTTCAAGAATACGATCTGCTTCTGTATAATCCTGTCGGATAACAAAAACTGCACCATCCACATACTGTGCAACGATCGCTGCATCTGATAACATGGCACTTGGTGGTGTATCAATCACTACAAAATCCGCTTTTGCTTCCAGTTCTTTTATAAACTGTCTCATGTTCTCACCGCTTAGGACAGTAGAAGTATCTTGAATTGGTGATGAACCTGCCAGTACCATAACACTTGTATCTTTATATGGCTGTACCGCATCTTCAATCTTGACTTCGCCTTTTAGTACCTGTAATGTTCCAAGTTCCTGCTCTTGCATTCCAAGAACTTTTGCTGTTGATGGATTTCTTAAATCGGCATCAACAAGTATTACTTTATATCCTTTCATAGCCAAAGATATCGCGATGTTTGCTGATACTGTAGATTTTCCCTCTCCTGGCATCGCACTTGTTACAAGAAATGACTTCATGCCTGTTTCTTTTTGTGCACGTTCAATTCTTCTTCGTACGGTTCTTGACGCTTCCAAAAAACTTCTTGGAAGTCTTGGATTGTCCAAAACGATCAGTTCTTCTACCTGGGTACGTTTCTTATGGAATTTCGCATGAGGCAGAACTCCAAGACTGTCTACATGGAATAAGCGTTTGAAGTCTTCTTCTTTCTTTACTGTATTCTTTCCCAGTGCAAGAAGTACATCTAAAAATACACATAAAAGGATTCCTATTGCAGCACCGATCTCCAGCTCATGCTTATAACTGAATGGGTTTGCAGGTGCTGTTGGAACTCCGCTTTCATCCATCAAAGTCAGCTGGGAACTTCCGATAACAAATTCTGCAACTGACGGATAATTCTTAACAACGGATTCTAAAACTTTCTGAGCAAGTTCTGGACTACTCTCTGTAACTTTTAATGTAAATAAGTTTGTATTCTCCATAACCTCCGCTTCAATTGTTCCTGGAACTGACTGCATTCCAAGGTCCTCGGCTAATACCTGTTTAAACGCTCCGCTTTGCAAAATATATGGAAATGACTTTGCCATCTGATTCGCTGTTGCATTTTCTATATAGGTATTAGAATTCTCTGATGAAATACTAGAACTGATCGTAAATGTTGACGATGCAATATAATATGGAGAATATGTAAACCTTTTATATCCACAGAAAATTACACCACATACTATGATCGTGATCAGAAATTTAAATTTCAACTGAAATGCTACTTTTACCAGATCATCAAATAGTCCGGCAATATCGATCAGATTCTCCCTATTCTCTCTATGTTCTGCATAATCTTTACTCATCTTCTTTCTTCACCTGCCGTTCTGTCACTGAATCTTTGTTATGTTGTTCCTTCTGTTCTTCTTGCTTGCTTTGTCTACTACTTCTTCCATAGCCGTAACCATAGCCATATTTACCGCCATAACCATATTTATTTCCGTAGCCATACCCGTAACCATAACTGCTTCCACTTCCATATGCATAACGATATCCATAATTTCTTGCTGTTTGTGCGATTCCATGGAATACATCATTATATACACATCCAAGCATCGTTCCTTCTCCTGAATTCAGGATGCTGATCGCCTCATTGATATCTTTTACAAGGGCTGTATGCTGGCGTACTACCAGGATTGATGCATCTGCATAATCTACAAGTTCTTCTGCATCTGCTGCCTGTGACATTGGAGGTGTGTCAATGATCACATAATCCAGTCGTTCTTTGAAGAAATCTACAATCTTATAAAACATATCCGATGCGATCATTTCTGTAGAATTCGGGTAGATCATAGTTCCTGTAACCAAAAGTAACTCTGACTTTGCCAGTGCATGAACCAAATGGTCTGACTTTTCATTTCCATTCAGCACCTCACCAAATTCCTGTACTTCTTCTGGTGCAAGTCCAAAAATCTTATACTGTGATGGTTTTCTTAAATCTGCATCGATCAATAGCACTTTCTCTGATTCTTCTGCAAGTGCCAGTGCCAGATTCGCTGCCACAGTTGATTTTCCTTCATTCTCTTCTACACTGGCTACAAGAAGGGTTTTCGCCTGCTTATCTTTCATCTTACTACTGACTTTTCGCGCCAGTTTCTTCATATCTTCCACATATTGAAAACTTGTTCCTGGATTTGTCAACAATACACTACTCTTTTTCCTGTGGATTCGTGCTTTCCATGACTTGTAAAGTCTCTCATGATAAAGTGTCTGAAGCAACGTTCCGTCCAGTTTTTTAGAAACTTCTTTGGGTTTTCTCACGGTATCCTTCAAAAATGAAATGATCGCAATCAACCCACATAGTGCTACTATTGTCATAACAAATGTTTTCTTCATCAATGCTGCTGGCTGAAATTCATTTACCGGACCGCTTGGGACGGTTGGATTCTGTAATACATCAAGTACAACTGTACCGATCAGCTGATTCGTGACAACGGAATAATTATTCATGATCGCTTTATTCAGACTAAATGCCATCTCTGGTGAATCTGCCTGTACCTTTAATACAAGAAGGTTTGTTTCATTGACAACTTCTGCCGAAGCAGTTCCTGGAAAATAATCCATATTCATCTCTTTGGCAACTTTTTTCTGTAAAATACTGCTATTTAAGATTTCTGAAAATTTTGTTGCCATCTCTGTCGTTGTACTCAGATCAGAATATACACTGTTGTTACTTCCTTTGCTGCTGACAATAAATGTGCTGGTTGATTCATATTGCTTGTGATAACTTCTTCCTACATATACATAAGCCAACAGACTCATAGATGCGGCTAACAGCAGGATCACTACAATATATTTGCTGATATCTCTGAGAATGCTGTACAGATCTATATTCATTTCATAATCATTTACCGATATATTATGTTTTTCATTACTCATATCTCATCCTGCCTCCTATTCTGTAACGATCACGATCAGTCTTACGGTACCTGTACGGCTCTTCCCACTCTTTACAGAATATGTGATCTCATAGGAACCTGCTTTGTTATAATCTACTTCGTCCTTAATGCTTACTTTCTTATTATCAACGTCCCCTTCGACATTTGATTCATAATCTCCGCCCATACATACTTTTGAAATATAAGATTGGGCATTTAATTTATGTCCTTTCTTTGTATACACGAGATATTTCTTCAAATGGATAAATGGAATCTCTGATCTCTCTGTTCCATTATATACTTGTATCGTTGCCTGAAATGATACAGTATCTCCTGCACTGTTGCTTACCTGTAGTTTTACCGGATATTCCCCTGGTGTATAAAGATCTACTACAGAATTCGTTAGAATCTTTACCTGATTTGACAAATCTCCGTCAATCTTGTCTTTGACTGTCAGATTCTTCAACAGATCCTCATTCTTTACAGATCCTCCTGACTCAAAACACAATGGCTTCTTCAGATTAAATGTCGGAGAGGTATACCCCGCATATTTTACAATGCGATTGGCTCTGCTAACATTGTTATGATTATCCACTGCTGCCAGAACGACAAGACGGCGCCCTCCGCTTAAGAAGTTTGATACACTTTCTACAACAACAGAAGATGTCACATCACCGTCGTTTGCATCAATTGCTTTTACACCTTTTAAGAAATCCTTATCTGTCGCATTCAGATCCACTGTAAGTTCTTTTTGATCAATTGTGATCACCGGTCCGATCCTGTCCCCTTTTCTGACTTGTGTAAACCAAAAAAGCAAACTCGCCGCCAGTGATATACAAAATATCACAAAACTTGCCATCTTTAATTTCTTCATCTCACTAAGTCTCCTAACTTCTGTTATTTTTGTATGATCTTCTTTCCTTCAAAAATCTTCTTAGGATTATCATATAATAATTTCTTTGAATATTCAAAAGAATAATGATCTTCCATATATTCTTTTATATCTGCCATATATGTTGTCCGTTCATATGGTTTGTGTGCATCACTTGCAATACAGGTAACCATCCTTTTTGACAATAAATGATCGGCACATATCTTTGCTCTTTCTCCGAATCTTCCAAAGATACTTCCTCTGTTTACCTGTGTAAGACACCCTTGTTCCATCCAGTAAAAGATTCCCCTTGCCGATTCTTGTACACATTGATAACGTTCTGGATGTGCAATGATCGGTGTTACTCCAAGTTCCATCACTCCATCTATCAGTTCATCCATCTCTTCCTGCTCAATTCCAAAGCCGAATTCCATAAGGAAATAGTCTGTCTCATTGAGCGGCAACAATCTTTCTTCCCTGATCATATCTGGAACTTCATGTGTCATAAAAATCTCCATTCCTGATAAAACTGTTAGCGGAATAGCTTCTCTATCCAGTTCTCTTCTGAAATCCGAAAGCCGTTTCATATATTCTTCCACGCTGTATTCTGAGAAAAATCCTCCCGTATTCGCATGTGATGTTGCCGCCAGTGCATGAACCCCGCTTTGTACTGCAATTACTGCCATCTCGAGGGAATCGTCCATATCTCTTGCACCATCATCTAATCCTGGCAAAATGTGTGTATGTATATCTATCATAGTCAACCCTCATATTCGAAAAACCCCCAGTCTCTTTACGACCGGAGGTTTTGTTTGGTGCACATTGTGATTAATTCTGTTCTTGTACATGTTTTGCTGCATATACTGCTAATGCTGCAGCTGCCAGTGATACATATACTAATGTAACCGGTGCTCCCTGATCACCAGTCTTCGGAGAGGAAGAACTTCCATTATCCCCGTCTTTGTCAAATTCATCTTCTGTAATCTTTGTTTTCTTATCAATCTTTTCCTGAGTTTCTTTTTTCTGTGAAGTTGTTGTTGGTCCATTATCATCATCGTGTTCGTCCTCAGGACTTGGTGCTGCCATTACAGATATTGCAAAAGCAAAACTCATAATCAATGTTGCTAACATTACGATTGTCTTCTTCATATTCTGTTCCCCCTTAAATAGTTCAGCTTAGCTGACCTGTTTATAAAATACCTTTAATATCATCTCAAAGAGTTTCGTCTCATCTGGATAATATTCCGCATATCCTGTCTCACCTTCTTTGATGTTACATTCGATACTCTGAATATTATCAGCTGAAAAACTGCTTCCTGAAACTTTCGTTACCAGATATGTGATCTTCGGTGCTGAAAGATTCGTTACTGAATTGTCAGACACAAGATTCAATAGATCTAGTGGTAACGTCAAGTCATTCTTCATCTCCTGCAATGCTTTCTGTGCATAAGATGTAATATACTGCTGCTGTCTCTGCATACGCTTCAAGTTTGCATCCAATGGCTCAAATTCTCTGGATCTTACATATGTCTCTGCCTGTCCACCAAGCAGTGTGACATTCGCTCCTTCCTTCAAAGCTGGATCTGCACTAGTCAGATCTCCGATCACCTGAACATTCACCCCGCCAACCGCATCATTCAAAACGCTGATCGCTGACAAGTCAATGGACATATAAGACTGGATCGGTAATCCGTATAATACTTGTGATACCGCATATGCTACATTCTCACAGCTCTTCTTCTTTCCATCCCCATATGCATAAGCCAGACAGATCTGACGAAGTTTCTTCCCGTCATATTTGCCGTTCTTATCATATGATCTGACGTAAGTCATAATATCTCTTGGAACGTTGACAAGTGTAACCTTGCCTGTTGAGGTATCAACTGCTGCTACAAATATGGTGTCAGCCTGCCCGGCTCCACGCATCTTGAGCTTGCTTTCTTTGGAATCAAGATTCTCTTTGTCTACACCCATAAATAAGATATTTGTTATATTCTCATTATACTGGTATTTGTGGCCTTTGTAAATGACCAAATCCCCCTTATTCTGGACTTTTACGCCATCCACTGATTTCGACATGTCTACTTTACCGCCAAAAAGAGAACTTTTCCCAATTGCCCACATTCCTAAAATAACCGCTGTTGGAAGTAGTATGATGATCGCTGCCACGATCACAATTCTCTTTACGATCTGTTTCGGAGTTTTCTTTTTCTTTTGCTTTTTCTTCTCCGGCTTCTCTTCCTTTACTTCATAGCCTTGGAATTCTTCTTTTGTCTCTGAATCATATCCTTCCAGCTCTTTCTTCAGTTCGTCATTGAGTTTCTTTGCTTCATCTACTTTATTCTGCACTTCTTTCATCTGTTAACACCGCCTGTACTAGATAACGATTATGTGGCTGTCCTCCTACGCAGGTGCTCAGCGTAATAATCTTGTCGCTACTTGTAACCTTCTGCTTTGTTCTGATATGACTTTCCATATCTCTGATATTCTTGACATTTCTTAAATAATTCTCAAACTTCGCTTTGTTTTTAAAATTAAATGTCTTTAATAAATGTCTGTCATCAAATTTGTAAGCTGCAAAGATCGTATATGTATATGTCTTCTTTGGTGTATATACATATACTTCTTTGTGTTTGTTAAAGAACTGTTCATCCTCAAATTTGTGAAGATTCTGGAACATGGATCCATTTCTCATGTTATGTCCGTAAAAAATAGTATTAGGGTCTGTAAAATCCTTTTTGTTTGCTTTCTCTGTATAGATACATCCTGCAAACTCTGGTTCATTCTTAAAGTTATATTTTAAATAGTGGGTATCGTCTTCCTGATTCTGTGCCACAGGATAGTCAATTCTTGTTCCTGGCACATAGATCCATGCATAAATATCACTGTTGATCTTGATCAGCTTCTTAAAATCAACCTTCTGTCCATGCTTAACCCCTGCTGGAACTTTCTCTGGTTCATCCCCGTCATTCTCCCCAGTAAATTCAGTTCTTGCAATGGCTTTGAGTGTCTCTTTCCTTGCCTGCTCTGTCTTATGGTCCTGATACTTGATCCATCCAAAACGCCCAAGACAGACTATGCAGACTAACACTGCAATTGCCAGAATGATCTTCCATGCGTTCTTCTTCATCGTCTTCCCCCTTACTTTTCATAGATTTTATCCAGTATATTATACATTTTTTTGAAAATACGGTCAACGAATCTTCCGTATTCGGACATCCTTTGTCCTAAAAGTCCATTGCCATCTTACTTGATTCTTCTTCTGATAATTCTGTGACCTGTGTTTCCATAACTCTGTAGACTCTCTGGCACATATTTAACACGCTTGGTCTGTGAGTTGTCACGATACATGTCTTGTTCGGACGCTGTTGTATGATATTTCTTAATACCTTACGTTCTGTTGTTACATCAAGTGCCGATGTCGCTTCATCCAGTAATAATACCGGTGCATCTCTTAAGACTGCTCTTGCGATCGCAATTCTCTGCGCCTGTCCTTCTGAAAATCCGCGGCCTCTCTCTCCAATCTTTGTATAGATCGTTTCATCCATCTCCTTTACAAAATCCCACGCACAGGAAATCTTCAAAGCTTCTATCATTTCTTCGTCCGTCGCATCCTGCTTTACCATTCTTAGATTCTCAGCGATCGTTCCAGAAAGTATTGTATTGCCCTGTGGTACATAGGCAAATAAATGGCGAGTATCGGCATTCATTTCCACCTGTTTTCCATTGGATGCTTTTAAATATGCTTCTCCCTTTTCCGGTCGGATCAGACCTAAGATCAAACGGATCATCGTTGTCTTTCCCTCTCCAGACGGACCAACCAGCGCCACGATCTCTCCCGGTTTTGCCACAAATGCTGAATCTGTGATAACTCGGTTTCCTTCGATATAAGAGAAGTTTACATCCCGCATCTTCACTTCAAATCCATCTTCCACATAATCGTCCATCTCTGAACTTTCTGGAATATGTACTTCTTTCTTAAGCTGTGCAAGCTCTCTGATACGGTGTGCTGAAATGGAGCTGTTTAAAAAATTTGGAATAATTGATACCAGATTGTTAAATGCGCCATTTAAACTGCTTCTCTGCTGCAAAAACAAAGTCATCGTTCCATAAGTGATATCTCTTGTCCACAATCGGAACAGGCAATATCCAAATGCCGCATATTGTACGACCATTCCAACCAGTGACATTAAGATATTCGTTTTGATCGTGAACATGTTGTATTTTAAACTGATATCTTTAAATTTCTCCTGCCATTGTCTCATCTTCTTTCCATATAGAGAAGAAATTCCAAATGATTTGATCGTATCAAAATTATAAAATGTTTCTACTTCAAACGTCATCATATCACTGCTCATTTCACGGACTTTCTTTCCATATTCTCTCTGCTTTGAGATCAGAAATTTAGACATCACGAGCATAAAAGGTGCACTTGCAAATGCTAAAAGTGACATGATCTTATCATAATGCCAAATAACCACAAATGTTGCGATAAAATCATAAACAGCAATAATGATCGTTGGCAGCCAGCTGATCGCATTTCCACTGATCGTACTGACATCGCTGTTAAATCGGTTTAATACATCTCCATTGCTGTACTGACTGATCTCCATCCAGTCCGCATCAATGATCTTATCAAAAATATCTGCCTGAATGTCATTATTAATATAGATACTTAACTTTGTTGAAATACGACCGATCACATTTCCAATGGTCAAGCTGCAAAATGCGCTTCCAAGTGTGATCACGATCATAATCCAAAGCTTGCTCATCTGATAACCTGTGATGATATCGATCATATATTTACTGGCAACACTTCCTACCAGTCCCATTGATGTGCTGAAAATACCAAGAATCGTGTAAAATGCGATCGCGCCTTTATATCGTTTGCTATATGAAAAAATCCATTTCCAGTCATCAATGATCTCTGAAAATGTTCCATCTTTCCATTTACCAATCAGAATATCTAAGGATTCAAATGATATTTTCTGATTTGATTGATCCTGATTTTCATCATCTAACATATACGAGCACCTTCTTTCATGATTCTATAAAATTCTTTTGTATATTCACAAATATATTCTGGTATTCCATCATAGTTTCCTGTTTCAAGCAATGCTGCAGCTGCACAGGTGTTGCAGATTGGACGGTACCTGCATGATACACATGCTTCATTGATAAGTATCTTTTTTGTTTCATTTGAAATCGTTTCCCATCCTTGTAAAAATCCTTTATCGAATACATTTACCTGTGGCATACTTTGCATCACACATGGACGTATCATTCCCTGCCAATTAATTGTAAAAGAGCAATTACCTGCAAGACAGGAAATATGCCGTTCATAGCCATAGTTTTCTGGTATATATTGTTCTATCGTATTTATTATTGCTCTTCTATATTCTTCAAACGCAATGTCTCCCATCTGGTATTTATAAATCAATACTTTTGCCATTGCCGCATCCTTTGGATTCATACGGCTTTGTTCATCAAACGGCTTATTTCTTTCCCTGCTTGCCGGATACATGTATGTATCCAGGTTTACTGCTGCATCGTATTGTTTTGCAATATCTAAGATCTTTTTTATATCTTCCTCATTTTTTGATGTAATACTTCCATTAATTTTGACATCGATTTCTCTATCTCTAAGCATCCTGATTGCATTTACTGTCTTTTGAAAACCAGCTGGATAATGACATAACTTTCCATATGCCTGATCATCTGCCCCATATAATGTAATATTGATTCTGCGTGGTTTATGCTTTGCAAAGAAATCCGCCCATTCCTCATTGATCAGTGTTCCATTTGAATTTATTGTCAAAATCATTCCCATATTCTGAAGTTCTTTGTAAAGCTCTTTAAATTCTGGAAATAACAATGGTTCCCCACCAGTTAATAATAAAAATAATGTACCTGCATCTTTCATCTGGCGAGCCAGTGAAATCCATTCTTCTTTCGTTCTTAAACGGCCTTTTTGTTCCATCTCTGCTTTGGATAAACGAACATAACACATGTCGCAGTTCATATTACAAAGTGGTAACAGCTCTAAACTTCCATTGATCGGAGCTTGTTTTATATATGCTTTTTGAATCAATCTCTTTTCCATTGAATCCATGTTGTCTAAATCATACATTGGCTCACCTTCTTTCTTGTGTGTTCTGTTTTATTATATGATGTGAGAATGGAAAAAGGAAGTTTTATTTTGACTTATATTTGAGTATGGACTAGTGATCCTTTGTGCCTATCACGCCAAAAACTTTCCTTTTATTTCAAACGCCTTGCCCCCTTTCCATCCCCCTTATATTAAATTTAAATCAAGAAATCACTTACCCATAATTATAGATATTTTAACCCAAAATTGAATTGTATTTTTATTAAAGGGGGAATTGACCATGAAAAGAATGTATGAAATGCCTATGGATTATGTGGTTATGATGCCAAAATTTCTTTTAGTGAAGATACAGGTTCTGGTTATGAATACATTGGAAATAAGATTCAGAGAAATCGTCCGATCTATAATATAAAGAATTATACGCCTTCTGGTGGAATTTACTATAATGTAACATGGAATAGTTATGATGGAGATAAGCATTCTGGAACTTACAGTCATATTGGAAGACTGAATATCACCAATATTGACGACCATCATCCAAATCATTCTTAATCCGGTAAATACTAATAACACAATTTTTATAAGATTTTACAAAAATTGTCGTATAAATTGCGACAGTTTTTGCTTAATTATCCTAAAATCCGTTA
>OGRH01001929.1_pt1 | contig 11908 bp, 10 predicted proteins | sample 1553461 | NCBI WGS metagenome assembly OGRH01 (sample SAMEA2580092, study PRJEB22360) | human gut metagenome | biome: human gut; feature: human-associated habitat; material: faeces | place: Denmark | collected 2008/2010
GCAAAATGCGTATGATATAATCCAGTGCATAGAGATTAGAATCTATGTGCTAGATTTTTTTATGCGGCTGGGCTTAACACAGGAATGGAGGATATTATGAAGCAGATGTTAAAAATAGAGCTGGAGAGGGCGTTTAAAAGTGCAGGTTTAAAAGTGTCGCTCCTGATAGGTATAGTTATAAGTACATTACATTTTTTTCAGAAGGTATTACCAACGGCACTCGATCCATTACATTTTTATAAAACAGGTAATCTTGAAACAGTAGCCAATGTTAATAATATGTGGATGGCAATGGGCGAAGGCTGGCATTACACATTGTATGTCAGGCTTATTCCGTTACTTGCTGTTGTGCCTTATGCCGTTACATATTATACAGATTATAAAAAGGGGATTGTAAAGAATTATTATACAAGAACCAAAAAGATTAATTACATATCAGCCAAATATATTGCAGTGTTTGTGACGGGAGGTGTGGTAGTGGTTATGCCATTGCTTATTAATTACCTGACTGCGATAACTATTCTTCCATCACTTGTGTGGCCGGTTGGTGTATTTGCAAGTTCTCCAAAAAGTATATGGTCAGCAATATTTTATACACATCCACACATTTATATGATTATGTATATGATTATGCTTTTTGTGTGCGGAGGTCTTATGGCAACAATAGCACTTATTGTATCTAATATAGTTAATAACAGATTTGTGGCTATGCTTGCACCATATATTATTACTGAATTTGCAAATGCGATACTGCGCATGTCTGATAAGAAATGGCTGAGAGGTATTGCACCGACAAAGCTTTTTAATATGGCACAGACCAATACAGGAGCATCGTTTATAGTGTACATAGCAGTATTACTGATACTTGGAGTTGTTGTGTATTTTATAGGAGGGCTTAAGCATGAAACATACTAAAGGCAGATTCAGCATAAGAAAGCACCCGTTTATAATTACATTTATAATAATGGCAGTAATTGCTGTAGTAGTTGCGGTTGGATATATAGATGTGAATCACAGATTTCCAGAGCCGGAAGAAGAAATCGTCCAGAAGGATGAATGGGTACAGTATTCTGATGGGATAAAGATTAAGGTTACAGGAATTGATTACTGCACTGAACAGGAAGTTAATGAAAAATACAGTGCCAGTGTTAAGGAACTGGGCAGGTTTAATTATATAGTTTTAAAGGTTAAAGTTCAGAATGAGTCACAGGATAAGTTTAATATGTTCAGTATTGTGACAGACTCTAATCTTGTTATATACCCAGATGGATATGAAAATCAGGGAATGATATGTGAAGATAATGTATCTGTTAATAAGGGCGAGGTCAAAGACTTTACACTGGCATATGTCATTAGTAAAAATTATCTGAGTGAAAAAAAGCTGGATAAGCTACTTCATGAAGATATATATCTGTGTTTTAAGGCTTATCCAGTAAGACAGGCGATTGTAATCAGGGGTATAGATGGATGAAGAAATTAAAATTATTATTTAATGTAAGTGAGGCTGCACTTACGGCGGCTGTGTTTGTATTAGTAACAGCACTTGTACCGATGGATATAATTCTAAAACTTGTGAGTCAGTCCGTTATTAATGGAAATCCGTGCCTGTATGATGCACTTATCAGTGTGAATGTAAGTACAATGTGGAGATATGTTGTTCCATTTGTATTGTTTTATGTTCTTTATATTCAGAAATATGATTTGAACAGTGCAATAGTTATAAGAAGAAAGAATGTAAGAAATGTGTGGATTAATATGGTTGTGGCAGCAGGATTTTTCTCTGCGTATATTACGGTGGTAACTTTAGTAGCCGGGTATCTGATGACAGGAAAAGTATATAACTGGGATGAAAAATTCAGCAAGGCATTCATGGCAACAGGAGATATAGTACAGAACCGCCCATCACTGTGGCTTTTTATAATTGCATTTGTTATAGAAGCATTTGCAATATTGTATGTATCAGGCACGCTTATGATGATTATGTGGTGGTTTACTAATAACCAGTGGGCAGGTTTCCTTGCTGCCTTGGCTGTGAGCAGCTTTGAGAACATGGCGTACATGGGATTTCTTACATATTATTACAAGTTAAGAGGCAATATCTATATGAACGGTGTGCAGATATGGCGGAATATATTGTATCCGCTGATACTGTGTCTGGCTGTGTCACTGGTAACAACTGTGATTATCAGAAGAAAGGACTTTTTCAGATGAAAAATGTGATGTTTCAGATAAAATATGATTTCATTAATGGAATAGTGCATCAGTGGAAGAAATTTCTTCTGATTGCAGTGGTATATGCTGTTCTTATAACAGACTTTCTTGTGCGCTGTAAGACAAAACATTTTATGGGACAATACACATCATCGGATATCATATTATATATATTTCGCGGGATGCGCTGGATTGTGGATGTACAGACGGATATTCATACATACTTCCGAATATTCTTATTGGTTTTGCAATAGGTAATTATCCATTCAAGGACATTAACGGTTATGGTGGAATGGTTCTTATGAGAGCCGGTAAGAAGCTGGTATGGTGGATTTCCAAATGTATATGGGCAGTGCTTACTGCATGTATCTGTTATGGAATCTTAATACTTGAGATAGCCGGTGTTTCGCTGGCAGGTGGAAGACTGAGTCTGCAGGTCAATAGACAAGTGTGTATCAGTATAGACGGTTACGACAAAACACTGATAAAGAATAATCCGAATCTTACAAGACTTGCAGTGTATATGATTAGTGTGGGGCTTCTCACAACAATTGCAATATGTCTTGTGCAGATATGCGTTTCACAGATTATGGGACCTATTATTGGATATATTGCTGTCGTAGTTATAATGATTATGGGAGTGTTTTTCAGGTCATTCCTGTTTATAGGAAACGGCTTCATGGCGTTAAGAAATATTATGTATACACCGGAAGGCGGAAGCCTTACGTTGACGGTTATTGCAGATATTATGCTGATAGTTATTTCAGTAATTGCAGGATATGTTTCGTTTAGGAGAATGGATATATTAAAGAAGAGTGATTGGAGGGTGTAATTATGGTAATAAAGCTTACAAATGTTTCAAAGGTTATAAAGAAGGCAAAGGTTCTTGATAATGTTAATCTGGAACTTACAAGTGGTAAAGTGTACGGATTAAAGGGAAAGAATGGTTCAGGAAAGACAATGCTTATGAGGGTTATATGCGGTCTTATATCAGCAACAGAGGGAACTGTTGAGATAGACGGCAAGATTCTTGGAAAGAATATGACATTTCCGGACAGTGTCGGAGTGTTAATAGAGAATCCCGCATTTATCGGTAATTATACGGGCTTTAAGAATCTTAAGGTGCTTGCTTCAATCCAGAACAGAGTCGATGATGAACATATAAGAGAGGTAATACATCAGGTAGGTCTTGACCCTGATGATAAGAGAACTTACAGAAAATATTCTCTTGGTATGAAGCAGAAGCTGGGAATTGCTGCAGCCTACATGGAGAATCCTGACCTTATCATACTTGATGAGCCTATCAACGCACTTGATGAAGCCGGAGCAAAGCAGGTTCATGAGATACTTGAGGAACAGAAGAAAAGAGGTGCGCTTATCATAATTGCATGCCACGATAAGGAAGAACTTGAGATGCTCTCTGACGAGATAATTGAGATTAGTGAAGGAAGAATCATAGAAAAGTAAAGGAAAAGGGCGGTCATACAGGTAAGTGTGATCGCCCTTTGATATCTAAATGCTTAATTTGCCACTGAACACACCATCGTATTCAGAAAAATAACTCTCTTCAATCTTTCTCATCATAACAGTAACATAATCATCAATATAGCTTAATGAGATATACATATTGCCGACGGCGCTGTCAATAATCTGCACTTTGATAAGAAGATTATTGTCAGCTCTGAAAGCTGCGCTTGCACCACATTTGAAATTATAATCAGGGAAGTTCTGGAAAACATTCTTTCCGAGTCCGAAATGCAGCTCGTGATTTCCTGTTGCATTAGTATAGAAAAATGTTCCTTCATCTCCGTTAAATGTAAGCTTTATGTCTGTTACACCACATGGATTATCGTCAAATTCATAGCTCTGTCCGTTGATTTTGCTTACAAGGTCTGAACTATATTCGCCCGGCTGCACAAGAAGCTGGCGTGAATTCTCGAACTTCTGGAATTCTTCATAATCACTATTATTACCATTATAAGTACATGCATCAATATGGCTGTATACTTCCTCGTAAAATGCATCATATATCAGCTGTACTCCACCCTGACGACCTTGTACATCAGCAGTGGTGACAAGAATAACATCTTTGTCTGGGTAATATATGGCAAGCTGCCCTCCCATGCCAAAAAATGCATAACCATTGTGAGTTGTCATCCAGAACTGGTAGCCATAGCCCTGCATCTCTTCCCATGTGCCTGATTTTCCATAAGGGTCACTCTGCTTAACAGTTGCTTCCTTAAGATATCCGGAAGGGAGTAACTGCTTCCCGCCAAGTTTACCATTCTGGGATACAATATACATAACCTTAAGGATATCCTGCGGTGTTGCACACATTCCTGAACCGCCCATGCTTACTTTGCCATCAGGAGATTTTAATATAAATGCTTCTTTAGAAAATCCTAATTCGTCTAAGAACTTTGTTCTCAGATAATCAAGAAGTTCCATGCCGGTGAGCTTTTCAACAAGTGCACCTAATGTATGCGTTGAAGCTGTATCATAAGAGAAATTAGTCCCTGGAACGTGGTCGGGTGTAACAGTAAAGAAAGAACCTACCCAGTCAGGAGAGTCTCCGATTTTGTACGCATTTTTATCGTGACACGTTCTCATTGTGAGCATCTGCCTTATTGTGAGCATCTGCATATATGGGTGCACGCCTGTTTCTGGCTGCTTTTCAGGAAAATAATCTGCAATATGGTCATCAAGTGAGATTCTTCCTTCATCTGCAAGCAGTCCGATGGCAAGTGAAACGAAAGATTTGGTGACAGAAAACATTCTGTGGAGAGTGTTTCTCGAGTATGGTGCATAGTAGCTTTCCATACATATCTTACCGTGTCGCATGACAATTATGCTGTGCATAGGAATGTTGTTATATTCAAGCTTTCTGGCAAAGCTGATAAGTCCTGTGGAAGATATTCCTACATCTTCTGGTATTACCTTTTCAAAGTCTAACATTGTTGTCCTCCAAGATAGTTGTAATGATTAAACACAATAATTGTTTCCATTATAGTCCTTTTGTGTATATACTGTAAATCAAAAAATAAGAATCTTTAAATTAAATCCAATATGGTATATACTTAATGCAAATATGCCAGAGGGCATGAAGGAGAAGGAAATGATAGATTTATTACTTAAGAGGTTCATAAAAGATTATGATAAGACGAAGAACCCTGAAGTCCGTACAAGATATGGTGTGTTTGCCGGGATTGTGGGGATAATCTGTAATCTTATACTGTTTTTAGCAAAGATAATTGCAGGAGTGCTTACGGCATCAGTTTCAATTATGGCGGATGCGGTCAATAACCTATCGGATGCAGGATCTTCAATTGTTACACTTATAGGTTTTAAGCTTGCAGGAAAGCCGGCTGATTATGAACATCCGTATGGTCATGGAAGAATAGAATATATATCAGGCTTCATAGTATCAGGAGCAATTATAATTATGGGCTTTGAACTGCTGACAACATCATTCAGGAAAATACTTCATCCTACGCCGCTTGAGGTATCTGTGCCATCTCTCATAATACTTGTATTATCAATTCTTATGAAAATGTGGATGGCTAAATTCAACAAATATCTTGGCAATAAGGTGGATTCTGCTGCAATGAAGGCTACAGCAACAGACAGCTTATCAGACTGCGTTGCAACATCAGTAGTCCTTATAGGAGTGCTTCTTACCCTGTTTTCTGATATTAATATAGATGGAATAGCAGGAGTTGTTGTTGCAGTATTTGTAATATTTGCTGGTTTCGGTGCGGCGAAAGATACATTGCAGCCACTTCTTGGTCAGCCACCAACTAAAGAATATGTACAGGAACTTCAGAATATTGTTCTTCAGGATAAGCACATAATTGGGGTTCACGACCTGATTGTGCATAATTACGGTCCGGGCAGAGTATATGCATCGCTTCATGCAGAGGTTCCGGCTAATATGGACATGATGGAAGCACATGATTATATAGACATGGCTGAAAGAAGAGTTGAAAAGCGTATGAAATGCTTTATAAGCATACATATGGATCCGGTAGTTACAGATGATGAGGTGATAAATCATTTGCGAAATATGACTACTGAGGTTGTAAAGTCAGTAGGTGAGGAACTGGATATACATGATTTCAGGACTGTTAAAGGCCCATATATAACGAATCTTATATTTGATGTGCTTGTTCCTTATAATTATCATCTTTCTGATGACGAGATAAAGACTCAGATTCAGAAAAAAATCACGGAGAAGCAGAGTGAATGCCGCGCCGTGATTAAGATTGATAAAAGTTATACAGGCTGATTAAATCCAGCCGCCATCAAGAGTTATTATCTGACCGGTAAGATAACTGTTCATTCCGGAAAGAGATTTAACAAGTTTAGCGACTTCCTGCGGGCTTCCAAAACGGCCTGCAGGAATTTCTTCGGCAAGGGAAGCCTTGTCATCATCTGAGAGATGACCGTTCATCTCTGTGTCAATAGCCCCGCAGGCAACAGCGTTGACCTGAATACCACTTGGAGCAAGTTCCTTTGCAAGTGCTTTTGTAAATGAGTTGACTGCCCCCTTTGTTGCTGAATATGCAACCTCACAGCTTGCACCATACAGTCCCCACACAGAAGATATATTAATAATCTTACCACAGTGCCTTTTCATCATGTCTTTAACAGCAAAATGGCAACAGTTAAACACAGAATCTATGTTAGTGTTACATATCCTGTGCCACTCATTTTCGCCCATATCCTGGAAAAGTCCGACAACAGATATTCCGGCATTGTTGATAAGCACATCAACCTGACCGAAACGCTGAAGGCACATGTCAAACATTTTCTGTACATCACTGTAATTTCCCATATCGCCTATAAATGTTTCACAGACACTGCCTTTTTCCTCAATAATGGATTTGACTCCATTTAGTTTATCCACATTATTCACACAGTTGATAACAATATTAGTGTCTTTTCCGGCAAGTTCTATTGCAATTGCTTTTCCGATTCCACGGGAAGCACCAGTTATAACTATAGTTTTTTTCATGATAATATGCCTCGCTTAATTTCAATAATATCGTTATTATAATACAGGAAAATACTGGATATTTCTATAAAAAAATTAAAAACAAATATTGACAAAAACTTCCTTGTGCATACTTACCAAAAAGAAATTCAGATTGTATTTATTTCAATAATTGCTTGACAGGATTTGAAAATGCTCAGAAAAGTTTTCCACATTTTTAAAGACCGATTTTATCTAAAATGAGACTTATCAACCAAGTTATCCACATTATCCACAATTATCCACAATATTTTGTTATTAATTTAGTATACCTGGAACAGAATAAATGTTTTGTGAATATTTGCAAAAAATCAGAAAACTTACTTATGACACTTGACATATTTGCATAAAATAATTAAAGGACATACTTGTTAATTTACAAATATATGATATAATACTTACATAAAATAAGTATACAGAAATGTATCTTAGGTCGTGTTAGCTGCATGTGTATATATTCTTTCGACACATGTGGTGATTTAAGAAGGAAGAATGTCTGATAGATTTTATAAAGAGAAGGTTGGAAAGGAATTACGATCAGATTCTTACCTCTGCCCACGATTATAAAACACGTAAAGGAGTTGGACATCATGAGATTTATAATTACAGGAAGAAATATTGATATAACAGAGGGATTAAAGTCAGCAGTAGAGGAGAAGCTTGGAAAGCTTGACAGATTCTTTGCACCAGAGACAGAAGTTAATGTAACCTTGAGTGTAGAAAAAGAAAGACAGAAGATTGAGGTAACTATTCCGGTTAAGGGTAACATCATAAGAAGCGAGCAGGTAAGCAGCGATATGTATGTTTCAATTGACCTTGTCGAAGAAGTTATCGAACGTCAGTTAAAGAAGTATAAGAATAAGATTGTTGACAAGCAGCAGAACGCAGCAGCATTTGCACAGGAATTTGTAGAGAAAGATTATGATGACGATGAGGTTAAGATTATCAGAACCAAGAGATTCGGAATCAAGCCAATGGATCCTGAAGAAGCATGTGTTCAGATGGAGCTTCTTGGACATAATTTCTATGTGTTCTTTAATTCAGAGACAGAGGAAGTTAATGTTGTTTACAAGAGAAAAGGCAACACATATGGTTTGATTGAACCAGAACTTGATTAGTATGCTTTTTTACGTCATATGGGTTTATCCTCTTTTTTAGAGTACCGTCTGCCGGTTAGTGCTGGCAGGCGGTATTTCTTTATATGTATAAGAAATCTATTTATAGAATTTTAATGGTTTAACTTTACTTGATAGAATATCTAAATAGTGGTACAATTACAACATAAATAGGCTTTTATAAGGAGATATATAAAGTAATGGGATTAGCTCAGAAATTATTTGGAACACACAGCGAACATGAATTGAAAAGAATATATCCAATTGCTGATAAGATTGAAGGCTACAGAGAATCTTATAGCAAGTTAAGCGACGAAGAACTTAAAGGAAAGACTAAAGAGTTTAAGGACAGATTAGCTAAGGGAGAGACTCTTGATGATATTCTGCCGGAAGCATTTGCAACAGTAAGGGAAGCGGGCAGGAGAGTTCTTGGTATGGAACATTATCGTGTTCAGCTTATCGGAGGAATTATTCTTCATCAGGGAAGAATTGCCGAGATGAAGACTGGTGAAGGTAAGACACTTGTGTGTACACTTCCGGCATATCTTAATGCACTTACTGAAGAGGGCGTAATCGTAGTTACTGTTAATGATTACCTTGCTAAGCGAGATGCTGAGCAGATGGGTATGATACATGAATTCTTAGGCCTTAAGGTTGGCGTTGTATTACATGACTCAACAAGAGAAGAAAGACAGGCTGCATATGGAAGTGATATTACATATGTAACTAACAATGAACTTGGTTTCGATTATCTTCGTGATAACATGGCTATATATAAGAGTGAACTTGTATTAAGAAATCTTAAGTACTGTATTATAGATGAGGTCGATTCTGTTCTTATTGATGAGGCACGTACACCTCTTATTATCTCAGGACAGAGCGGAAAATCTACTAAATTATATGAACTCTGTGATATACTTGCAAGGCAATTACAGCGAGGCGAATATAAGGGTGAGAGAACTAAGATGCAGGCAATCATGAACGAGGAAGTTGAAGAAGATGGAGACTTCATCGTTAATGAGAAGGATAAGGTAGTTAACCTTACTGAACAGGGTATTCACAAGGTTGAGCAGTTCTTCCATATAGATAATTATGCAGATCCTGAGAATCTTGAAATTCAGCATAATGTTACACTTGCACTTCGCGCTCATAATCTTATGTTCAGGGATAAGGATTATGTTGTTAAAGATGATGAGGTACTTATAGTAGATGAATTTACAGGCCGTATTATGCCAGGACGTCGTTATTCAGATGGTCTTCATCAGGCGATAGAAGCCAAAGAGCATGTTAAGGTTAAGAGAGAGAGTAAGACTCTTGCAACTATTACATTCCAGAACTTCTTTAATAAGTTTGAGAAGAAGGCTGGTATGACAGGTACAGCTCTTACAGAAGAGAAGGAATTCCGTGAAATCTATAACATGGATGTTGTTGAAGTGCCGACTAACAAGCCTGTTATAAGAGTTGATTATAATGATGCTGTATTTAAGACTAAGAAAGGCAAATTTAATGCTGTTGTACAGTCTGTTATTGAATCTCATGAAAAAGGACAGCCTGTTCTTGTCGGTACAATAACAATTGAGACGTCTGAGCTTCTTAGTGAGATGTTAAGAAAGAAGGGCATACCTCATAATGTACTTAATGCGAAGTATCATGAGTTAGAGGCACAGATAGTATCAGAGGCAGGACGTCATGGTGCAGTTACTATTGCTACTAACATGGCTGGTCGAGGAACTGATATTAAGCTTGATGATGAGGCTGTTGCTGCAGGTGGTCTTAAGATTATTGGTACAGAAAGACATGAAAGCCGTCGTATTGATAACCAGTTACGTGGACGTTCTGGACGACAGGGAGATCCTGGTGAATCAAGATTCTACATTTCTCTTGAAGATGATCTTATGAGGCTGTTTGCACAGGAAAGACTTATGAATATATTCAACAGTCTTGGGGTATCTGAGGATGAGCAGATTGAGCATAAGATGTTAAGCAAGGCTATAGAGACAGCTCAGAAGAAGATTGAGACTAATAACTTTGGTATCAGAAGCCATCTTCTTGAATATGATCAGGTTATGAATGAGCAGAGAGAGATTATGTACGCAGAACGTAGAAGAGTTCTTGATGGAGAAAGCATGCGTAATTCTATTATGAAGATGATAACTGATTATGTAGAGAATGTAGTTAACCGCTGTGTAAGTGAAGATAAAGATGCTAACGAATGGGATTATGATGAGATTAATGAGCTTCTTCTTCCAACTATTCCTATTGAGAGAGTGGAATACAGAGAGAATATTAAGAATAAGAATGAATTAATACATGATCTTAAGGAAAAGGCTGTTAAACTCTATGAGGATAAAGAGGCACTCTTCCCAGAGGCTGAGCAGATAAGAGAAATCGAGCGAGTAATCCTTCTCAAGGTAATTGACAGAAAGTGGATGGATCATATCGATGATATGGATCAGTTAAAGCAGGGTATCGGTCTTCAGGCACTTGGACAGAGAGATCCTGTTGTACAGTATAAGATGATGGGTTATGACATGTTTGATGAGATGACTGCAGGAATTACAGAGGATACCGTAAGACTTCTTATGCATATTCAGGTTGAGCAGAAGGTTGAAAGAGAACAGGTTGCCAAGGTAACAGGTACTAATAAGGACGAAGGACCATCTGTTAAGGGACCAGCGAGAAGAACAGAGAAGAAGATATATCCTAATGATCCATGCCCATGCGGAAGTGGCAAGAAATATAAGAACTGCTGCGGAAGACAGGCATAAGCTTATAAGAGACATCAGGGCGCGGAATGCTTGAAATATCAGCGTCCGCGCCTATTATTTTGGAGGACATATGGTAGAGTTAGACCAGTTTAGATACAGAATTTCAGGATACGATAAGCCTATGGCTCAGATTAAGAATTCTCTGGATCTTGACAATAAGCAGAAAAGGATTGAAGAATTAGAGGCTGATATGGAATCTCCGGGATTCTGGGATAATCCGGATAAATCACAGAATGCAATGAAAGAGCTTAAAGGCTTAAAGGATGCATTTGAAAGATACAATGAGCTAGAAACAGGACTTGATGATGTTAAGACACTTATTGAGATGGCAGAAGAATCTAATGATCAGTCGCTTATTCCAGAGATAGAAGAAGAGATAATGGGTCTTGAAGACAAGATGGAAAGTTTAAGGATTGAGACATTGCTTTCTGGAGAACATGATGCATGTGATGCCATTCTTACACTTCATGCAGGAGCAGGTGGAACAGAAAGCTGTGACTGGTGTCAGATGCTTTTCAGAATGTATACAAGATGGGCGGAAAGTCACGGATATACAACAGAAACACTTGATTATCTTGAAGGTGAAGAAGCAGGAATTAAGTCGGTTACTATAGAGATAAGAGGAGAGAATGCATATGGACATCTGAAATCTGAACATGGTGTTCACAGACTTGTAAGAATATCTCCATTCAATGCGGCAGGTAAGAGACAGACTTCTTTCGTATCATGTGACGTAATGCCTGATATTAATCAGGATATAGATATTGAGATTAATGATGATG
>OGRH01001937.1_pt1 | contig 11854 bp, 7 predicted proteins | sample 1553461 | NCBI WGS metagenome assembly OGRH01 (sample SAMEA2580092, study PRJEB22360) | human gut metagenome | biome: human gut; feature: human-associated habitat; material: faeces | place: Denmark | collected 2008/2010
CTATTCCGTTCCTTCGCGCGATAACAACATTAATTTCCTACGTTTTATTGCGGCAAGCCTGGTTATCTGGTTCCATATGGCTTCATTGCTGGCTATTCCCGAGCCCTACATAATGGGGCAGGGCTTGGGCCCTATTGCGGTGAACATTTTCTTCGTGCTCAGCGGATACCTTATCGCGAAAAGCTGGACCCGCTCTTCAAGCTTCGGTAGCTATCTTATTCGCCGTATTGCTCGTATTTTTCCTGGTCTTGCGGTAGTGATCTTGCTAAGCGTTTTCGTTATGGGGCCGATTGTCACGAGCTTCCCGCTGGGCGATTACTTTGCCGACGCGGGGACGTGGAAGTATCTTTCTTTGATTGTGCTAGCTCCTATCAGCAATGTTTTACCGGGAGTTTTCGACGCGAATCCTCTTCCGTATGCCGTAAACGGGTCACTTTGGACTCTGCGCTATGAGTTTTTGGCATATTTGCTTACGCCATTGCTTTATGCGGCAACAAAGAAGCTATGCGGTGGTAGAAAGCTGGTATTTGCCGTTGTTCTTGCGGTTCTGGTTCTAGTGCATTTTCTTTCTTATTCGGGTTTGTACCCGCTTCCCAAGGTGCTTGACAACCTTTTTAGGCTTTTCGCCTATTACATGGCAGGTGTGGCGGTTTTGGAGCTTGGCCTCGATAAGTATTGCGACAGCCAGTTTGCGGTTGTGGCTCTGCTCGTGATAATCGTTTTCCGTGATCAGGTGGGTATCTTTTCCTCGCTGATCATGTTCGTATGTGTATGCACATTCACTTTAGGTTTTTCGCTTACTAGCAATCCTCGTTTCGCTCCGTGCTTCAAGAAAAATGATTATTCGTACGGTATCTACATCTATGCATTCCCCATTCAGCAATGCGTGGTTTGGCTTGGCGGTGCATCGTTGCCATGTGCGTATCTTTCCTGTTCAGTTATTTCGTTTGGTATAACGCTGCTTTTTGCGATTGCCTCGTGGTTTCTTGTGGAAAAGCCCGCCATGGATGCAGGGCGTAAGCTGGCAAAGAAATGGACTTCGAGAAAGAGCAATTAGGGGAATGGGTATCCCCCTCTTTTCCTTTGGGGGAAGTGGCAAGAAATGCTTCGCGCCTTCCTCGAGGCCTAGAGCAAGAATGCGAAGCATCCCTTTGCGGAGCGCCTTCGGCATTGAAGCAAGGGATTCAAAGGGGCTGGGTTTTTATCCAGCTGGAGCGCTCGGAAATGAGCCGTAAAACCTAAGATTTTCAGCATTTACGTGTGCACCAAGTGACGAAAAGGAGCCTCGCTCCTTTTTGTCACTTTTTTGTCGCGCACGTGTCTATAATGAATTAACCTCGCGGAAACCCTCCGGGCACGAAAGGGAACCGGCAAGGAGCGGGGGATCGGGAAATGAGACTCAATTCAAGGAGCGCTACATGGCACATTATTTCGACGAACCCTCTCGTACTTTCAATGAGTACCTGCTTGTACCGGGTTACTCTTCTTCGGAGTGCATCCCCGAAAAGGTTGACCTTTCCACTCCGCTTGTACGATACAAGAAGGGTGAAGAGCCTGCTCTGAAGCTTTCTATCCCCATGGTTTCCGCAATCATGCAGGCTGTTTCCGACGACGGCATGGCTGTTGCCTTGGCTCAGCAGGGTGGCGTTTCTTTTATCTACGGCTCTCAGTCCATCGAAGACCAGGCCGCAATGGTTCGCCGCGTAAAGGACCACAAGGCCGGTTTCGTACGTAGCGATTCCAACCTTACCCCCAACGCAACGCTTCGCGATGTTGTTGCGCTGAAGGAAAAGAGCGGCCATACCACTATGCCCGTTACCGAAAACGGTCAAGCTGCTGGGCATTGTTACCGGCCGCGACTATCGCCTTTCCCGCATGGATCTCGACACGCCCGTATCTGAGTTCATGACCCCCCGTGAAAAGCTCATCGTTGGCACCGCAAGCACCACGCTGAAGGAAGCCAACGACATTATTTGGGACAACAAGCTGAACTCGTTGCCCATCGTTGACGACAACGACAACCTTATGTACATGGTATTCCGCAAGGACTACGAGCAGCACAAGTCCAATCCGCACGAGCTGCTCGACGCTCACAAGCGTTACATCGTTGGTGCTGGCATCAACACGCGTGATTTCGCAGAGCGCGTTCCTGCTCTGATTGAAGCTGGCGCAGACGTTCTGTGTATCGACTCTTCTGAAGGTTTCTCCGAGTGGCAGTCCCGCACCATTGCATGGATTCGCGCTCACTACGGCGATTCCGTAAAGGTTGGCGCTGGTAACGTAGTAGACACCGAGGGCTTCCGTTTCCTGGCTGAAGCTGGCGCTGACTTCATCAAGGTTGGCATCGGCGGCGGTTCCATCTGCATTACGCGTGAAACCAAGGGCATCGGCCGTGGCCAGGCAACCGCACTTATCGAGGTTGCAAAGGCTCGTGACGAATACTTCCGCGAAACGGGCGTGTACGTTCCCGTTTGCTCCGATGGTGGTACGGTATACGACCATCACATCACCCTGGCACTTGCCATGGGTGCCGACTTCATCATGTTGGGTCGCTATTTCGCTCGTTTCGACGAGGCTCCCAACAACAAGGTTGTGGTAAATGGCCAGCACATGAAGGAATACTGGGGCGAAGGTTCGAACCGCGCCAAGAACTGGCAGCGTTACGACATGGGCGGCAGCGAAGCACTTAAGTTCGAAGAAGGTGTCGACAGCTATGTTCCCTATGCCGGTAAGATGAAAGACAACCTCAACCTCACACTGGGCAAAATAATCGCCACGATGTGCAGCTGCGGAGCTATCACCATTCCCGATTTGCAGAAGAACGCCAAAATCACATTGGTTTCCTCAACCAGTATCGTGGAAGGCGGAGCGCATGACGTGATCTTGAAGGAACAGAACTAAAAAACAGACTATTTATTCATAAAAAAGAGAGTATCCGGTTTTTCCAGATACTCTCTTTTTATTTAGGCTTACTTACGAATACTGTTTACTTGAATATAGAACTTAATACCTCCCCTGTCCAAGGTAAAGGTTTCTCCACATCAAACAAACGGAGGATCGTAGCTGCCGTATTCACGGTATTATTGGGTTCCGTGATCTTGAACCCTTTGCGTATTCCGGGACCGGTGATCCCCCAGGGAACAATCATCTCATTCGTACTGACTCCGCCATGTCCGTATTCAATACCTCCGTGATCCGTCAGGAACATAAAATGAGTGTCTTTATACAAGCCGTCCCGTTTCATCTTTTCAAGAAATTTCCCGATCTCGACATCCGCTTCTTCAATAGACTTGATATATTCCGGAGACATCCATTTATGTTTATGCCCGGCATGATCGGTATGCACGGAATAAAGGAATACCAAAGTGGGATTACCTTCATTAGCCTTCAGAAAAGAAAATGCCTTTTCATAATTCGGGACATAAGCATCCTGTTCCAAATAGCTGACTTCATCCAAATACTTCTTGTTATACGGATAGAACAGATTTATCCAGTTATAATAAAAAGCCGTCTTCATCTGCGGAACTGCATCCTTAAGGATTTTAAATACCGATGGATAATAACCATCACTGTCCGTATGGATGGCAGGCAGCTTGAATTTGGATATTTCCCAACTGTTGTCAACAACTCCATGCTGTTCCGGACCACTTCCCGTCAAATGGCTTGTCCAATTGGGCAAAGTCACCGAAGGCATAACCACCCGCGTATCAAGCGAAAGGGAACCATCAGCCAGCAAGGCTTCCAAATTCGGAGTTCTTGCTTTCAGAAATCCTTCCACACAGATACCATCGAGAGATATCAGGACTACACGCTTGGCTTTCGCTTTGCCAACCCCATCCGTCATAGCAGCAGCAGAAACGGGAAGAGATGCCGAACCTAAAGCCAACGCACCTGCAAGCCCTTGCTTGAAAAATGTTCTTCTTGAATTTTTCATGATAATTTTATTATACGATTTTCCCCTGAAGCAAGTCTGAAATTCTTCAACCGCTTCTCTTTATCTCCAATAACCAACTTGTCCAACTGTAAAGAACCTTTCAGGACTTCGATCGTAGCAGTATCATCTGTAACGGTACAAGTACCCCAGGCATAACCGTTGCTCCAGAAATAACATCCCGGCCGATCCGTGAAATGCATCCGTCGATCCACTCCTGAATATTGGAAATCGCTCAACGCGATTACTGCCGCCCAACTTGCCATCGAACGGGCATAGTGATGTCCGCACTCCGCCTCACTGAACGGATTCCGCTTCGCCCCGTCATGACGATCACGAATCGCACGGATGCAAGTCAAGGCCTCCTTTTCCATACCTTCGTATATCATGCCGACAGCGGCACAATATTCGAAACCGGTCATCACTTCGGCAAAGTAAGGGAAAGGGACTTCCAGACGTCCTTTCGGCCAGGAGGCCATCAGCAGGCCGGACTCATCTCCCATCACATACGAACGCATATTATTAAAGTGACGGCTGAAATCCTTCACATAATTATATTTCATGATACTTCCCAATGTCGTACGGATATGCTCCTTATCTCCCAGATATCCCAAACCGCATATATGGGCCATATACTGTCCGACCAGCTGATCGACCAGGCAACCTTTTCCCAATTGAAACGGCGGAACCTTCACGTCCGGATTCCGCATATCCAGATATTCAAATGTTTCGGGATCGGTTATCTTATGTTCATAATATTCCCCGTTAAACAGATTGGCATCCATCCAGGTGCTTCCCTGCCGGAATAAAGTATTGCATTTTTTGGCAAACGTCTTATCCTTCATGGCTAAAGCCATTTTCTCAGCCGCCTTTAAGGCTCCCATATACCAGAAGCCCATTTGAGGATTCGGGCCGAAATAGTTCACATCCATCGTGTTATGCTGCAAACCTTCCATGACGCCGTCCTGATTGCCATCCCAACCTTTGTCGGTCCAGGCATAAGCAAGCACTTTCTTGACTTGCCCCCAATTCTTTTGCAGGAACTCATCGTCTCCCGACAACTGCCAATCCCGGTAAATCTTCATGACACATCCCATCTGGCCGTCCGCCGCAGCCGAATTTCCTTTCGCTGCTTCCGATAAAGGCAAGGAAGCCCGGAAATTCATCAGCCCATTTTCTTTCGTCACATAGTTGAATTCCACATCACGCATCGTCTTTGCCAATTCACCGAAAAGAAACGGTGTCGCCACCTCGTAGTTCCAAACATGCGTGCAGCTGCCGGCACAAGAACCGAAACGATCCATCACGCCTTCCCATCCCATCAAATGTCCGCTAGGTAAACGAAAGACCGTTTGCGAACGCAATGTTGCCAGATTAAACAAAGCAGCCTCTTTGACAACATCAGGATAAGTCGATTTCAGGAAGGCATGCACAAAAGAGAGCGTCTGCCTTTCCATTTCCGGAATCTGAGGTACGATTGCCTCGGCCGCTTCCCAGGCATCCGGGAACCGAGTGCTGTAATAGTTCCCGACAATTGTTTCCGACCAAGCTTTCCGGTTCGGGAAATTCCAAGTCAGGTAGAAAGTAAACGTTTCCGTACTGCCAGGTCCAACTGTCTTCTTTACCGCCAGCGAAGCCATCGGGTCTTCATCCTCCTGTCCCGCTCCGTCAGTTCGCCATCAGCACTAAAATCATCCCAAAAGTTAAGAATACCATTATTCCAATTATCCGCCCGCGAAGAAGTCCGGTAGGTGACCCCTTCTACTGCCTGAGTGGTCAAGGCCACCGTTCCATAAGCCGGATCATTCTTATCTACCCCGTCCGAATATAGGTAGAGGCCTTGCAAGCCGTTCTTTTTACGAAACTGGTTTTTATTGTCTTTCGCGCCTGTCGGAATGTAATCTCCTTTCCAGTCCGTCCTGAACTTACTGCCGTCCTTCCCGATAAAATTGCGCATCGAACCACAAACGGCTACCTCCAAAGGACGGTCGGTCGTATTTGTCACCTCATAAGCCAACACGGCAATCGGCATGCCACTGGCATCTGCGTCTCCCGGTACCAACGGATTGAATCCTTTGACCGTCACTTTCACCGGTAACTGCCGGTCGGAAAGATGCACTTGCCCGAACGGATAAGCCGCCTCGAAAGTAGCATCGGCAAAACGCGGCATACCGTGATGGTTCACCGGCCGCCCCTCATAATGCAAATACTCCTGCGGATATAAAGGACCTGCAAGCAGGGTAGTCATAGCCTCTCCCGTCTGCGGTTTTGCATAAATTGCAAAGAAAGGTGCATTATTGCCGGTCGTCACCGTACTATATTTCTTACCAGGAACATTCATAATCTCCCAATCCCGCAACTCTCCCCGGCCTCCCAAAGAGACCGTTCCGGTCCCGATTCCTCCCAAAGGCAATGCCACCTGGTAAAGATGCTCCCGGTCATATTGTTTCAGAACCGGCCATGTTTGCGGCTTCCATTCTTGGGAAAAGACGGCTCCAGAAACTAACATACAAATCGTTAATAGCTTTAATCTATTCATAACTCCAAAATTAGTTCAAGGCATACAATGCTCAAAGGGCTAATATACTTAAATATTATCCATTTCGGCCTTTTTGAAAGAAAAAGATATCCGATATACCCATATTTGCTTCGGAGAGTTATAATCTTGAAAGGTTCAAAACTTTGCCATAAAAAAGAGGATAAGCTATGTTAGCAAAACAAACAACAACCCTTATTGGGACGTTTTACTGTTTGGATTGAAAACCCAAGCAATCCGTGTCTGACATTTTTCTCTTTTATACCCGAATTAATAAGCAACCAGCAAAACGAGCACAGCAGGAAATCGAAAAACAAAATCCCTTTATGCTCAAAAAACAGAATATCCTAACATTGTGGAAAAGCTGAACTCCCGGAGAATTGCCTATAGTAAACGAATGTGTTTTGTTGTTAACGAAACAATGTTATACAATAACTCCCTTCCCAGATCAGGATAAGAAGGGAATTATAACCCGGATTTTGCATCAATTGCATTACGATGGCTAACCTTATGCATTAGCCATCCTAACTCATAGGGTTAGCACTTGTAAAGCGATGCCTTACTTTCTATACCTTATTTACCGGATGGCAGCCTGTCTACCACCATCGGACGGACAATATTTCCTCCTAACGAAACAATACTATCCTTGACAAACATATCTACGACAAACGAATTGCGAGGATGTATCTCAGACTCACTTTTGTGCGCATGGAAAACATAGCGCATCTTACCTTCCATATCAACAAAAGGAGCACCGTGACCGACGCCAACTAGCCCATCGCACTTATGCAACACGGGATTGCCTTCGTACTTTTTCCACGGGCCGAAAGGCGAATCCGATGTGGCAAAGCCTACCGCATAGTCCTGGCTTGTATAGCCGTTTGCCGAATAAATCAGATAATAGACGCCATTCTGTTTAAAGACGGAAGGACCTTCCACTACTTTGGGAAGAACCAATTCCCACGGTTCTTCGGCCTTGAAACATTGTGTCAATGTTTCTTCCTTGATCTCTTTCAGGTTCTCTTTCAGCTCTGCGCACCAGATGACATTGCCGTCGTTGAAACGAACGAAATATAGATAGGCTTTTCCGTCTTCGTCAAAAAAGACGGAAGTATCGATGCTCTTTTCCTCGCGGATCGGCTTATGCTCGTCCTGCTTGAACGGACCCAAAGGAGAATCTGCCGTAGCAACACAAATATGCTCTTCCGTCGAATAGAACATGTAGAACTTCTTATCTTTTTCAACATAATAGACTTCCGGCGCCCAGAACATCGATTCGCCGTACGAGTTCGCATGGCTAAGCGACAAAGCCGAGGCACGTTCCCAGTATTCGAGGTCTTTGGAGTAATAGACGTCAAAACCGGTTCCGACATTCGTCCCGTAAATATAGTAGAGGCTGTCATGTACCAAGATGTAAGGATCAGCCAGAGGGACCGTCTTGGACAAGACAGTTACCGGCTTTTCTTCTTCTACTTTTCCTTCTTCCTTTTTATCGGATTCGGAATCCGAACAACTCATGCAAAAACAAAGGGAGAACGAAAACAATAAAGTAATCCATTTCTTATTCATAAAATCATCAGTTTAATTATTTAATAACAGGACGAAACGCACCGTAAGAAGGCTCCAATTTATCAACGTAAGGCCAGCCGTCTTCATCCCACAAAATGCGGTCCAACAAAACTTGCCGTTGCGCATCCAAACGTTCCAGTTCAAAAGCATGGTAAAGCATCCACGTGTTCTTTTCGTCATCTTCGAGAAGGGTGGAATTGTGGCCGGTCCCAACAAAGCGGTCATTCTTATGCAGGATTACTTCATGCTTGTTATCCAACATTTGTCCTCCCTGTTTATCGACATACGGGCCGAAAAGGTCTTTCGAACGCGCCACAACTGTGGTGTAGGTGCTTTTCTGTCCTTCGCAACAAGAGCCGATAGAGCCGATGAGGTAGTAGTACCCGTCGCGTTTCCACAGGTTGATTCCTTCGTAAGCGTTGCCAGCGATCTGGCGTTTGGTGTCAAGTTTAGGCGTGATCATCACATCATCTGTCACATCCAGTTCCATGATATAAATTCCGAAGAAGCTCCCCCAAAGCATATAATACTTGCCGTCTTCCTCATAGAAATACTGGTCGATGGAGTTCTCTACATTCACTTCACGGCTGTCAAATACTTTGCCTTTCGGTGTGAACGGACCTTCGGGAGAATCGGAAACGGCATAACCAACGGTGCTAACCCAATGATTGCCCCATTGCGCCAAAGAATAGAAAAGAACATATTTGCCTTTCACATAGCGAATCTCCGGGGCCCAAAGATGAGCACGTTCTTTGACATCCTTGTTGTCGGGCAAGAAGTCTGGACGAGTCTCATCAGTGAAGGCAGTTCCTATCTCTTCCCATTTCACCATATCTCTTGATCGAAAAATCGGCAAGTTACGGATATCTTCAGTCGCATATAAATAAAAATAACCATCTTTTGCTCGCATGGCAGTCGGATCAGGTGCAGCAATCCGTATCACCGGATTATGATAAGCTAGTTGTGAATCATCAACTTTCGGAATATCCTGCCCATCCGAATTTCCAGTATTACCATTTCCACTACAAGCAGTGCAATAAATAGCACAAGACAACAAGAAAAATTTTTTTACATTCTTCATTTTCTATCTATTTTTATGAAGAAGCTATTACAATAGTACATATCAAAAATATAAACTTTTGCAACAGCTTCTTCTTTACAAAATCATTACTTCCAACCCGGATTCTGTTCCATATTCGGGTTCATCTGCGTTTCGTTATACGGAATCGGATATAACCAATAATGGTCTCCCCCCCACGCATAATGATAAGTTGCCTGTCCCCAAACCTGTCGCAGACCGTTCACCACCTGTTTGCCGTTGTCGTCATATGTGGCAAACTTTTTGTCCTTCCAAGTCTTCCAACGAAGTTCGTCAAAGTAAATCAGGTCTTCACCAAGCAATTCCCAATACCGTTCGTTCCGGATACGTTCACGCATATCAGCTTGGCCCATCACGGTCGTTGGGACATTGGAGTTGAGCAATTGGGCACCGGCACGAGCACGTACCTGATTGACAACAGTAACCGCTTCGTCTATCTTGCCCTGTTCGTTCAATGCCTCAGCAAGGTTCAACAGAACATCAGCATACCGGATTTTCGGCATATCAATACCAGTACCTTTTTGGCTACCTTCACCGACTCCTTCCGTCACGAATTTACGGTTCAGATAATAAAACATCGCCTGCGTATCAGTACGCAAATCACTCGCTTCACGCGTAATCGTACCATCCGCATTTTGTGTTTCTATCCACTGGCTACGGAACGGATAGCGGTTTGTAAAGTAATTATCAGCACCTCCGTCACCTCCTAAATAGGTGGCATACGGCGTAATGACACTCATTTCTAAACGCGGATCACGCTGTTCGTAAGCCTTGCGAATACGAGCTTCATTGCCACTCGGCAGATAATAATCCATATTGGCCCCCTGCTCTTTCGCATTTGCGATTTCTGATTCCGTCAAGTTATCACGCAAGAAAAAGACACGGCGTTCATTGACCGTCAACTTATAATACTCGGGAATGATCTTCGACCAGTCGAACTTGCTTCCATCCGCACACTCATAGGTATCAACGAAATCCGGATTGACCAAATAGTTATTCCACATGGAACCATAAGTACAACGATTACCAAATCCCCGGTTCTTAGAATTCCAATAACCATCCTCTTCGATGCACTGGACAGAGAAGATCATCTCATCACACTGCTCATTGACCTCCTTGAACAACATCTTATAGGCATTCGCACCGGAAGTAAACAGGCGATAACCACAATCACCGACCTTTTTGAAGTCAGCTTCAGCAGCCCCCCAGTTCTCCAACCACAGGTATATCTTGCCTCTGAGCGCATACGCTGCACCTTTCGTAATGTGACCATAATCATTGTCGCCGCTGTTGTATTTATCCGGCAAATTTGGCTCGTTGATGCAATCAGTCAAATCCTTAATCAACTCATTCCAGAGATCCGTCATAGAAAGACGGCTACCCTTCGCTTCTTCGATGTTCTTGATTGGCTCTGTATAATAAGGAACACCACCAAACAGCAAGTTCAATTCATAATACCAATAGCTACGGAGAAATTTGGCTTCAGCAATCAAACGTGCTTTCTTCGCTTCCGGAAGCCCTACCACATCCGGCATATTAGCAATCACATCATTGCAACGGATGATAAACTTATAGTTGTCATGCCAAATCCAACTCGGACCATCTCCTGATGTCGTCTGGTTGCCAAACAGCATACCAAAGTTACGCCAGTTCGCATCGCGATCCATCACTGCCGAAAAGCAATCGAACCACATATTATAGTTATCATTATACAAATGGTTCAATCCATTGTATAAGCCGGTAACAGTCTGTTCAGCCATCGTGGCATCTGCCCATACCTCTCCTTCACTCGGCTGGTTTTTCGGAGTCAAATCCATATCTACACAACCTGTAAAGAACAAACCTGACAAAATTGTTGCTGAAAAAAGTTTTGCCATGTCTTTTATAATTCCCAAATTATTCTTGTCCATACTTTTTTTCACAATTTAATTAGAATGTCACATTAACACCAACCGTATACTGGCGGATCGGCATATAACCGTCACCGGCCATACGTTCCGGATCGCTACCTTCGAACTTAGTGATTGTCAGTAAATTTTCGCCAGACAGATAAACTCGTGCATTCTGAATGAAGGCTACTTTCATCCATTCTTTCGGAAAGGTATAGCCTATCGTCAGGTTTTTCAGCTTTATGTAGTTACCATTCTTCAGATGCCAAGAACTGGTAGCACTTGCCTGACCGCTGTTCTGATAACCAACGAGACGTGGCGTTTCGGAATAAATGTTCGTACGCGGATCATTCGGATTTTCAGGATCGAAGAAATAGTGATCATAAGCAATGTCATATCCGAGACCATATCCGTGCGTAACACTGACGCTGTTTTGCGTTTGTTTGTAATAATCGATCTTGAATCCGGCTGCTCCCGCCCAGTTCATCGATAGGTCAAAGCCCTTCCATGTCATGCTTGCCTGCAAGCCGAAGTAGTATTTCGGTCTCCAAGAAACACCTTGAAAATCGCGATCGTCATCATTACCATAAATACCATCTCCGTTATAGTCAGCATAAATCATATCCCCATACCAAATCTTATCTTTGCCGATCGCTTGGTTTGGGTAAAACTTATAACCAGCATCAAACATCGCCTGCAACCATTTCATATCATCTTCCGTACGAATCATACCCGTTTTAGGGCCGCCTACCGGATTGACAGAACCATCCTGATTGAAATAAGTCTGGTTTCCTTGATAAGGTTGCAGCATATAATATTCATTGATCATA
>OGRH01001941.1_pt1 | contig 11830 bp, 7 predicted proteins | sample 1553461 | NCBI WGS metagenome assembly OGRH01 (sample SAMEA2580092, study PRJEB22360) | human gut metagenome | biome: human gut; feature: human-associated habitat; material: faeces | place: Denmark | collected 2008/2010
CCCTCGCCGTGCCCCCGCGGATAGCGGATCATAAAGGGATGTCCCGATCCGAGGGCCGTATACATCATGTTGCGCAGTTCGGGTTCGTTCATCGGCGCGGCGATCGTCAGTCCCGGCACGGCGCCGAAAGCGGCCATGTCGAAGACCCCGTGGTGCGTCACCCCGTCCTCGCCCACCAGGCCGCCCCGGTCGAGACACATCACCACCGGAAGATCCTGAATCGCAACGTCGTGGATCACATTGTCGTAGGCCCGCTGCATGAAACTCGAATAAATGTTGCAGAAGGGAATCATGCCCGCCGCGGCCAGTCCGGCCGAGAAAGTCACGGCATGCCCTTCGGCGATGCCCACGTCGAAACAGCGGCCGGGCATCTCGCGCAGCAGAATGTTCATCGAACAGCCCGACGGCATGGCGGGCGTGACGCCCACGACGCGCCCGTCGCGGCGCGCCAGTTCCAGCAGGGTTTCGCCGAACACGTCCTGATAACGCGCTGCGCCGCCCGGAGCCGAAATCCGCTCGCCCGTATCGGGATTGAAACGCCCCGGGGCGTGCCAGGCGGGCTGGTCGTGCTCGGCCGGCAGGTAGCCCTTGCCCTTGACCGTCATCACGTGCAGCAGTTTAGGCCCCTCGATGTCGCGCAACGCCCGAAGCGTCCGCACCAACTCCTTGAGGTTGTGACCGTCCACCGGACCGAAATAGCGAAAATTGAGACTTTCGAAAAAATTGCTCTTGTTCAGCAGCCCCTGCTTCACGGCGTTGCCCGCCTTCTGGCAGAGCCGCAGCAGCCGCGGCGTATGCGACATCAGCCCCCACAGCCGTTGTTTGAAACGGTTGTAGTGCACCGAGGTCGAGATTTTCAGCAGGTAGTTTTTCAGCGCTCCCGTGGCCTGGTCGATGGCCATGTTGTTGTCGTTGAGAATCACCAGCAGGTTGGTGCGCTTCGAGGCCCCGGCGTTGTTCAGCCCCTCGAACGCAAGCCCTCCGGTCATCGAGCCGTCGCCGATCACGGCCACGACCTGCCGCTTCTCGCCCCGCAGTTCGGCGGCCTTGGCCATGCCGAACGCCGCGGAGATCGACACCGAAGCGTGCCCGCCCCCGAAAGAATCGTATTCGCTCTCGGACATGCGCGGAAAACCGCTGATGCCGTTCAGCTGCCGTTTGGTTTTAAACGCCTCGCGGCGTCCCGTGATGATCTTGTGGGCGTAGGTCTGATGGCCGACGTCCCAGACGATCCGGTCCTCCGGGGTGTCGAAGACGTAATGCAGGGCCGCAGCCAGTTCCACGGCCCCGAGGCTCGATGCCAGGTGGCCCGGATTGACCGCACACTCGTCGATGATGTAACGCCTCAGCTCGTCGCAGTAGGCGGACAGCTCCTCCGGCGGGAGTTTTTTCAACTCCCGCGGTGAGGAAATCGTATCGAGCAGTTTATATTCTTCCGACGACATAAGGATTGCAAAGATAGAAAAAAGAACGGACGCCTCCAAAACCGAATCGCGCGCGGCCCTGCAAAACGCTCCGACCGGTAAAAGTGTCGTTACGACACCAAAGATAAGGAATATATATGAATTTTTTCGAAAAAATACCTATCTTCGCACTACGATAAAACGCGACCCACGATGAAATACAAGCGAATACTCCTGAAATTGAGCGGCGAATCGCTGCAAGGCGGACAGAAATACGGGCTTTCCCCCGAGATGCTGCAATCCTACGCCGAGCAGATCAAAGCCGCCGCAGCAACGGGCGTCCAGATCGGCATCGTCATCGGCGGCGGCAACATCTTCCGCGGCCTCACGGGCGCCAAAAAGGGCTTCGACCGCGTGAAGGGCGACCAGATGGGCATGCTCGCCACGATCATCAACTCGCTGGCGCTCCAGTCGGCGCTCGAAGACAACGGCGTCCGATGCAAGGTGCTCACCTCGATCCGCATGGAACCCATCGGCGAATACTACTCCAAAGCCCGTGCCATCGAATACCTCGAAGCGGGCTACGTGGTGATCGTCGGGGGCGGCACGTCGAATCCCTACTTCACGACCGACTCGGCGTCGGCGCTGCGCGGCATCGAGATCGAGGCCGACGTGATGCTGAAGGGCACCCGCGTGGACGGCGTCTATACGGCCGACCCGGAGAAGGACCCCGCGGCGACGAAATTCGACGAAATCACGTTCGAGGAGGTCCTCGACCGCCGTCTGAAGGTCATGGACCTCACGGCCTTCACGCTCTGCCGCGAGAACGGCCTCCGGATCATCGTCTTCGACATGGACACCGCGGGCAACCTCGGCAAGGTCCTTGCCGGAGAGAAGATCGGAACGCTGGTAAAACTGTAAGACTATGGCAACCAAGAAAAGCAACAAATCGCTGTGGGTGATGCTGGCGCTGATCGCCGCGATCATCGCCGTCATCCTGCTGCTGCCCTCGTGCGGCAACCGCAACGCCAAGAAGGGCGCCGAGACGGACGCCGAATCGACAACGCTCGTAAAGGCCGGAGACACGGCTCCGGACTTCACGGTCGAGATGGTCGACGGCAGCTCCGTGACGCTCGGCGACCTGAAGGGCAAAGTCGTGCTGCTCAACTTCTGGGCCACGTGGTGTCCGCCCTGCCGGCAGGAGTTGACCCGCGTGCAGACGGACATCATCGACCGCTTCGCCGGCAAGGAGTTCGTCTTCCTGCCCGTATCGCGCGGCGAGAAACGCGAGGCCGTGGAGGCGTTCCGCGAAAAGACCGGCTACGCCTTCCCGATGGGACTCGACCCCGCACGCACCGTCTACGACCGCTACGCCTCGAACTACATCCCGCGGAACTTCGTGATCGACCGCAAGGGCAAGGTCGTGCTGGCCACGGTGGGCTACGACGAACATGAATTCGAGGAGCTGATCCGCACCATCGAAAAAACACTCGGAAATTAAACCCCAACACTTATGGATACCAAGACGATTCTCAACGAAGCTACGGGCCGCATGCAGAAGGCCATCGACCACCTCGAAGAGGAACTTTTGAACGTTCGCGCCGGCAAGGCGTCGCCCAACGCCCTGAACGGCGTGATGGTCGACTATTTCGGCTCGCAGGTTCCCGTTTCGGGCGCTGCCAGCGTCACCGTACCCGACGCCAGGACCATCCTGATCCAGCCGTGGGACAAGAACATGCTGCGCCCGATCGAGAAAGCCATCATCGACTCGAACATCGGCCTGACGCCCTCGAACAACGGCGAGCAGATCCGCCTGACGATTCCGCCCCTTACGGAGGAGCGCCGCAAAGAGCTGGTGAAGCAGGTGCGCGCCGAAGCGGAGACCGCCCGCATCAGCCTGCGCAACGCCCGCCGCGACGCGGTGGAAGCCTTCAAGAAGGCCCAGAAGGAGGGCATGCCCGAGGACGAATCGAAGGACGGCGAAACACAGTCGCAGAAACTGCTCGAAAAGTTCTCCAAGACGCTGGACGAAGCGCTTTCGAAGAAGGAGAAGGAGATTATGAAGGTCTGCCCTGCCGGCTTCCGCAAGACGAAAAGCCCGGCTGGAAAATTTATTCCAGCCTGGCTTTTTCCATTCGTTTGTCCGGCAAACCCCGCACGCACGGGCGCGGCAACCCCGCATCGCCCCGGCAAAACCGCATCGCCCCGGCAAAACCGACAGCGGCCGACAAAACCGACAGCGACCGACAAAACCGACAGCGACCGGTGCAGACGGATCGCCTCCGATCGCAAACCCGTCCGCACACATCCGCCGCCCATCCGCCTCCCATCCACCGTCCATTCACCGTCATCCACCGTCATCCACCGTCATCCGCCGCCCATCCGCCGGACCGTGCCTGTTCCATAACATAAAAATCCCGGTCTCCAATTGCGGAAACCGGGATTCATCTATTTGCAGCGGCTCATGCCGCAGAGAATTACTTTACCTTCGGGCCTGCGGTTACAAGCTTCTTGCCCTCCTCGTTGCCCGTGAACTTCACGAAGTTCTTCACGAAGCGGTTGGCCAGATCCTCTGCCTTAACCTCCCAATCCTTGGCGCTCTTGTAGGTGTCGCGCGGATCGAGGATAGCGGGGTCTACGCCCGGCAGGGCGGTCGGAACCACGAAATCGAAGATAGGCATGGTCTTGGTCGGAGCCTTGTCGATCGAACCGTCGAGGATCGCGTCGATGATGCCGCGCGTGTCCTTGATCGAGATACGCTTGCCGGTTCCGTTCCAGCCCGTGTTCACGAGGTAGGCCTTGGCGCCCGACTTCTGCATCTTCTTCACCAGCTCCTCGCCGTACTTGGTGGGGTGCAGCGACAGGAAGGCTGCGCCGAAGCAGGCCGAGAAGGTCGGCGTAGGCTCGGTGATGCCGCGCTCCGTGCCTGCGAGCTTGGCGGTGAAGCCCGAGAGGAAGTAGTACTTCGTCTGCTCGGGGGTCAGGATCGAAACCGGGGGCAGCACGCCGAATGCGTCGGCCGAGAGGAAGATGACCTTCTTGGCGGCCGGAGCCTTCGATACGGGCTTCACGATGTTCTCGATGTGGAAGATCGGGTACGATACGCGGGTGTTCTCCGTAACCGACTTGTCGGCGTAGTCGATCTTGCCCTTCTTGTCCACCGTCACGTTCTCCAGCAGCGCGTTGCGGCGGATGGCGTTCCAGATGTCAGGCTCGTTCTCCTGCGAGAGGTTGATCACCTTGGCGTAGCAGCCGCCCTCGAAGTTGAATACGCCGTCGTCGTCCCAGCCGTGCTCGTCGTCGCCGATGAGCTGACGCTTCGGGTCGGTCGAAAGCGTGGTCTTGCCGGTTCCCGACAGGCCGAAGAAGATAGCGGTCTCGCCCTTCTCGTTGGTGTTGGCCGAGCAGTGCATCGAAGCCATGCCCTTCAGCGGAAGCAGGTAGTTCATGTAGGAGAACATGCCCTTCTTCATCTCGCCGCCGTACCAGGTGTTGATGATCACCTGCATCTTCTCGGTGAGGTTGAAGACAACGGCCGTCTCCGAGTTCAGACCCAGCTCCTTGTAGTTCTTCACCTTGGCCTTCGAAGCGTTGAGCACCACGAAGTCGGGCTCGCCGTAATTCTCCAGCTCCTCGTCCGTCGGACGAATGAACATGTTCTTCACGAAGTGAGCCTGCCAGGCCACCTCCATGATGAAGCGGATCTTCAGGCGCGAGTTCTCGTTGGCGCCGCAGAACGTGTCCACAACGAAGAGTTTCTTGCCCGAAAGCTCCTCGACGGCGATTTTCTTCAGCTCCTTCCAGGCCTTCTTCGTAACCGGCTTGTTGTCGTTCTTATATTCGTCGGAAGTCCACCAGATCGTGTCCTTGGTGGTCTCGTCCATCACGAAAAACTTGTCCTTGGGCGAACGGCCGGTGTAAACGCCGGTCATCACGTTCACGGCGCCGGTCTCGGTCAGCTGACCTTTCTCATAGCCGCGCAGGCCTTTTTTCGTCTCCTCACGGAACAGTTCGTCGTAGGAGGGATTGTACACGATCTCGGTCACGCCCGTGATCCCGTACTTTTTCAGATCCATTTTGTCCATAATTGCAATTTATTTGATTAAAATCCTCTTTTCAACCTGACGTTTCAGTCCGCAGGTCCGGACTTCAACGGCACAAAGGTAGAAAAACTTTCATAATTGTGAAAAAAATAACAGCCGAAATTACAAAAAATATTTATTATTTTTTCCGATAGTGCTATACGCCTCATTGATAGCGTCGTACAACGCCGCCGAAAAGCCCTTCGCAAACCCTTGCGAGGATCGCCCGGCAAAAATTTTGCCGCAATTTATCCGCGCCGGACGGGACGCTCCGGTTTTCTTCCGCCGGTTTTTATCACCTTTGGGGGAGCGCGGATTTTCCGCCCGGAAACAGCCCTCCCCCGGAACACGTTTCCCGCCGACCCGCAACCGCCGGCCCTCCATGAAAACACGGCCGGAAACGACTCCGACGCTCTGCCCGCTGCCGCCCCGTGCGTTCCGGGCGACAGACGGGGAGCATCGCGCTGAAAATGAAGAAGCGCCGCCCCGACTTCCCGGCCTCCCGCGGGCGGAGGCGGGGCCGCAGCCGGAAAAATTTTCCGAACCGGATGCGATTCCGTTTTGCAGTCATCCGTCTTTTTCGTATCTTTGGATAACATGACCGGACTTTATTTCCACATACCCTTCTGCAAGCGCGTCTGCGCCTACTGCGACTTCTACAAAAGCGTCGACCTGCGCCGCATGGACCCTCTTCTGGAGTCCATGCACCGCGAACTGGACGCCCGGCGGGAATATCTGGGCGGCCCCGCCTCGGGGCGGGCGCCCGGGGCCGCCCCGCTCCTTCGGCGGCGGCACCCCCTCGCTGTGCGCCCCGGAGGCCATCGCGGGGCTGCTGGACCATGCCGCAACGCTGTTCGATTGCACTGCGGCGGAGGAGACCACGCTCGAAGCCAATCCCGACGACCTCACCCCCGCCTACCTCGCCGCGCTGCGCCGCGCGGGCGTCAACCGCCTGTCGGTCGGCATCCAGTCGTTCGACGACGCGTGTCTCAAGCTGATGAACCGCCGCCACAACGCTGCGCAAGCCGTCGAGGCCGTGCGGAGCGCGCAGCGCGAAGGTTATGAAAACATCACCGTCGACCTGATTTTCGGCGTCCCGGGTTTCGGGAACGACACGCTGCGCCGCTCGCTCGACAGCGCCCTCGCGCTGGGCGTGCAGCACATTTCGGCATACCATTTGACCGTCGAACCCGGTACGGCCTTCGGACGGCGGGCCGCCCGCGGACAGTTCGCCCCGGTGGACGAAGCCACCAGCGAAACGGAATACGCCCTCGTGCACGAAACGCTGACCGGAGCGGGGTTCGAGCACTACGAGGTTTCGAATTTCGCCCTGCCCGGCTTCCGCGCCCGCCACAACGCGGCCTACTGGCACGGCGTGAAGTACCTCGGCATCGGCCCCGCAGCCCATTCGTTCGACGGCCGGGAACGCCATTGGAACGTCGCCTCGGTGACGGAGTACATCGGCGGGGCGCCCGCCGAAGCGGAAACCCTCACCGACCGCGACCGCTTCAACGAATACGTGATGACCCGGCTGCGCACGGCCGAAGGCATCGACCTGCGGGAGGCGGAAAGGCTGTTCGGCAAGGAGCGCGCGGCACGGGTCCTGCGCGATGCGGAACCGTGGCTGAAGAGCCGCACGCTCGTTCTCGCAGCGGGACGGATGGCCGTCCCGCCGGCTCGGATGCTGGTCTCCGACGCGGTGATCGAAACGTTTTTCGAAACGGAACCGGACACCGCAACCAAGTGAAACTGAAATGTTAAGTTATTATTAAATATTTTTAGAAACCCCCGACTCCGATTGTTTAATATAAATATAAGTGTTACCTTTGCGGCCGAATTCTTCTTCGGTTCGTCACGAAAATTACAAATTAGCATAAGTATATGAGCAATGCCAAACACTCCCCCGATTTGCTGTTCGAAGTAAGTTGGGAAGTATGCAACAAGGTCGGCGGCATCCACACCGTCATTTCGACCAAAGCGCAGACCGTCACCCGCAAATTCGCAGACCGCTACGTCCTGCTGGGTCCCGACCTCTCGCACGAGGGCGTCAACCCGGAGTTCGAGGAGGACCCCAACCAGCTGAAGGCCTGGCGCCAGAGCCTCTACAACGAAGGCATCCGCGTCCGCGTCGGCCGCTGGAAAATCAAGGGCGAGCCGACGGTGGTGCTGGTCGATTTCTCGTCGCTGATCCCCCGCAAGGACGAAATACTCAAAAGCCTCTGGGAATCGTACCACGTGGACTCGATCTCGGGCCAGTGGGACTACATCGAGCCGGTGCTGTTCGGATGGGCCGCAGGCGTCGTGATCGCCTCCTACGTCGAGACCTTCGGCACGCCGACCGAGAAGGCTGTCGCGCATTTCCACGAGTGGATGACCGCCGCGGGCGGGCTGTACCTGCGCAAACACGCCCCCTACATCGCCACGGTGTTCACCACCCACGCCACGGTCATGGGCCGCTGCATCGCCGGCAACCGCCTGCCGCTCTACAACGACCTCCCGAAATTCAACGCCGACGAGCTGGCGCGCCAGTTCAACGTCACGGCCAAACACTCGATCGAGAAGATGGCCGCCGCCTACCACGACGCATTCCTGACGGTGAGCGACATCACGGCCAACGAATGCAAATACCTGCTGGGGCGCGAACCGGACGGCGTGACGCCCAACGGCTTCGAGAACGACTTCGTATGGGCCGGCGAGGAGTACTACGCCAAACGCGACGAAGCCCGCCGGGCGATGATCTCGGTGGCCGAGGCCTGCCTGGGCGAAAAATTCACGGGCGACCCGCTGATCGTCGGAACCAGCGGCCGCTACGAATTCCGCAACAAGGGCATCGACGTCTTCATCGAGTCGCTCAAGCAGCTCGCCGCCTCGGACCGTCTCCGGCGCGAGGTGCTGGCCTACATCACCGTGCCGGCCGGCAACCGCGGCCCGCGCCTCGATTTGCAGGCTCATCTGGCCGACCCGTCGAAGCCCATCGACGCAGGCCAGTACAGACATTCGACCCACTACCTTGAAAACGCGACGTGGGACCCCATCGTGAACGCACTGAAGAACAGCAACCTCACCGATCCCGGATCGAAGGTGAAGGTGATCTTCGTCCCCACGTACCTCAACAAGGCCGACGGCATCTTCCACAAGGATTACTACGAACTGCTCGTGGGCATGGACATCACGGTTTTCCCCTCCTACTACGAGCCGTGGGGCTACACCCCGCTGGAGTCGGTGGCCTTCTCCATCCCGACGGTCACCACGACGCTGGCCGGGTTCGGCATCTGGGTCGACAAGCAGCGCGAGCACGCCGGCGTGGAGGTCATCCGCCGCGACGACTACAACGACAAGGAGGTCGAGGCGAAGATCGCCGATACGCTGCTGCGTTTCAGCCTGCTGGACGAAAAACACGTCAACGAACAGCACACCTCGGCCTATGAAATCTCGCTGACGGCGCTCTGGGAGCACCTCTTCGCGGCCTACGAACAGGCCTACTCCGAGGCGGTCGAGAGTTCGATCGTCCGCACCAACCGCGCCGTGCTCGACGGCGGCACGAAAACCGAGCAGATCAACTTCGTGCGCCAGCAGCTTTTCGTCGAGAAACCCGTCTGGAACCGCATGATGGTCGACAAGACGCTGCCCAAGCGGCTGCACGCCCTCGAAGAGCTTTCGCGCAACCTCTGGTGGTGCTGGAACCCCGGCGCCCGCGACCTGTTCGAAGGCATCGACCCCGCGCTGTGGGCCGAATCGGACCGCAACCCGATCGCCTTCCTCGACAAGATGAGCGTCGAGCGGATGAAGGAACTGGAGAAAGACACGAACTTCCTGGCGCAGCTCGACGCCGTGCACACGCAGTTCCGCGACTACATGAACGAGAAGCCCGATCCGAAGGCGACGACGGTTTCGTACTTCTCGATGGAATACGGCCTGCACTCGTCGCTGAAGATCTACTCGGGCGGCCTGGGCATCCTGGCCGGCGACTACCTGAAGGAGGCTTCGGACAAGAACGTTCCGATGGCCGCCGTGGGCCTTCTCTACCGCTACGGCTACTTCACCCAACGCCTTTCGGCGCAGGGTGCGCAGGAGGCCACCTATGAGGCGCAGAATTTCTACAAACTGCCGATCTCGCCCGTGCGCGACGAGGCCGGAGGCTGGGTGACGGTCACCATCGCCTTCCCGGGCCGCACGCTCTCGGCGCGCGTCTGGAAGTGCCAGGTGGGCCGCACGGACCTCTACCTGCTCGATGCCGACATCGAGGACAACCTCGAAGAGGACCGCCAGATCACCCACTACCTCTACGGAGGCGATTGGGAGAACCGTCTCAAGCAGGAGATCCTGCTGGGCATCGGCGGCATCCGCGCGCTGCGTCAGCTGGGCATCAAGCACGACGTGTTCCACTGCAACGAGGGCCACGCCGCATTCATCGGCGTCGAGCGCATCCGCGATCTGGTGAACCACCGCAAGCTCTCGTTCTCCGAGGCGCTGGAGGTGGTGCGCTCGTCGTCGCTCTTCACGACGCACACCCCCGTGCCCGCAGGCCACGACGCATTCCCCGAGTCGATGATCCGCCAGTACATGTCGCACTATCCCGACGTGCTGGGCATCACCTGGGAGCAGTATATCAACCTGGGCAAGACCAATCCCAACGACCCCAACGAGAAGTTCTCGATGTCGGTGCTGGCCTGCAACCTCTCGCAGGAGGTCAACGGCGTTTCGTGGCTCCACGGCGAGGTCTCGAAGGAGATCCTGGGCAACATGTGGCCGGGCTACTTCAAGAACGAGCTGCACATCGGCTACGTCACCAACGGCGTGCACTTCCCGACGTGGATCGCCTCGTCGCTGCGCCGCCTCTACGCCCGTTACTTCGGCGACGGATTCGAAGGCCACGTCTACGACATCCCGGCCTGGCAGAAGGTCCACGACATCCCCGACGCGGAGCTGTGGGAGGAGCGCATGAAGCTCAAGAACAAGCTCATCAAGCATATCCGCCGGCGTTACAGCGACCCCCGGCAGGTGCGCCTCGACTCGCCGCGCCAGATGCTTCAGGTCATCGAGGGCATCAAGCCCGACGTGCTGACCATCGGTTTCGCACGCCGCTTCGCCACCTACAAGCGCGCCTACCTGCTGTTCACGAACCTCGACCGTCTGGCGGCGATCGTCAACAACAAGGAGCGTCCCGTGCAGTTCATCTTCGCGGGCAAGGCGCACCCCAACGACAAGCCGGGACAGGACCTGATCCGGCGCATCGTCGAGGTGGCCGCCATGCCGCAGTTCGTGGGCAAGATCCTCTTCCTGCAAAACTACGACATGGAACTCGCCCGCCGCATGGTGCAGGGTGTCGACGTATGGCTGAACACGCCCACGCGGCCGCTCGAAGCCTCGGGCACCTCGGGCGAGAAGTGCGTGATGAACGGCGTGCTGCAATTCTCCGTGCTCGACGGCTGGTGGGTCGAGGGCTACAAGGAGGGCGCCGGATGGATGCTTCCGATGGAGCGCACCTTCGCCGACCAGCACTACCAGGACGAACTCGACGCCGAGATGATCTACAACACCATCGAGGAGCAGATCGCCCCGAAATACTACGCCCGCGACACGGACGGCATCCCGCACGAGTGGGTTTCGTCGGTGAAGAGGTGCGTGGCGGACATCGCCTCGAACTTCACGACCAACCGCATGCTGACCGACTACGAGAACCGGTTCTACGACAAGCTCGCCGCGCGCAAACGCGAGATGAGCGCCGAGGCCTACCGCATGGCCCGCGAGATCGCGGCCTGGAAGCGCAAGGTCTCCGCCGCATGGGACCAGGTGCGCATCGTCGACGTGCAGCGCGTGAAGATCGACAAGGAGGCCGTCTGCGTCGGCGAGAAGTACCAGTTCGCCGTGACGCTCGACATCGCCAACCTCCGGCCCGAGGACATCGGCGTGGAGATGGTCGTCGCGCGGCAGATCGTCGGCGGACAGTCCGTCAACGTCACCCGCACGATCCAGCTGGAACGCACGAAGGCCGACGGAAGCCGGGTCACCTACTCGCTCGACTACACGCCCGACGAAGCCGGCACGTTCGACGTGGCGCTGCGCATCTACCCCTCGAACCCGCTCCTGCCCCACCGCATGGACTTCGCGCTGGTGAAGTGGGCCTAATGCCAATAGAAGGTATTAAATTTGAATAATTAACAATAACAAGTTGTAACTGTTCGAAAATTTCAATATCTTTAAAGGACGAACCGTATTTTTTAGCGATATGTCAGCACTTACTTTCGACAAAAGCGAATTGGGCAATCTGGAGTACTCGCTCCAGCGCGAAATGCTCGCAACGGACCGTATCGGCGGCTATATGAGCACGACCATCGTCTGCTG
>OGRH01001946.1_pt1 | contig 11793 bp, 7 predicted proteins | sample 1553461 | NCBI WGS metagenome assembly OGRH01 (sample SAMEA2580092, study PRJEB22360) | human gut metagenome | biome: human gut; feature: human-associated habitat; material: faeces | place: Denmark | collected 2008/2010
ACCGGCTGATCCGTAGTCAGCTACTCTATTCAGTTGAGCTACGCGGCCATTGTTTCGTGATTGCGAGTGCAAAGGTACGTTTTTGTTTTAAATATGCAAACGTTTCGACTACTTTTTTGCGAATTTAATCTAACATTTTTGGATTGAAGATCAGATAACCAATGTTTAAGCCAAAGTTGAAATTCTCCTTCGGATAACTGTATCCGTTGGCGTACAGACTTATACATAAAAATGGCAATTGCAATACGACCGCCGCTTCACCCATATAATTAAACGAGTGCAAAAACTTACCATAATGTGGGATTCCGACATACGGGTTGTTTTCCGGCACCGTCTTTTGTATTTCATAGAGCGGAGCGAAGCCATACATATCCAACCGGAAGTGCAGAAGCTTGCTTAACTTCAAGATCGGGGAAAGCCCGAAAGCCACATATTGGTTCGCCCGGAACGCCTCGTTGAATACAATCTCGCTATGGGGTGTCGGGGTAAACGCCGGGGCCTGTAATACGCTAGCCGTATAGTTATTCATGAGGTTCTTGCTGGATATGACCATTTCCGCCAAATAACCTAAGTTGAAACGGTTGCTCAGCGTCTGGTATTGGTTCCAGCGCCCTTTCAGTTGCAGCCAGCTATGCACTTTGCGACCAATCGGGGCTTCCGTCGTGGCGGAAGTGGGGGATGGAGTGTACTTCTCCGTACCGGTTACGTATTGGGCGATTAGGAATTGCTGCTTTCCGCTTATCGGGTATTGTTTGGTGTTGAGTGAGTTTTGCTCGATACTTAACGAACCACTGAATAAATCGTACCAGCTATGGTCGAAAGAGGCGTTCGGGAAAGGTATCGTGGTGCTCTGCAAATAGAAATCGTTCAACCGTCCGTAGGCGAACCCGATCTCCGCTTTCGCGTGGTTGAGGAAGGGGAAGCCTAATTTTAGTTTCATGTACAGTTCTTTCTGCTTAATCATGGCGGGCACTATATCCTCATAAAAGAGGGATTGGCTTTCCGTATATTTCTTGTCCGAGAAGACTCCTTGCCAATTTAAATAAGTGGGGATTTGCGTTTGCAGGTACATCCGGCCACTCAACATGACACCACTAAAGGAGTTACCCACTTGAAAGTTCGAGTTTACGTCGGCGGCGAACCGTCCCAGATATTGATACCCCAATCCTAGGTATAATTGATTCGCTTGATGAGACGATACGTTTCCACCGAAGCCAACCGTGATCTCTTCTTTCATCTTCACGTCCAGATAAAGATCGAATTTCTTCTCTTTCCGGTTATAAACGGCATGCGGCATGATTTCCCTAATCTTGGAATAGGTCAGCATCTTGAAATAAGCCCGCTTGAACTCTTCCATGGAGAACTCGTTATTGATATCCCTGTGTAATTGGGCCTCTATGTATTTACGCTGGGCCTCGGATACGCCCGTCACGTAAATATTGCGGAAGATCAGCGGGGGAAGGTTCTCTTTATAGGCTTTTCTTCTTTCGGTAACCTCATTTAAAGGCACTTCCCGGGGAACCCGTTGCTTGATGGAGTCGATCATGGAAAGGGTACGTTTATACCCGATGTCCATAAGCTCCTTGCCTTTCTGGAAATCCAATAAGGAGACGGTGGGAAAACTGAATTTAATCATCATGCCATCTTCCTCCGGTACCTCGTAATCGGTCTTTTGCATGATCATGGTCTCGATCTGGTTATAAGGATTCTCCGAAGGCTTTTTATTCCCTCCCGATACCGTCGATCCGAAAATGAAATCCGGGTGGAACGCGTCTTTCATCGGGCCTACCGGGAAATTATCGTAGATACCTCCATCGAATAAAGGAATACTGTCTTTCCATATGGGCTGGAAGAAAAACGGGAAAGTCATGGAGGCACGTACGGCGTCTCCCAGATCCCCATTCTTAAAGATGATCGGCTTTTTAGTATATATATCCGAGGCCACGCAACGGAAAGGGACAAACAGGTTGTCGAAATTCCACCCCGCCTTTGCCGTCGCCTGCGAGAACAAGGCCATGAACGCCTGATTCATCTGTATGGGATTGATCAAGCTTTGCGGTAAGAAGCTAGCCTTGATCTGTAGGGAATCGGACATATCGATGGAGAAATGCGCAAATTCCGGGGTCGGGTAAGGCTCCTTGAAATAATAGGTATATTGCTCCTCCACCGTACCTGTTTGCCAATAGGCGAACTCCTTGGAAAGCATCAGCTCCAGCATCTCCTCGGGGGAATACCCCATAGCGTATAAACTACCGATAATCGCCCCGATGGAGGTACCGGTAATGTAATCGATCGGTATATTATTTTCTTCCAGCGCCTTGATCACTCCGATATGTGCCGCTCCTTTGGCACCGCCGCCACTGAGTACCAACCCTACTTTCTGGGCGGAAACAATCTGAATGGCAGCAAGGAATAAGGCTATGATAACTGTTATTTTCCTCATATGAACCCAATCTGTTTTTCTTCTCCAAATGTAAGAAGTATTTCTTTAGAAACATAAACATTTTGTTTTTTCGTATTGTTGAGTTATCAATACAATTAAAACAGATGATGTTATGAAAGAGAAAGAATTGAATAGGGAAGAGCGGAATAAGACCGTTATGGAGACCGGTGCTTTGGTCATGGCTGAGTTTTATGCGGATTGGTGCCCTCATTGCCAGAAAATGATGCCGATCGTGAAGGAGTTCAAGGAATTGGAGAAAGGAAAATTAGAAGTGGTACAAATCAATATCGAGGAGGAGAGCGCTCTTGCCGATTTGTATACGGTGGAATCGATTCCTACTTTTATCCTGCTACGGAAAGGGGAGGCTTTGTGGAGACAATCCGGCGAGATGAGCTTGGATAGGTTGCGGAAAGTGGTCGAGGATGTCGTGGGCTGAAACTAAAAAAACCGTTCCCCCGAGAAGGAACGGTTTTTTATATATGTGAGGATTGGTTTATCCGATCAGTTCTACGCTACGTTTGATGAATTGGCTTAAGGCCTCTCCCTTCAGCATACCGTTTCCTAACAAAGCAAGGTCGATCAACTGACTAACTGTCTTGTTCGTACCGGCGTACTCGGCCAGAACTTGGTTGCGTTGCTCACGAAGCTCATCCAGCTTATGGTTGGTGTTGGTCATATCCTCTTTCTCTTGCGCCGTGATCTCATCTTCTTTCTTTTTGCTTTGAGCCTCACGTAAGTCGGCTTGACGAGCCTCCCATCCTTTGATATCGCTAAGGATCGGTTTTAACTTCTCGTCGCAAGCTTGCTCCTCTTCTGTTAATACTTTCTTGATCAACGGATGATCCGTATTCAATACGAAGTTGAAGCTATCCGGCATCTCGCCATAGAAAGACATACCCGGTTGCATAGCGGACATCTCACGCATTCTTCGCATATACTCGCTTTGTGTCAACATGACAGGGTTCGCGTTTTCGCCCAATGCCTCGAATGTTACGTAGAACTCGGTCTTGTTCAATTTCGGCATCTGACTCTTGAATATTTCCTGCATGGCCGTTTTCTGCTCCTCGCTCAAGGTTACCTTATTCGAGTCTTCCTTGCGGATCAGGTTATCGATCGTATCGCTATCCACACGAACGAAGCGGCTCTTCTCGAACTTCTGCTCCAATTGTCCGATCAAGTGTACATCCAATTGTCCGTCCATTTCCAAGACGCTGTAACCTTTGTCCTTTGCGGCTTGTATATAGCTGTATTGCTCGTCTTTATTGGTGGTATACAGATAGATTAAGTTACCCTCTTTGTCTGTCTGGTTGTCCTTGATTAAGTTCTTGTATTCCTCGAAAGTGAAGTATTTGCCTTCGACGTCCTTGAATAAGGCGAACTTAACCGCGCGGTCGTAGAACTTCTCATCAGTCAACATACCATATTGGATGAATAGTTTCAAGCTATCCCATTTCTCCTCGAACTGCGGGCGGTCGTTCTTGAAGATCTCTTCCAAGCGGTCTGCCACCTTCTTCGTGATGTGGTTGGAGATCTTCTTCACGTTCTGATCGCTTTGCAAATAGGAACGGGATACGTTCAACGGGATATCCGGCGAATCCAATACACCATGCAATAATGTCAAGAACTCAGGAACGATACCCTCTACGGAATCCGTAACGAATACTTGATTGCAATATAACTGGATCTTGTTACGATGCAAGTCGATATTGCTCTTGATGCGAGGGAAATATAAGATACCGGTCAAGTTGAACGGATAGTCTACGTTCAAGTGAATCCAGAACAACGGCTCATCCGTCATAGGATATAAGTCACGATAGAACTTCTTGTAATCCTCGTCGGTCATATCGGCCGGTTTGCGAACCCATGCTGGTTTGGTGTCGTTGATTACGTTATCTTCGTCTGTATCTACATATTTACCATCTTTCCACTCTTGCTTCTTGCCGAATGCGATAGGAACCGGTAAGAAACGGCAGTATTTTGTCAACAAGCCATTGATCTTGTCCTTGTTCAAGAAATCTTTATTCTCGTCGTCTATATACAGGATGATATCGGTACCACGATCCTCTTTCGTCGTTTCCTCCAAGGAGTATTCCGGCGTACCGTCGCAGCTCCATTTCATGGGAACAGCGCCTTCTTTGTACGATTTCGTCACAATCTCTACTTTCTTGGAAACCATGAAAGAGGAGTAGAAACCAAGACCGAAGTGACCGATGATAGAAGCGGCGTCGTTCTTGTATTTCTCAACGAACTCCTCGGCGCCGGAGAAAGCGATCTGGTTGATGTACTTATCGATCTCCTCGGCTGTCATACCGATACCCCGGTCAGAGATCGTGATCGTTTTGTCATCGAACTTAACCTGTACGGTCAAATCACCGAGTTCGCCTTTAAACTCGCCTACGGAAGAAAGCGTTTTTAACTTCTGGGTAGCGTCTACCGCATTAGAAACAAGTTCACGAAGGAAGATTTCGTGATCACTGTATAAGAACTTCTTGATAATCGGAAAGATGTTTTCCGATGTTACTCCGATGTTACCTTGTTTACTGCTCATAGTCTGAATATCTTATTATTTTTATTGTTATTTTGTGCGTATTCCTGATCCTGATCATTCTCAAGATCTGCCTATTCCTATACAAAACGAATGCCAAAATGTTTCGGATAAACTATAAATGACAAAAAGGCAGATGCCGGCTGATAGATTTGCAGCCGGGCATAGTTTGATCAAACCATATCATCTCCTGTCTTGGCGAATGTAACACGGATGGTTTTATGGAATGGGATAAAACGGGATACGATCGCTATGAATAAGGAGATGACTAATAAATACCCCAGTATCTCTTTTAACGCCAATAATAAGCTTTGTTGCTGTAACGTATTATAGAGTGTATTGGTAGCCATTTGCGCTGCCTCGTCGTAGGGATGCCCTTGGGTCAAGGCGTTGCCAAGCGCCTGATTATAGCGTGAGGCGGCTAGAGGATCGGCCAGCGTAACGGTTTCTGATAAGGAATACATATATTTTTGTTCCAAGCGATATAGTATATTACTGTAAAAAGAAGTCGCCATGATAGGGGATAGTACCGAACGGAAAATGATGAGAAAGAAAGCGTTTGACAATAAATATTTAGGATTTAAATCTTCCACGGCAAATAAGGCGAAAGCTATGATTAGAATCATCATGCCCAATCCCCTGAGGAATATAGGAAAGTAGAGTATCTCGTATCTGCTATCCGGTGAGATCCCGAAATAAAGGCTCCCGAAGAACAGGACGAAACAACTCATTCCTCCCGCTATCAAGAAACGAAACCGCCAACGTTGCCACCGGAACCACCAAAAACAGATGAACGCCCCCAAGACATATCCCGGAAGCAAATAAGTATAAAGGGAATAGGTATGGGTACTGTCTACCTTTAAGATACTGGTCAGGTAGCTGGTCAACAAGGTAGTCGAAGTACTGAAAAACATGACAAGCATCATATAGAAATAACCGATAATGGCTTTCGGCTGGGATAAAGGCGCCAGATTCACGTACGGACGTTCCGAATGATATTGATACCAAATAAATAAAGCGATCAATATCGGGGCGATCATGATATAAAGGCAAATCTTGGGGGATGCCATCCAGTCGAGTACTTTCCCGTAATTAATGACATACATAAGCATTAACAATCCGGTGGATATGATGAACATTTCCCGGATGTGTAGATCGGCCAAGGGGATGGACTTGATCGGCCGGTTATGGCGGAAGCAGATGATTACCACTAGTATGGCCAATAAGATCATCAGCATCATGAAATAATACATATATTTCCAGTCATAATGGTAGGCTAACTGTGCGGTAACAAGCATGGACGCTTGTCCCCCTCCGAAAACAAAAGGATAGAAGTAGGAGTAGAATTGGCTACGTATATTTTTAGGGCTGAATATCTTTTGTGCGTACCGGATAAACCACAGCATGAGAAACCCTTTTAGGAAACCTATCGCGAAACTACAGACGATCAATATGTCGGCGTTCTGGGAGCGGGCACAGATCCAGCTTAAGAAGAACTGGGCGACTAAATCCACTAACAATAAGAATTTTATAGAGAAGGCTTCTAATATCTTCGGAATAATCGGATAGGATACCGCCATTCCCGCCGCTGCCGCGTAATATCCCATGGTTATATCCTCGGTGTTCGTGCCTAGCGTGTTTGATACCTCCAGCATACTGCCGGTGTACGAACCGTTTAGCATCGTAACCGGAAGGATAACGATGAAGATGCAAATCAATCCTAACCAGTCCGGCACCCATTGGCGGATCGGTGCCCCAAGCTCTTTCATCGTGATCATTTGCGTAAGGCTTCTGTTTCAACCATCATGCCTGCTCTTAGGTATTGCGTATCTTCTTGCGATAGATTTTCCAAGTCTATCCGTACCGGGATACGTTGTTGTACCTTGACGAAGTTTCCGGCGGAATTGTCGGTCGGGACCAATGAGTATTTGGAGCCTGTGGCGTCGGAGATTGCGGTTACCTCCCCGTTGAATATCTTTCCCGGCAACGCGTCTACCTTGATACGTACTTTTTGCCCGATATAGATGTGGGGGATCTGGGTCTCCTTGTAATTGGCCGTGATCCATTTGTCTTTATCTCGTACGAGGTAGGATATCGTTTGTCCGGCTTGCACGTATTGTCCGGGCTCTAAGGTCCGTCTGCCTACATGACCGTCGTAAGGGGCGGTTATAACGGTATAGGAAAGGTTTAACCTCGCTAAATCCAGATCCGCTTCTTTTCGTAAGATCGCCGCCTCGGCTCCTGTTGTCTTCTTGCTGGTTTCGGTGAATTGGGAGAAAGCGGCTTTCTTTTGTTCCACCAACGCCTGATATCGGGCTTGCGCCGCCTCGAAAGCGGCTTTGGATTGCTCGTATTGTTGCTCGGGGACCGATTCTTCTTTCAGCAGCCGCCCAAATCGGTGATAATCCTGTTCCAGTTGCCAAAGCTTGGCTTTAGCCTCGGCGATGTTGGCGTCTTGTACGGCGATGTTCGTATGGGAGGTCTCGATACCGGAACGAAGTACGTCTTGTGATCCTTGGGCATCGATCAACGCGGCCTCTGCCTCTTTTACCTTGATCCGATATTCCCGATCGTCCAGTATGAGAAGTGTGTCCTCTTGGTGAACGTACTGGTGTTCCTTGAAACGGACCTCTTTTATGTAGCCGGAGGCACGTATATTTAGTGGGGCGATATATTGGTCCACAAAGGCATCGTTTGTCACCTCATAATTGATGTAACGCCAGAAATAATTGGCTGTCCACCAAATGCCGGAACCGGCTAAAAGGATACATATGGAGTTTAATACTATATTCCGTGTCCTTACTTTCTTTAGTCTTTGATGTTTCTCTTTTAATTCGTTTGCCATAGTCGTTGTTTCTTTTTAGAGACGGCCGCAAGCCTTCTGTAGTTGATAGTAAGTGTAAATCACGTGGGTACGGGCATTCGTGAGCTGTAGCTCCGCGTTGAGGAGAACCGAGTTCGCGTCGAGTAAGTCGGTTAGGATCGCCAATTGGTTTAAATACCGGTTTTGCATGATCCTGTAGTTCTCTTGAGCTTGCCGTACGGATAACTTCAAGGCTTCCACTTCTTGTAGGGCCTCCTTATGACGTAAGAACGCGGTGCGTACTTCCATGCGGATTTTCTGCTTTTTCTGTTCCTCCTCGTTTTTATGTAACGAGACCATCCATTTGCTTTCCTTTATTTTATGGTTGTTTTTATATAAAGAGGATAAAGGGTAGGAGAGCGACAGCCCTATGTTCCAGTTGTTATTGTACATATCCGCTAATGTTCGGGAGACCGGACGTGCCAATGTGTTCGACGCATATAGCGATAGGCTGGGTAGCGAGGAGGCTTTAGTCAAACGTATATCATTTTGGGCTAACTCTGTTTGTTTCCGGAGTAGACGTATCGCCGGATCATTGGAATAGGCTTGGGCTACATAATCTTCGTAAGTTTCTAAAGATACGGTTTGGTCCAGTAACGTGGTATCTGGTTTGAGCAATAGATTTTCATCGAGACCGATCAGGATATCCAATTGCTGTGATACCAGTATGAGGCTATTATCCGTTTCTTGCAAGGATAGGCGGTCGTTGGTTAATTGCATCTCGCTTCTTAATACGTCGTTATTGGTTATCAGTCCCTCTTTTTTCATACGCCGGATATCTTGCAGGCGGCGTTCCGATTCCTCGATATTACGGGAAAGCACCTCACGTTGTTTAAACAGGCTGAAAAGACCGATGTATTGGTTTAATAGACCGAGCTTGATCTCACTCTGGTCTGTGAGCGTTTGTAAAGAGGCGACTTCTTTCTCCAGATCCGCTTTCCGAATGGAATACCGGATTTTACCGCCTTGATATATCGGTTGGGTAAGGTCGATGGCATAGTTCTGGGACCAATCGGGCGCTTCCGGGCGAGTCGGATGGGCGAGTCCTTGCTCAAAGAGGATCGGTTGCCCTACATATCCACCTTTCAAGCCGATTTGCAGGTCTGGCAATTGTGCGGAACGTGCCGTATGGGTTCTCTCTTGCGCTATCGATTCTTTTAAGACGTCTGCTTGGATCTGCAGACTATGCCGTACGCCTCTCTCGAAAAGCTGGTCGATGGTCAAGAAGAGCGAATCGGTTTGGGCGATTGCCGGAAATGTAGCGACCGTCATACAAAAGAGGCTCAATACGTGCTTTTTATATATTCTCAAGGACATTATGTACTGCTTTTAATTCGGATAACATGGTTTCTACGTTCTCTATTCCGATAATATGCTCCGCATGTACATAAACCTGATCAAGGATCGGGCGAATTTGCTTTTTGAATTCTTCTCCTTCCGGGGTTAGGAAAACCAGTTTGTTCCTCCGGTCCTCGGGATCTTCTTTCCGATGGACGTAGCCTTTCTTCTCTAAATTGTTCATTAGGTTTGTCAGACAAGCCTTATCCTTTGCCGTTCTCTCTGCCAAGACCTGTTGGGTGATACCTTGTTCGTGCCATAGGCAACTCAAGATTTGAAGCATCTCAAATGTTATACCGGCGTTGTTCTTTTTCAGCGTTCGTTGCATAGACCGACGAAATGCCATGCGTGTGCGGACAACTTGTAACATAAGTTCCCGGAATTCTTTACCTTCTACCATTACTTATAATTCTTTTAAACTTGCTGGGCGCGAAGATAGCGTTTTTTCTCGGATTAGTCAAATGTTTAACTAATTAGCGTCTCGCTAATAAAGTATGTTTGCCATCTAGGTGGCACAGCTTTGCCATCGGCGTGGCACGGGCTTGCCATCACTATGGCACGGGTATGCCATCAGCGTGGCACAGCTGTGCCAAGGCGATGGTAGATGTTGGCACAGTATGTGTATGAAAGACAGGTGTATAGAATGAAGGCGTAACAAACCCGTGGAGTGATTCGTTACGCTTTCTGTTTAGTTCTCGTTTACGAGTTTAAGATGCATTCTTCTTTATCCAAACGCCTCCTTCAATTGCTTCACCCATCGCTCGATTCGTTTGTCGGTTTGATCCGGTTGGTTTTCCAAATCGAGGACTAAGCCTAGTAGTTTGCCATTTTTCAAGGCTTTGGAGGCATTAAAGAAATAATCATCCGAAGAGGTCTCGCCTACTAAAGTCGCTCCACAGGAGGTGAAAGCGTCCGCCAATATGCCGACTCCATCGGCGAAATTATCCGGATAATTCGTTTGATCTCCAAGACCGAAAATAGCGACCTTCTTATTTTTAAGGTCTAAAGTGACCAGTTCCGGGATGATCTCGTCCCAATAGGTGGGAAGTTCGCCATCGAACCAAGTAGAGGTTCCTGCGATTATATGGTCGTAAGCCTCGAAATCTCTTTTCCATGCGCTTTCAATAGGGATGATATCGATCTGATCCTCCCCGAAAGCTTTTCTTATTTTATTGGCGACAAAGGTTGTTTTCTCTGTGCCCGTTCCGTAAAATAATCCTGTTTTCATTGTGATGCTTTTAAAGATTTAACGAATGTGGATCTAATAAAGCAGCAGTTCTTTTGCCGCATGATAGATGGTCTCCTCGTTGGGGAGGATGGCCCGTTCCAAGACCGGATGGAAACCAACCGGAGTGAATAGGGAACCTACCCGTTGGATCGGAGCATCCAAGTACTGGAATAGTTCCGAGCCGATGATACCGGCAATTTCCGCTCCGAAGCCAGAGAAGACCTTGTCCTCATGTACGATCAATACTTTACTGGTTTTCTTCACCGAGTTGAAGATCGCCTCTTTATCCAATGGTATCAAGGTACGAAGATCGATAACCTCCAGTTCCCAGCCTTTCTCCTTGTAAAGAAGCTCGGCTACGTTGAGGCAAAGGTGGGTCGTATTGCCATAAGTGATGATTGTCAGATCTTTTCCCGGACGGCGTATGCGGGCTTTCCCAAACGGAACCTCGAAATCCTCGGGGACAAAGGTGGAGGCTTCTACCGCGTTGTAGAGCGCTTTCGGTTCCAGATAGAGCGTAAAGCCTTTAGAACGCATACTCGTCCGCAACAGTCCGGCGGCATCATCCGCGAAAGAGGGATAAACAATCCGGGCACCGGGTAATGAGGTCAATGCGCCCTCAATGGTCTGGGAATGATAAAGCCCTCCTCCGATATAGCCTCCGGAGGCTAGGCGCAAAGTAATGTTTGGGGTAAATTGCCCGTTGCTGCGCCAATACTCATGCGTACATTCCACGTATTGCTCGACGGCCGGCCAGAAGTAATCGGCGAATTCCGCACCCTCGATCACTACATGGATCTTCGGGTCAAAGCGGCACATACCGTTCGCTGTCCCTACGATATAATCCTCGGCGATAGGGGCGTTGAAGACTCGCTCGATACCGAATTCTTGCTGCATGCCTTTGGTGATGTTGAATACGCCACCCTTTTCTTTATTGGCTACATCCTGTCCCCAGATAAACGTATCGGGGTTATGACGGAATTCGGCTTTCAACGTTTCGTTAATGGCGTTCACCATAAAAGTTTTCTCTCCTTCTGCCTGATGGATACCTTCTTTATACTTTTGAGGCTGATAAGGTTCGGGTATCACAAAGTCATAGATACTCTTGGGATCAGGATCGGGAGCAGACAAGGCCTTTCGATTAGCGGCTGATAATTCTTTCTTTGCATCAGTCTCTATTTGCAGCAATTCTTCTTCCGTCAAACGTTTATAGCGAAGCAACATCCGGCGGAATTTCATTAGCGGATCGGCATCTTTTACGTATTCCAGTTCGTTCTCATCCCGGTACAGGGTATGTTTATCCGAGTTGGAATGGGAACCGATACGAACACAGTTGGCCTGCACAATCACCGGGTTACGGATTTCCCTTGCATATT
>OGRH01001955.1_pt1 | contig 11745 bp, 9 predicted proteins | sample 1553461 | NCBI WGS metagenome assembly OGRH01 (sample SAMEA2580092, study PRJEB22360) | human gut metagenome | biome: human gut; feature: human-associated habitat; material: faeces | place: Denmark | collected 2008/2010
CCTGCAGCTATAAAAAGCGCCGTCAGCCCATAGCTGAAACGTACCAATTTCATATAGTTTCCATAGAGAAGTCCGAGAATCAGCAACAGTCCGATTCCGTTATACAGGATCGTATTACGCAGATAATTTTCCGCTCCCACCATCTCCATATGGGATAACAAGATTCCCTGCATGACAATTCCCACCAGTGTCAGTATCACCGTGATGCCAAACAACACTGTCGGAAACTTCGGCCTGTGGATCCGGTTCAATTCCCTGCCGGTCTGCAGCGGATCCCCCATCTGGCGTACCGCTTCCTGTGCGGCTGCCAGGGGTGTCATTCCCTCCCGGTGGTAGTCCTCCGTCTGTTCCTCAATGTGATTGCCAATCTCCCTGCGGATTGCGCATCTGGCATGGGGATTCTCGATCTGTTCTCCTATGGCATCCAGATAATCCCGGATGCTTCCGGCATTCCGCCAATCCGTATTCTCTTCCGCCGCCGGTTGTTCTGCCTCCTCATGCGCTGCCAGCACTACCCTTTTTTCTTCCTTTCCCATAATCAGCACCCTCTCTGAAGACTCAACACTCCGGAAACTGCAGTCTGGTATTCCTGCCATTCCTTCTTCTTTTCTTCCGCATGCTTTTTTCCTGCAGGAGTCAGCTGGTAGTATTTTCTCGTCTTGCCGGAAGTATTGTCCTCGTAAGACACCACATCTCCACGGCTCTCCAGCGAGTGCAGCAGAGGATACAGTGTCCCGGCCTTTAGTTCGAAGACATTGTTAGATCTCTCTCGCAGTGCCTCAATCATCTCATAGCCATACATGTCCTTGGTCTCCAATAGACGCAGGATCATCATTGCCATACTTCCCTGTACCAGATTCCTATCGATTGCCATATGTATACGCTCCTCTCTATATGGGCTTTCTACACACAATATATATCGTCAGTCTATATATGCCAAGGAAATTATTCTCACTTCTCTTTTGTGCTTTCTTTCGCACGGTATCGTATGCTATACTGTTCCCAGATATTTTCTTGATCATTTCTACAAAACCCAACATTATATAAAATAAAGGAGGTATACAATGAAAAAAATATGGATCGTCGGTTCCCTCGGTCACATGGGGCAGGCGTTGATCAGGTTGTTAGACATGATGGAATATGAATTATACGAGACCGACAAGGATGAGCTGGATATCACGGATGAACATGCAGTTTCCCTGTTCATGCACCGGAATCGTCCCGATGTCGTCATCAACTGTGCAGGATATCATCCTTCCGCCGGTGCAGCGCAGTCGGAGACAGATATGGCTTACAAGGTAAACGCCGTAGGTGCGAGAAATCTGGCGCAGTCTGCGGAGAGCATTCAGGCAAAGCTCATCCAGATTTCTACGGATGATGTATTTTCCAGCGCATCCGACACACCCTATAATGAGTTCGATGATGTAAATCCTGTGGGCTTGTTTGCGAAATCCAAATATGCCGGAGAGAAATTCGTCATCCAGCTGATGACCCGCTATGTCATTATCCGCAGTTCCTGGATCTACGGCATCGGCAAAGACTTTTTGAATGAAGGACTCGAAGCTGCCGCGGACCCTCAGGTATCCACAATGGAATTGCTAAACAACGACCGTGCGGTACCTACCTCCGCCGCAGAGCTTGCACGCGTGGTAAAATTCTTCATCGACAACGATCATTACGGCATCTATCACGCCGTATGCAGTGGCGGTTCCTGCACACGCCTGGAATTTGCGAAAGAGATCCTGCGTCTTGCCGGAAAAGAGGACCGGCTTACCGTCACAGTAAAAGACGGCACCCCGGAGAAATATTCCGTACTGGATAATATGATGCTGCGTCTCACCGGCATCGAAGAACCCAGTGGCTGGAGAGAGACACTGGCTTCCTACATGAAAGAAACCGGAGGACTGGAATAGTGGAAAAACACAAAGAAGAAAAGAAAAAACTCGGTTTGTCCACCAAAATCTTTATCGCCCTGTTAACCGGTGCGGTATGTGGTGTACTGATCCATTATTATATGCCGGAAGGGTACTTCAGAGATACGATTCTGATCAACGGTATTCTCTATGTACTGGGAAATGGTTTTATCCGCCTGATGCAGATCCTGGTGGTCCCTCTGGTATTCTGCTCCCTGGTCTGCGGCGCAATGGCCATCGGTGATACGAAAACGTTGGGAACTGTGGGTGTGAAAACGATCCTGTTCTATCTGTGCACCACTGCCTTGGCGATCTGCGTGGCACTGGGTATTGCCAGTCTGATCAATCCCGGCGTTGGCTTAAATATTGCGTTGCCGGAGGATGCCACCGAAGTCGCAACCACCCAGGTAGATTTTGCGGAGACGTTGTTGAATATTATTCCGAAAAATATTTTTACCTCTCTGTCCGCCGGAGATATGCTGCCAATCATCTTCTTTGCTTTATTTGTTGGCATTCTTCTGGCTGCCATGGGCAACCGGGTCTCCACTGTGGCGAACTTTTTCAGTCAGTTCAATGACATTATGATGGAAATGACGATTGCAGTCATGAAAGCTGCCCCTGTCGGTGTCTTCTGCCTGATCGCCAAGACCTTCGCAGGTATCGGCTTCGACGCTTTTGTGCCTATGCTGAAATATATGGGAAGCGTCATTCTGGCGCTGGCAGTACAGTGTTTCGTGGTATATCAGGTCATGCTGTTTGTGTTCACCCGGTTGAATCCTTTTAAGTTCATTAAAAAGTTCTTCCCAGTTATGACCTTTGCGTTCTCCACTTCCACCAGTAATGCGACGATCCCTCTGTCTATCGACACTCTGTATAAAAAAATCGGTGTCTCCAAACAGATTTCGTCCTTTACGATTCCTCTGGGTGCCACCATTAACATGGACGGTACTTCCATTATGCAGGGCGTAGCAGTTGTTTTCATAGCACAGGCTTACGGTATTCCTCTGACCCCGGCTGCCATTGCTACTGTCATTGCCACCGCGACGATCGCCTCCATCGGTACTGCCGGTGTCCCCAGTGTCGGTCTGGTCACCTTGTCCATGGTACTGACCTCCGTGGGACTGCCTACCGAAGGCATTGCACTGATCATGGGTATCGACCGTATCCTGGATATGCTGCGTACCGCTGTCAATATCACCGGTGATGCCGTATGTACCACTATCGTGGCTAAGCAGCAGGGTGCCTTTAATGAGAATACTTTCCGGGCAGATAACTGATCACCTGTTTACAGCTTTCCAGATGGCTGTCACCGTATAAAAAAAGAGTGAAACATTCTGTCTTGTGCTCAAGTGCACCGTCAGAAGTTTCACTTTTTTATAGCTCGCAGCTATTCTATTTCAGTTTATTGAGTTTTGCCCGGTTGGCAATAACGATCAGCCGCATATCCTGTGTCAGAGGTTCTTCCGGATCGATATTGGTATTTACATTTTTTCCTTCGATGATCGCCACCACGTTAATGGAATATTTTTTCCGCAGATTCAGCTCGATCAGGTTCTTCCCGATCCACTGCTGTTTGACTTCCATTTCCACCATAGACACATCCTGGGACAATTCGATAATGTCCATGAAACCGGAGCTTAACAGATTTTTGGCCAGGTGGATCCCTGACTCACTCTCGGGGAATACTACACGGTCTGCTCCTACTTTCGTAAGGATCTTGCAGTTTATCTCAGTGGCGCATTTGGCGATAACGGTCTTTACGCCCAGTTCTTTACACAGCATGGTTGCCATAACACTGGCTTCCAGATGATTTGCCATGGTCACAATGACCACATCAATATTCGCAATACCGATCTGTCTCAACGCTTCCGGATCTGTAACATCTGCACATTTACAGTATGGAATCTCTGAGATTGCCGCATTGACAACTGCCTCTCTATTGTCTACCGCCACCACCTCTGCGCCGTTCTCTGCCAACTCCTTCGCCACACTTCTTCCATATCTTCCAAGTCCAAATACTGCATAGGTCTGATTGATTCCCATAGTCTCTTCCTTCCTGTTGCTTCGATCTGCTTTATCCGACGCTGATCTCTTCTGTCGGGTTCTTCACAATATTTTTGTTCTTTTTCTGCGTGCTGAATGCCACTACCAGAGATATGGGGCCGACTCTTCCCAGATACATGGTCACGATAATAATCAGTTTTCCCCAAAGATTCAGCATGGAAGTCAGGTTCCTGCTTAATCCCACAGTAGCTGTGGCACTCACTGTTTCATACACAATATCTATCACATCCGCATCTGTCACTGCAGATAAAAGAATTGTGGACAACGACGCAATGATAAAAAACATACCTACAACCGCTACCGATTTATTCACCGCCTGCTTCGGAATATTTCTCCCAAAAAGCTCCGCATCCTCCTTATTACCTATAGTGGCAAACATAGATACCAGCAGCACTGCGATCGTAACTGTCTTCATTCCTGCGGTTCCCACCGGAGAGCCGCCGATCAGCATCAAAAGCACCGAAATGATCGCAGAGGTATTGGTCAGATCCTCTTGTGGAATTGTGGCAAAACCTGCGGTTCGCGTAGTTACTGCCTGGAACAGGGATGCCCAGATCCGTTGCGGCACCGTGTAATCCTGCATCGTCAGAGGATTATTGTATTCAAAAATATAAAATGCCGCCGCTCCCACTACAATAAGTATTCCTGTCACCGTGAGTGCTATTTTACTGTGCAGTGTCAGCAGTCGGAAACATTTCAGCTTCTGGCTCCGGATATTTTTCAAAACCCGCAGTACATCCCACCAGACGATATAGCCCAAACCTCCCAATATGATCAACAGCATCGTGACCAGATTGACCATGGGCTGAAATACATAGCCGCACAGACTGTCTTCCGCCATAATATCCATTCCGGCGTTGCAGAAGGCAGATACGGCATTAAAAATCGAAATCCATATGCCTCTGAGTCCGTATCCCGGCACAAATACTGTCATGTACAAAAGAGCTCCGCATCCCTCCACCACCAGAGTACCTATGAGAACCTTGCGGAGGAATTTCACGATTCCGGAGATATTATTCAGATTAAATACATCCTGCAGCATCCACCGGTTACCCAGTCCCAGTCGTCTGTGCAGTCCCATCATCACACCGTACATGACCGTAATGACTCCCAGACCTCCCAACTGGATCAGAAACAGGATCACGATCTGTCCCCAGACGCTCCAGGTGGAATATGTGGGAACCGTCACCAGACCGGTCACACATATGGATGTGGTAGCCGTAAATAAAGCATCTATATAAGGAACCGCTTCTCCGGTAGCTGAACTGATGGGTAATGCCAGCAGGAAGCTACCCACTAATATGGCACACAGAAAGCTAAGCATGATCTTCTGTGTCGTAGACAACTGTATTATTTTTTTACTGTTCATAACACACTCCATTCCGCCGATGCTTTATCTCATCAGTGGAATCGCTAATCAAATTTCACGGGTGCAATCCGCAATGTTATGATTATAACACACTTTTAGATAAAAAACTCCTATTGGAGACAGTTTGTTGCCGAATCCATCATAGGAGTTCTCTTCTGATCTTATTTTTCTTCTTTTATACTTTAAATCGGTAGCCCACACCCCAGATGGTCTCGATATACTGAGGTTTTGCAGTATCTTTTTCAATCTTCTCACGGATCTTCTTGATGTGCACGGTAACGGTGGCAATATCACCGATAGAATCCATATCCCAGATCTCACGGAACAATTCTTCTTGGGTAAATGCATGGTGCGGATGCTCCGCCAGGAACGTCAGCAGATCAAACTCTTTGGTCGTAAACGTCTTCTCCACCCCGTCCACATAGACACGTCTGGCAGTCTTATCAATACGGATACCACGGATCTCCACGATATCATTCTGCTGCTTCTGGTTGGTTCCCACCAGTCTCTCATAACGGGCCATGTGCGCCTTCACGCGGGCTACCAGTTCACTGGGGCTGAAAGGTTTGGTCATATAGTCATCCGCACCCAGCCCTAAGCCGCGGATCTTATCAATGTCGTCCTTCTTCGCAGATACCATGAGAATGGGAATATTTTTCTCCTCGCGGATCTTCTTACATACTTCGAAGCCGTCCATGCCGGGCAGCATCAGGTCCAGAATGATCAGATCATAATCGCCTGCCAGAGCGGTCTTCAGTCCCTCATCTCCGGTATTGCAGATATCTACCTTGAAATCACTGAGCTCCAGATAATCCTTCTCAAGATCTGCAATTGCTACTTCATCTTCAATAATTAAAATCTTACTCATTATTTATCCTCCATTTACAGAATGTCCTTGTATTATCGATTATCATGCCATTTCTGTTTCATTCCCTTATTCATTACTTGGTTCCACCCGGCTGCAGTTCAATGTATTTTCTCAGGACAAAATGCATACAGGTGCCTTCACCCTCTTTGGCTGTTGCCCATACATAGCCGCCGTGATCCTCGATGATCTTCTTCACAATAGAAAGTCCGATGCCGCTGCCGCCCTGGGCGGAATTGCGGGAAGCATCCGTGCGGTAGAACCGCTCAAAGATCTTCTGCAGATCCTTCTGCGCGATTCCCTTGCCGTTGTCCTCGATCTCTACCCGGATAGCATCCACTTCGTCGAGAATACGGATATCAATGTGCCCATTGGGCTTATCCATATATTTTACGCTGTTACTGATAATATTATTGATGACCTTCTTCATCTGCTCCGGATCCGCGATGACCACGGTATCGGGAGATACCAGATTCGAATAGTTCAGCTTGATACCCCGCTGCTCCAGATCCAGTCCGACTTCTTCCACACAGTCGCCGAAATAATCCGCCACGTTGATCCGGTGGAAATTGTACGGGATCCGGTTATTATCAATTCCGGAATAAGTGGTCAGCTCGTTGATCAGACGATCCATATCAATGGCTTTATTGTAGATGGTCTTGATGTATTTATCCATCTTCTCCGGCGTATCTGCCACACCGTCCATGATTCCTTCCACATAACCCTTAATGGCTGTGATAGGGGTCTTCAGATCATGGGAAATATTGCTGACCAGCTCTTTGTTCTGCTTCTCATGCTGGGTGTTCTCTTCCGTGGATTCCTTCAGCCGTAAACGCATGTCCTCATAATTGCGGTAGAGATCACCGATCTCACCCTTGGCATCCGTCTCCAGAACATAATCAAAGTTGCCTTCCTTGATCTTGCGCATTGCCACGTTCAACTCATTGATGGGCTCAAATACGCCCTTGTGGATCCACTGGGTCAGCATCAGGCTGGTGAAGATCAGGATCACTATGATAGCCACGAACATATCGATCAGCAGATGTCTCGAGATCAGCGAATTGACCTTCGTGACGATAAATACGCTGCCCGGTGTTCCATCCCGGAAGGTGAAATCAATCTGTTTTACATACTTCTCCAGTTCATTGTAGAAATATCCGCTGTCATCCGACAGATTCTCGTCACCATAGGCAGGCAGTTTTTCAAAAATCTTCTGTGCGGCATCTTTATTGCCGGCATAATACATCTTATCACCTTTTCTTACAATAATGTAAGTAGACTTCCGCGATACCTCCTCATTGATATGATCCAGATATTCTTTATCTTCCAGCCTGCTGCTGTCTTCCTTCACCTGGTCCAGCAGCACATAATACGCCTGATCCGTGGTGTTGGTGAATTCCCTGAAATTCTCCGACATCATGGAATAATCAATATCCGTCAGGCTGAAACCCTGAGAGTAATTCATCAGGTAAATGGCAATCATCACAAACGCCATGATCGTCAGCAACAGCGGAAGTAATATAATACTTATAAATGTTACACGAAGTCTGGTTTTAAATTTCATATTACTCTTGCCTTTCAGCAACCTGCAAACTTTCCGTGACTTTAGTACACTGTGTAGCACAAGTTTGCGCGTGTTTTATACTTTACTTTCGCTCATTATAGCATGATTCCTACCTTCTGTGTATAAAGGAAGCAAGAATATCATTAAAAAAATATAAACAAAATTTTTTCATTTTTCTGTTGACATTATTCTCGCATCATGTATAATAAGCTTATAAGAAACAGTAATCATTACTATTATTGAGAAAGGGGCTTATCATGGCACTGAAACGAAGCAGACAACGGGAAATGATCAAATCCTTTCTCATGGGACGCAAGGATCATCCTACCGCTGATGTGATCTATTCTAATCTGAAGCAGCAGGATCCGAACTTAAGTCTCGGTACCGTCTACCGTAATCTGACTCTGTTGTCGGACATGGGAGAGATTTTACGACTCCGGGTCGGTGACGGTGTTGACCATTTTGATGCCGATACTTCCGAACATTATCATTTTGTGTGTACGGAATGCGGAAGCGTCATTGATCTGGACATGGATAGTATTGATTCCATCATGGAGGCCGCCGGAGAGAGATTTGACGGCCAGATCCGGGGACATGTCACTTATTTCTACGGCTCTTGTCCCGCCTGCACCAGGGTTGCTACGGAGTCCTAGTTTTCTGAATGAAAACTGGCTTCGTTCCATAATATATTTGTGCTTATAAAGCACACGCAAAAAGAGAAAACTAAAACAAAACATTTCATTAGAGAAAAGGAGAAAAAATTATGGCAAAGTATGTATGTCAGGTATGTGGTTATGTTTATGAAGGTGATGCGGCTCCCGCAGAGTGCCCCATCTGTCACGCTCCCGCTTCCAAGTTCACCAAGCAGGAGGAAGGCAAGACCTGGGCTGCTGAGCATGTAGTAGGTGTAGCAAAGGGTGCTCCCGAGGATATCATTGCTGATCTGCGTGCGAACTTCCAGGGTGAATGCTCTGAGGTTGGTATGTATCTGGCAATGGCAAGAGTAGCTCACAGAGAAGGTTATCCCGAGATCGGTCTGTACTGGGAGAAGGCTGCTTACGAAGAAGCTGAGCACGCTGCAAAATTCGCTGAGCTGTTAGGTGAAGTCGTAACCGATTCCACCAAGAAGAATCTGGAGATGAGAGTAGATGCCGAGAACGGTGCTACCGCAGGTAAGTTTGATCTGGCTAAGAGAGCCAAGGCTCTGAACCTGGATGCAATCCATGATACCGTTCATGAGATGGCTCGTGATGAGGCAAGACATGGCAAGGCATTTGAGGGTCTGTTAAAGAGATACTTTGGCTAAGCTACAAGCCATGCAAGGATAAAATAAAAAGTCACTGGGAGGACATTTATGTACTTCCAGTGACTTTTTATTTTAGATTTATACGGCGACAGCCCTTATACGGTTCCGGAGATCACCAGCGTGCTGACGCCGGGGTTGATCCCCCACGCTCCCGTAACGGGATCCTGGGTGTAAGTCGCTGCGGGTACGGTAATACCTCCTGCAGTTCCGGTAAATAATCCGGTAGTCGTATCATACGTATAGTTTGTTCCCTCTGCCCATGCAGTTCCATTAAAATTCACAGTCAGATTCTCCAATACGGGATTAAAGGTATCTGTGATCACGACACCGGTAGCTGCATCTGCTGCCGTATTCCCCAGATTCTGTATCAGGAACGTATACGTCAATGTTCCATTCTCTGTCACGGGTACGGGACTGACGGACTTTGTGATCGTAAGAAGCGGTCCGCTTACCGCATTTACTGTCTCGTTCACAGTAACAGGAGTGACCCCTGCCCCGGCAATCGTCGCCGTATTCGTAATGGAAGCCTCTGCTGCCAGCGGTGCATAAGAGTTCACCTCAGCCTCATAGGTAAGTGTCACATTACCTCCCGCAGGCACGGTAATTCCCGTGATTGTCAGAGGAGGGCCTGCCGTTACAGCCGGTGTTGCCTGTAAAATTCCGTTTGCATAGTATTTTACGGTCCCCGGAATATACGTCAGAGGTGTCAGTTCTCTGGTATTAAACAAATCCTCTCCCAGATTATCCGTTACTGTAATTCCATTAAATGCTGTAGTGCCTGAGTTCACAATGCTGATCACATACGTCACATTTTCATTCTGCCCGTAGGTATCCCGCACTGCTGTCTTGGTTGCAGACAATACCTCCGTGATCTCACCCACTGCTATATTGGAGTTTGTAATCTCATTTCCATAGCGAAGCTGTGCCTGGTTCGTAAATCTAGCCATATATTTTTGTATCCTTTCATTGTATTTGGATTTACTATAATATATGACTGTTTTTAAGAAAGTTGACGGATTCTGTCACCGCATTTCTTGACTTTCCTCTTCCACCTCCGTATGATGGAATCACAGGCATTCACTGGCGCTGCTCCAAAAAACATCGAGGATTCAACATGAAGAAAAAAGTATTTAACATCATCCAGATCGGTGACAAAAGTAACCGTCTGAGCCGGCTCTTTGATATTTTTATTGCTATCGTTATCTGTGCAAATATTCTGGTGACTTTTCTGCAAACCTTTGATGAGCTTGCTTTTTTATTTCCAGCATTTCACGTGATCGAGGTTATCACTATTCTGATCTTCTGTGTGGAATATATTCTGCGGATCTGGACTGCGGACTATCTATATCCTGATAAAAACGAGTTCCGCTCCCGGCTGCGGTTTCTGATCTCCTTCGACGGCATTATCGACCTGCTGACAATTTTACCCTTTTTCTTCCTGTCCGGTATGGTCATCTTCCGGATGCTGCGGGTGGCAAGGATCTTCCATCTGTTCCGCCTGAATGCCCGATATGATTCTTTCAATGTCATCACTACGGTATTGTATGAAAAACGCAATCAGATCATTTCCTCCGTGTTCATCGTACTGATCCTGATGCTCGCCAGCAGTCTGTGCATGTACAGCGTGGAGCATGATTCCCAGCCGGAAGTATTCCGCAATGCCTTCAGCGGTATCTGGTGGAGCATGTCAACGCTGCTCACCGTAGGCTACGGAGACATCTATCCCATCACCACGCTTGGCCGGATCATGGCAATCTGTATCGCCTATCTCGGTGTCGGTGCTGTGGCTATCCCCACCGGTATCATCAGTGCCGGTTTCGTGGAACAGTACCAGCGCAAAAGCAGTCTCTCTAATATTAAAGAAGCAGATATTCATGAGATCGCCGAGATCTTTGTAGATAAACGCTTTGCGGGCAAATCCGTGGAAGAAATGGAAGAGGCAGAACAGGTCACGATCTTCCTCATTCTGCGGGAGGATCTGTCCATTCTGCCTCAAAAAGATACGATGTTGAAATTAAATGACATCATTGTCATTCGTGGGGAGCATTCCTAATCTGCTTCCGTCGCTGCAGTTTCCGTTTCCACAGTCTCCACAGATTCCGTGGTTTCTGTCTCTGCAGTTTCTGTTTCTGCAGTCTCCGTCGCTTCGGTACTTTCTGTTTCTTCGGTAGTCTCCTCCACCAGATCATCCAGTGTATAATTGAAGCCTGTCACCACGTTGGTGGCCACGACATACACTTTCATTTCAGAGGGAAATGCGACGTAATACTGGCTGGTCATGGAATTCAGATTACCGACATTAATGATCACGCTGCGATCTGCAGTCTCGTACTGAATGGTACGCTCCGGATCCGCCAGTCCGTACTGTGACATATCCGTCACATTTTCAATCACCTGATCTGCCTTTAACGGTGCCACCTTCAGGATCATAGCCTTGATACGCTCCTGGTTCAGATTAAGGGAATGATCGTCCGTATAGTACCATGTTTCATCCTTTTTTTCAAAGGCATAGGTCTCTCCCTCATATACATAGCGGAAGCTGGTAATATCATCGGAGTTCACATCCAACACCGTCTCCTGTGTATCCTCAGTGGTGGAAGTCGCAGACGATGCATTTTTATTATACTGGCGGATGCCCAGGAATGCTGCTGCCAGCACCACCAG
>OGRH01001967.1_pt1 | contig 11695 bp, 10 predicted proteins | sample 1553461 | NCBI WGS metagenome assembly OGRH01 (sample SAMEA2580092, study PRJEB22360) | human gut metagenome | biome: human gut; feature: human-associated habitat; material: faeces | place: Denmark | collected 2008/2010
TAGATTCTGTGTTATTTTATAAGATGAAATACACTGATCCATCTTAAAATCTGGAACTTTTCTTTTTATATTTTGTTCCATCATATCCATCATACGAAAATATTTTTGTCTTTTATCTTTCTGCATGATCAACAGCAATAAAAGATAATCTTCATATTTCATTCCCTGCTTTGCTGGTTTCTGTTTGCAATTTAATGTTGCCAGTCCTGAAAATGACAATTGCCAGTCTGAAACAGTTTTTACGATCGGCACCTTTTTACCTTCTGCAAGATTCCTCACATCAATTACAGATTCTCCATAAGCTAATGCAATAAGCAGAAGATTCTTGGCAACTGCAACAACTGGGGGAAATCCAGTAATACCAAGAACAGAAGCTGCAAGCAGTGTAGCTTCTTTCTCCTTTACAGGATCTTGATACACACAAGCTGCATTCGTTAAAAATCTAAGTGCGATCATCTTCCAGAACACTGCCCCAAGATTTTCTTTTTCTGAATCTTTTCCAGCGATTAGATATTCTATCTCATATTTTGTCCCTTCTTTTTTTGATGTATCTGTTAGACAATGAAAATATTTTTGTGCATAAAATATAACCGGTAATTCGCTTGTAAATGAATCCGCTGACGATGTTTCTTTTAACTTGTCCATCTCTTTTTCCATCGTTTTTCGGTTCATAAAATCCCATATTTTCTGCTTTGTTGTATCCTTTTTGCCATAAACAATATCAATTGGAAGATCTGATACTTTTTTCTTTCCCATAACTAATGAGACGGATCCTTCTTTTAATAATTTCATAAAACCTTTTCTTGGATCTTTTTTTGCAGATGGCTTTATTTGTTCATTGTCTTTTTTATCTGATTTCTTGGTATTTTCTCTGTCCTCCTGCTGCTTTTGTGCTTCTTTTTCATCCTTACTGATCTGTCCTTTGATATCTGTGATTTGCTTTTGAAGATCCGTGCTTGTCCTTATATTATTTGTCCACGTCTTCAAAAGATCACTTCCTATCTCATACTTCATCTGCTGCCTGATCTGGTACTTTAAAACTTCCCCCTTTTGTGCTGTCAGATTCACTTCATCGGATAATTTTGTATTTCCTGTCTGAAACAAAAATGAATCTTCGGAATTATCAAGACTTTCTTTCATCCGATCAGCAAAATCAGTCTCTAATTTCTTTTTGTATCTTGGATCCATAGCATAAATATGATACATATCTGCAAGTTCCTTCTGGTAATTTCCCTTTGTATGAGAAAATCCAGACATATAAACAGCCATTGCTTTTCCCTTCGCTGTATATATATAAATACCCTCTGCGCACACACTGATCAAAAGCAGAAATATAAGAAACAACATTGCCAAAAATGCACTCATACTGCCACGTTCATCCCTGATCATTTTATTTTTCCTGTTTTGGAGGTGATCGTCTTGAAAATATTATTTACTACCTTTGTGATCTGTGTCTGAAAGATGATAACCAAACCGATCAAAACTACAATGATCAAAATCACTTCCACAACACCCATTCCTGATTCATCTTTTGCAAAATGCCTAAAAAAATTTCTCATATGTACCGCCTCCCTCATATTTTATGAAAATTGTGACAACGCTGGAAACATCAGTAATATTAATATGACCACCAACATGATCATCATCGGAGCAAGAAGTTTTGTACTCGCTTCTTCGCCTTTTCTTTTTGCCTGTTCCTTTCTTTGAAAAAATGCTTCTTCTTCCTCTTCTTTTAATCTGAAAAACAGATCTGTGGATCCTCTTGTAATACTTTGTACAAGAAGAACAGAAAGCTTCTGATAAGAAGGGACCCCAATCTTTTGTCCCATATCGGCAAACGCTTTCGTCTGAGGAACTCCAAATGAAATCTCCCTGCATGTTTTTTTCATCTGTTCATATACAAAAATCTTTCCTTTATTCCCTCTCATTTGTTCTTTCTCATACTCCGCAGTCACAGCTTCAAGTGCAGATGTCACACTCATTCCTGTTCCAAGAAACAACATCAATTGTGTAATGATCTGAGGATACTCCTGTACAGACTGATCTCTGGTCTGAAGCTTTTGTTCCTTATACTTTTCATTCTCGTGGTACCAAAGAAACACAATTACTACAATTCCAAGAAATAATATTGCAGGAATCTGACTTTCATTATCCGCAGGCAAAAGCCTTCCCTGCCGGATCACATCTGGAAGATAAAACTGCTCCTTTGTAATATATTTTTCTTCCAATTTCTTAAGATCTGCAATAATCTTTTGTTTCTCTGATACTCTCTTTCCTGAATTTCCAGGAACCACACACACTGGTATCTTCAAGATTCGTACCTCTCCCTGACATTCCATTCTGGCATTAAGATTTACAATATAATCTTTTTTTACATTTTTCGAAAATACATTACCTTCTTCATCGATAACTGCCGGATCATCACTCTGCCATTGCACCGTGATGTTTTCACCCTGTATCTTCGATGGCATTTCCAGATGTTTTGATACTTCATTAATTGATTTATTTTTTGCCACAAGGTGTTCTTTTAAGTATTTTTCACCTCTGTCTAATGCATCCGTGATCTGGCTTTTTGTATAACCTTTCGGTCGGATTGTCAATGAGTAAATATCATCGTCCTTTTTTGTTTTGATACGAATCTGTTTCTCTGTAGTTTCCCCTCCCGTCTCATCTCTTGTGATCAGAATTCTCCTGTCCTGACTCAAATACATTACTATTGTCAGAAGGAGTATCATAAGAAAAATTGCTGTCGCTACCACAACGATCTTTACCTGTTCATACAGACTTTCCATTACTTTTTCTTCTAATTGTTTCTTTGTCCCTGTAAAACACGCTTCAATCTCTGTTTTTCTTCTTTCTCTTATTTCTTTTGGAAGTCTTTCCGCTATATATCTGATCCATCTAAACTTCAATTTCAATCACCCTCTCTGCCCATGAATCTGCAATCCACAGACAAATCAAAGAAATCGTTACAACGCTCATTCCTGCAAAGCTTTTATACAGTATGTCAAAATATCCAGGATTTGCTGTCCTTACATAGAAGAGAATAAAGTAAGGCATCATCGTCATGATCCTTTTTTCCATTTGCTTTGCCGCTATCATTGTTTCAATTTCTTCTTTTATCTGAATTGTCTGGCTTAAATGTTCTATCGTATTCGTTGTAATCTCAATCAGGTTTCCACCACTTCTTTTGGCAATCGATACAATCTGTGCAAACTGATATAATTCTTCTAAATCTACTTGTTCTGCCATATCAAGAAACAACTTGTCCACAGGTTCATTTATTTTTAAATGATTTATCAACAAATGCAGTTCTTTTGCCAACATACTGTTCTCCTGATACATTAAAAGATCATTCTTTGCTGTCTTTAATGAATTCTCAATCGAATACCCTGCAGATAAACTGTTTCCGATCGACAACATCATTTCTCGAAATTCTTTCCGCAAAATTTCTTTCTTTTTATATTCTCGCCTTGTTCTCTGCCGCCTCATCCATAAAAACAGAAATGGACTTAAGAAGATCATACATACGATACGGTTATAAAACAGCCATGTGATCATTCCAATATAAAGGATTCCCGTGATCAGATCTTTTTTTTCATTCTTCCATAGGCTGATCTCTTGCTTTAAAATACTCCATAAGTTTCTGATATGTTTCATATTGGCCATACTCCTTTAATTTTCTTCTATTGACCAGTTCTCCCTTCATCTGCATCTGATCTTCATCATCAAGTTCAAACAATTGATGAACCGCTATCTGTCCTGTTGTCATTCCCGTAATTTCTGAAATCTCCAGTAATCTTCGACTTCCATCATAGCTTCTTCCAAGATGAATGATCACATCAATTGCTGAGGCCATCTGCCCCCTGATCGCTTCAACTGGCATATCAACTCCCATTAAAACCATCGTTTCGATTCGCTTCAACATATCTTTACTGCTGTTTGCATGCCCTGTTGAAATACTTCCATCATGTCCTGTATTCATAGCATTTAACATCGACAATGCTTCTTCTGCACGAACTTCTCCAACAATGATCCGATCAGGTCTTGAACGCAAAGCCGCTTTTATCAGCTCATTCATATCAACTTTATTCTCACCTGCTGCATTGGCATTTCTCATCTCAAGGCGTACCAGATTTTCAATACCATTGAGTTTTAATTCTGCAGAATCTTCAATGGTTATGATTCGTTCCCCTTTGGGTATACAGTTAGACATTCCATTTAATAATGTTGTCTTCCCACTTCCTGTCCCTCCCGATATAAAAATGTTGTATCTCGCCTTCACAAGTATTTTCAAAAATTGTGCAATTTCTTCTGAAAATGCTTCTCTCTCACATAGCCATTCAAGTGTCATCGGTTCTTTGGCAAACTTTCGGATTGTCATCGTGGCACCGTCAATAGAGATCGGTGGTAAAATAATATTTACCCTTGAACCATCTTCTAATCTCGCATCAACAATCGGATTTTTCTCATTTACCATACGATTTGCTCCTGATGCCACCTGTTGGATCACCTGATACAGCTTCTCTGCATCTGAAAAATGTCCCGGATACCGATGCAGTTTTCCATACTGCTCAATAAAAATATTTTCAGATCCATTAATCATAATCTCTGTAATCGTATCATCTTCCAAAAGATCCTGTAGAATATCAAGTTTGCGAAGTGCATAAAAAACTTCCTGCTTCAGACGGATCTTATCAGATAAAAGCATCGGATAATCTTTTGAAACTTTCACAATCTCCTGCTGTATCACTTCTTTCAAATAATCATCTGAAATTTCTTGCGAAAAATTAAGTCTTTCCATCACTCTTTGCTTCAGTAATTCTTTCAAGGCCACTGCTCCCTTCTCCACTTATTCTGCCAACTTTCAAGCATTGCTTCTTCCCAGCTCGTCTGTATCCATATTCCATGTTTTCTCATTTGCTTTTTAAATCGTTGATATTCAAATGAATTCAGATCTTCTCTTATTAATGGAAGAAATATCCTGTCAAACAATCCAAAAAATCTCAGTTCTGGAGGTGATGCAATTCCAATATCAAAGATAATCTTTATCCCTGCTTGTCTTAATTTCTCAAAGAACCATTCATAATCCTGCATTGTTAATTCCCTGTAATCCAGATAACATGCAGCTCCCGCAAATCCCATACAACCGCCAAGATCCTTCTGATGATTCAAGAAATATTCAATAATATCTTCCTTATGTTCTTTGATATAAAATAACAAAAGCTCTCCACTCTCATCTTCTTCAAAATGTCCATATGGCTGCATTCCAAAATAAATCCACCCATTCGTAGCTGACATCTCTCTCGCAAATGTTGATACTTCTGGTCTTGGAACAGGCGAATAAACACCAAAAATCTTTTCATCATCCAGTTGTGGACTAACATTTAAACAGTGATAGATCCCTGCCGCTATTTCTTTCCCGCTCTGACAGTACATTCCACCCATAGAATCATTAACTCCGATCCTGCACACTGGTGAGCTTCCATGATAATCTGTCTCTTCTGCCAAAACCAGACATTCAAAATCTCCTTCTTCTTCCTGTCTGAAAAAAGCATCTTCATCTGATATAAAAGATGCTGTCATTGGAAAATCCTTCTGGTGATTTAAATATTCCATCAATCGTTTCCCATACTGATAGTCTTTATGATAGATACCAATTGAAATATCTCTCATACCACACCTCCTGACAGATATATGATATACGCTGCCAAAATTCCAAATGAAAAATGTATGATTCCCCCTTGCATGGAATCTTGTTCACCTGTCTCATATACCAATAATCTTTTGTTCTTTATACATCGTGTTATATATTGAAATAATCGAATAAATCGTAGATGGAAGTTCTTCCTCTTCCACAAGAAACCTACGGCATAAATACCGTTACATATAAATGATAAAATTAGAAACTGGGGCATTCCCCACCCTATAGAAATTCCGCATACCATAAGCAGTTTCACGTCTCCACCGCCAAGGCATCCAATATAAAATAATAATCCACAGCTGGCAAATACGATCAACACACCTGCTGTAATATCCATCACCTTCATTCCGCAGATTCCAGCCAGAATCAAAGTAATACAAGCTCCTATTCCATTCAGCCAGTTCGGGATCTGAAAGTCTCTGTAATCATAAATTACTGCAAGGATTATAAATAATAGAATCCATATCTTCATCTTTCCTCCTTCCTTTATGTTCCATTATTTTACATCTATTTACAGTATTTGTCTAGTATTTTTTCTATTATTTTACATAAATACAAAATCCAGTATTTTACTAGCGCACTTTACATCACATTATTACTGCAATAAAAACACCGCTGCCGCATACAACGCAATAATTCCTGGAAGCCCCAACAGTGCACCTGTTCCAATGGACAAGATATTAAGATTGACTGGTGCTGTGATTCCTTTCCGCATACAAACAATGCTGATTCCATATACGATCATCGCACAAAAAGCTCCCCGCAGCAAAAGCACCAGCAAATATGCCGGTTTCCTTACAATTCCGATCATCAGACAGATCATACATCCCGCTGCCACTATGTAAAAGATCATTTCATTTTGTCCCATAAAAAAATCCCTCCCTACATAATCTTATGTTATGTAAAGAGGGATATTCTTTTAATTTAGTTTCCAAACAAATTTCCAATCCATTTAACAACAGATCTGAAAAATGCTGCAATCTTTTCTAAAATTCCACTATTATTTAATTTATCATATAAGTCTTTTGCCTGTTCTTTTAACTGTGAAACATTCAGGTCTAGATCAGAAATCTTATCCATCAGATTCTGAATTTTCTCTTTATCTGCATCAGAAAGACTGATATTTAAATCATTCGCAGATTCTTCAATTGCCTGCTTGATCTCTGATGGAGAAGAAAGATTATCTTCTGCTACTTTCTGTTTTACATCCGCGATCAATTTCTCTGCATCATCAGAACCAATATTCTCTGCAACTTCTCCTGTTGTGATCAGCTCATCTGTCGCTGCATCCTTGCTCTTTTCAGAAATCTTCTTTCCTGTCATTTCCTCATAAGCTTTCATAACACCAACTAGTGCTGCAGTTCCAGAAATCTTAAATGGTCCAGCTACTTTTACATCAGCATTCTTGATTCCTGCTGTGATCAAGGCGTTACGATACATTCCAGATGTACAATAAGAAATATTCTGTGTTGTAACATTCACACCATTTCCATCATCTTTCTGTTCCACAGTGACAGAGGACAATGCTCTTGTTCCGATCACACTCTTTGACAGATAGCTGTCTAAATATTCATGTTCATCTTTATTTGTTACTGTAATAACCTTATAATCACTATTGTCATCCAGATTCAGAAGTTCTAATACTTTCTTCTTCTGGGAAGCTGTCAAGTCAGCTCCAAGTGCCAGATATTTCTGATCCACACTATCTGCTTTGACTGTCACTGATGATAATGCCATCGCAATACAAAGTCCTGCTGCAAGAAACTTGCCAAAAATCTTTCTCATAATCATTCCTCCTTATTATCGTTACCACCCATATCGTGCGGTAATATTTCCTTTATTAATGTACCATAATTTTCTGTCAGATTTTGCTGTATATTACTTATTTTTTTCTTACGAAATAAATACAAAAGCAACAAAAAGATAACAAATCCTACAATACTTAAAATTGCGCCTTCCTTAAATCCTGGTGAAACATAGATTAAAGTGATTTTATGCTTTCCTTCCGGCACCTTTACCGTCAAAAATGCTTTTCCAAGTGCTTTCGTTTTTACTGCTTTTCCATCAATCTTTACTTTCCATCCTTTATCATATGGAATGGAGAAAAATAACATCTTCTCTTCTTGTACATCAATTGTTCCACTTAACTGATTTCCTTTTGCATTCGTAAGTTTCCATACATTTTCTTGCATTTTCTGTGCAAGTTTTTCCATTGCTTCCTCATCAAGTTCCGCTGCGGTCAATCTCACCACTCCGGACATAACATCATCTTGTTTCAGTTGCATCTTAATGCGAATCACATCACCTTTCTGAACATTTCCAAGATAAATGATCTGGGAATCCAGCCTTCCTGTCAGTATCTGTTCCCCATTTTTCTCGATCACAGTATTCTCTACCTGACTGCCGTCGAAGTGAACATATAATTGTCTTGCTTTACTTGATTTTATTGTAAAAACCATGTTATCCGGCTGTGCTGATGTATTTTCAAAAACATATTCTCCATCACCATTATCTGACGTTATCTTACAGTTATTTAATTTCGGTTTCTCTGTCTCGATCATATGGAATAATTCATCCACATCAAATGCACTCGTTGCCAGATCGTTTTGTACATAAAACGGATTATAATCCTGATAATCCCATGTTTTTACCATATCATCCATTGCATATGCTAACGCTGTTTTATCTGTATTCTTATATACAGTTACATTTCCGATACTTTCTTTTAATTTAAACTCTGTGCGTTTCGTGTCATATGGACGGAAGATCTGATATTTCATGGAGAACAGATCATTCGTAAATGGAGTGGCACCTTCATACAAATATTCATTAACACCTGTATAGAATCCTAGCTGATCCATCATATCAACGACATTCCCCTGTGCCGTTGAACCAAATAGTGTCATTCCATTTAAGGTATGCCAGATACTTTCATCAAGCATTCTGCCACTTATCAGTTCCATCCTTGTTTCAACATCTTTTTGATATTGTTTCTTAACTTCTGTAATAGATTTTGTATCCTGAAAATAATCATCGGTATCAACAGTTCCATTTTCCTGAAATCCCATGACTGCCATTGCTACAGTTTCTATCATAAATAAAAAACAGATCAATGTTGTAAAAATCTTTTTACGCAATACTTTTTTCTGATACAATCCAAAACAAACCATATATACAATGATCGCTGCCAATGTCGTATATACTGTTTTCATTTCTATTTTCACTGTTACCGTCTGAATTGCCGTTTCAATCAATATTCCAAATAGAATGACTGACGTATAAATCCCCATAGAAATCTTTCTTTGTCCACGTGCCAGCACACAGTATCCTTCATACGCCATTGCAAGTAATACAAAGATATACAAAAATGCATAACGATTGGGAATTCCATACTGATCATGGAATCCATGCCATATATATCCCAGAATCGGCATATTAAAACTGAAAAATAAAAATACTAGTAATAGCAGTCTTCGAATCTTATCAATCAGACGAATTTCCCTCACAGCCAGATAAAATCCTGCCATTAATAAGGTTAGAATTCCACAGTATAAATTAATCTTACTGTCATCTACTGCCATCGTAAGTGGTGTTGTTCCAAGAAAATGTCTTGAAAAGATATTTCCAAATGTTCCATACCACAATTGCTTTGGAAAATCCAGTTTTGCTGAAGATGTCTGCATAATTCCTAAGTATGCCGGCAATAGCACTACTGCTGCCATTGCCCCTGATAGCAGAGAATATCCTGCAAATCTTAATCCATTCAAAAAAAATTCTTTGATATTTTTATGTGGATAAAGCAAATACCATAAGATCAAAAACAAACAAGTCATATAAGACATATAAAAATTGCACCATAGAGAAATAAATAGTGTAATGCAATAAAATCTTCCATCATGTTCTTTGATCAATTTATCAACACCATACAAAATAAGTGGAAGCATCATCATAACTTCCATCCACATAATATTCCAGCTGTATCCTACCATATAACTGCATAATCCATATGCCATTCCAAATGCAATAATAGAAATCTCGTCTTTTCCACGACGTTTTCTAAAATAAAATGCCGCGGTAAAACAACAAAGTGCAATCTTTAATACATATAAATGGCTTAATACCATTGTAAGCATTGATTTAGGCACGAGTGCGATCACAAGATTTAATGGACTTGCAAGATAATATGCCCACAGTCCTAAAAAGTTATATCCTAATCCTGCATGAAATGAATAAAACATAGAATCCATATGCTTTAATTTTTCCTGATAGTCAGCAAAAAATGGAAGATATTGATGCAAAGCATCAACGATCAGAAATGATCCGCTTCCAAATGGCTGTATTTTCTCTGCAATCGCAATTCCTTCTAATATAAGAAGCGGCAGAAAAAACGAGAGTAACAAATACTTATGGTTTTTCAATGTGTCTTTGATTTTGTTTGTCATGTTCACTCCATTCTTTTACACGTCGGTTGATTTCCATGATCATATGATATCTTTTTTTGATCATAGATGTGATCGAACCATGGGTTAATTCAGTAACATTTCCCCCATGTCTTCGATAATAAATCAGAGGTTCTTCTATAAATACCACTTTCCCGAGCTGTTCTGCAAGCAATCCGATCCACTGATCATGAATCCAGATATTATCTGGAATTGGCAGAATCCTCTTTAATGCAGATCTTCTGACTGCCATACAACATCCAATATAGGAATTCTTTTTCATGTTCTTCCAAAAGCCCGCTTTGCTGTCTCTCCATTCAAATGTTGTTTCATTTAAAGATGAAAGTTTTTCATCTACAATCTGAGCATCGTGAACAACTGCCATCACTTTAGGGTCTTCAAATGCTTGCTGAATTTTTATCATTTTATTTTTTTTCCAGACATCATCCTGATCGGATAAGAAAATAATATCCCCTCGACAATGTCTAAATGCATTCTCAAAGTTTTTCACAACACCCTTCCCCGGTCCTTTGATTATGCGGATTCTTGGGTCATTTTGGGCCCAATTTTGTAGTATTGTTTCTGATCCATCGCTGGCATCATCCACTGAAATAATAAGTTCATCTGTATCTTCCATATTGGCAAGAATTGATCTTATTTGTTCATCTATATATTTTGCACCATTATAATAGGCCATTGCCACAGATTTCATACTAATTTCCTTCCTGAGTATTGATTTTCTTGAAATATTATATCATATCTTATATAATAATTCTAAGACAAAGGCGTCATTAAGAAGAAGAGGCGCTTTCCGGCCTCTTTTTATTTTCTCTTTTAGGATATGCCAATAACCCACAAAGAGATAAATACCCTCTGTTTTAAACACATATCATTATGACTTATAAGGAGGAAACAAAATGTCATACGTAGATGAAGTGATCGAGCAGGTAGTTGCTCAGAACCCAGCAGAACCTGAATTCCATCAGGCTGTTAAAGAAGTTTTAGAATCATTAAGAGTCGTTGTTGAAGCGAACGAAGAAGCTTTCAGAAGAGATGCTCTTCTTGAACGTCTTGTAAACCCAGAACGCCAGTTCAAATTCCGTGTACCTTGGGTAGACGACAAAGGACAGGTTCATGTTAACACAGGTTACCGTGTACAGTTCAATAGTGCGATCGGACCTTACAAAGGTGGTTTAAGACTTCACCCATCTGTTAACCTTGGAATCATCAAATTCTTAGGATTTGAACAGATCTTCAAAAACTCTTTAACAGGACTTCCAATCGGTGGTGGTAAAGGTGGTTCTGACTTCGATCCTAAAGGAAAATCTGATCGTGAGATCATGGCATTCTGCCAGAGCTTCATGACAGAACTTTGCAAATACATCGGAGCAGATACTGACGTTCCTGCTGGTGATATCGGAACTGGTGCAAGAGAGATCGGTTATATGTTCGGTCAGTATAAGAGAATCCGTGGACTTTATGAAGGAGTTTTAACAGGTAAAGGTTTATCTTATGGTGGATCTTTAGCTCGTACAGAAGCTACAGGATACGG